>Ga0075421_100000005_pt1 | contig 147453 bp, 131 predicted proteins | sample SoiMetdeltSBSDD5_FD_75292 | JGI IMG/M metagenome (GOLD analysis project Ga0075421, IMG submission 75292) | Bulk soil microbial communities from a Populus tree surrounding site in Tennessee, USA - Soil MetaG P. deltoides SBSDD5 | ecosystem: Environmental > Terrestrial > Soil > Tree plantation... | reverse complement strand
ACAACACTTCCGTGATCGCCGCCGTCAACGTCGTCTTCCCATGATCCACGTGCCCAATCGTCCCCACGTTCACGTGCGGCTTCGTCCGTTCAAATTTTGCCTTCGACATCCTGTCCTCCGAGGAAGGGTTCAGAGCCCGTGGATAGCGGAATCGTTCGTGGAGCCCACGAGCGGAATCGAACCGCTGACCTTTTGCTTACCATGCAAATGCTCTACCGACTGAGCTACGTGGGCGCGCCCGGCGCAGAACATCCCTTCGGCCACACCAAGGCAAAGGGGTCGAACATGAAGGGAGTAAGACGCGGGAGCGAGACAGCTTAGGCATCGATCTACCCCCTGTCAAGCAGGGACTCCCACCCTTCCGCGGCAGAATTGGAGCGGGAAACGGGATTCGAACCCGCGACCCTCAGCTTGGAAGGCTGATGCTCTAGCCAACTGAGCTATTCCCGCTCGGGTCCTCAGCTTCTTCTGGTGGAGGGGGGAGGATTCGAACCTCCGAAGGCGATAGCCGACAGATTTACAGTCTGTTCCCTTTGGCCGCTTGGGTACCCCTCCAAACTCTCTAAAATTTCCGCCTCCGGCCGCCGGCATCGTGAATGATGCCGCCGGGGTCAAGAATGATGGAGCTGGCGAAGGGAATCGAACCCCCAACCCCCTCATTACAAGTGAGGAGCTCTACCGTTGAGCTACGCCAGCCCGAACGCGGGAAGACAAGTTGTTTCGCAGTAGAGGGTTACAACGTCAATCGACGCGGCGGTCGGCAAGCTCGATTCCGGTCAGGGACGAAAGAAGATAGGCGAGCCGGAAAGCGGTGTCAACGCGCGGAAGGGAGTGCTCTCGCTTGACCGCGTGCAAGAGCGGTTGGCCCTCAGCTTCGCTTGACCCGTGGTCCATCGGGCCGGTCCTCGATCACCCACCCCTCGGCCAGGACCTGGGCCCTAAGGGCATCCGCCCTGGCCCAGTCCTTTGCCCGCCGCGCGTCTTCCCGTGCCTGGACTTTGGTCAGAACCGCCTCCGGAGCCTGGGGTTCTTCCTCCAGGGGAAGCCAGAAAAGTCCCAGCACGGCCCCCAGCTCGAGGAGCGTATCCGCCCCTTTACGCAGGGCCGGCCCCGCATCGCCCGGTGTTTTCTCCAGGGCGACGTTCAGCACCTTGGCCAGATCAAAGAGCGCTGCCACCGCGCGCGAGCTGTTGAAGTCGTCGGCCATGCCCTCTTCGAACTGCGTCCGCGCGCGCTCGATACCAGCGGTGACGTCCGCGTCTTCGTCTTGGGTCGCCTGGCGACGGCGAATCTCCAGGACGGGGGTCTTGAGTCGCGCCAGCGCGGTTTCCGACTCGGAGAGGCGTTCCTCGCTGTATTCGATCGGGGAACGGTAATGCGTGGACATCAAGTAGAGCCGCACCGCTTCGGGATGAAATGCGCCCACGACCTCGTGGATGGGGCGGAACTTCTTGGTCGATTTCGACATCTTGTCCCCGCCCAACGTGACCCATCCATTGTGGACCCAGAAATCGACGAAGCGTTTGCCCGTCGCGCCCTCGCTCTGCGCGATTTCATTTTCGTGATGGGGAAAGATCAGATCCTCGCCGCCGCCGTGCAGGTCGAGCGTGGCGCCGCAGTACTTCATGCTCATCGCCGAGCACTCGATGTGCCAGCCCGGGCGGCCCGGACCCCACGGGCTCGGCCAGAACGGCTCGCCGGGCTTCGCTGCCTTCCAGAGCGCGAAGTCGAGCGGATCGTCCTTGCTCTCGTCCACTTCCACGCGTGAACCGGAACGCAAGTCATCGATGCGTTTCTTGGACAGCTTGCCGTAGTCCGAGAACATGCGCACGCGGTAGTAGACGTCGCCGTTCGAAGCGGGGTACGCCTTACCTTTTGCGATGAGATCCTGGATCAGAGCAAGAATTTCGGGGATGTGCTCGGTCGCGCGCGGATAATGCGTGGCCGGTTTGATGTTGAGCGCGCGGGCATATTGAAGGAAGAGATCCTCATTGCGCCGCGCTACGTCCTGATAGGTCGTGCCTTGCTCCGCCGCCTTGGCGATGATCTTGTCGTCCACGTCGGTGAAGTTGTAGACGAACGTGACCTCGAACCCGCGGTGCTCCATATAGCGCCGGATCACATCGCCCACGATCGACGATCGCAAATGTCCCACATGTGGCACGTCCTGCACCGTCATGCCGCAGACGTACATCGTCACTTTCCCGGGCTCGACCGGGGTGAACGGGAGCTTCTTGGCTTCGAGCGTGTCGTAGATACGAATGTCCACCGGCGTGTTCCGTTTAGGGAGAGGCGTCGTTTCGGCGAGTGCGTAGAGAGTAGCAGGGCCCCTTGCACGGTGGCGAGCGAAGCGCACGAAGGGCGGTACGCGTGCCGCATCTCGCACGATGTCGGGGGATTGCGAATTGCAACTTGCACGGCGAGTGGAGGGAGGCGAGCAGGATGCGAGGGGGGGCGGGGTCCCGCGAGGGAGGGGGCCTTGTAAGCGATGAAAGCATAGGCACTTCCGGTTGTGGTCGAACCGAGTCGAATTTGGGGGTAAGGGCACGGATCCTGCTTGGACTGTCATCCAGGGAGGACTGTGTCGCGTACTAATGGCTTTACCCTCATCGAGCTCACTATCGTGGTGGCGGTGTGCGGCATTCTGGCCGCGATCGCCCTCCCGAACTATTTTTCGTTGAAGGAAAATACCTACAAAGTCTCGTGCATCTCGAACCAGCGCTACGTGGTCGAGGCGGCCTCGCTCTATATCATCGAGACGGGATTGAAGAACGGCACCATCAACGTGACCGATCTTCAGACCGGCGAGTACATTAATCCCCCACCCGGAGAATGCCCGCTCCCCGGGGTCCCGGATTACGACGACTATAGCGTGGACATCGTGAACGAGCGTGTCGACAAGGTCACGTGCGACGAGAACCCGGTCGGGCACAGCTGGACCGGGTTCAAGAAGTAGTCCCAGCCTCCGCTTGCTATGATCCTTGAGTGATATCGCCGCCTCGGTATGCGATCGATGTCGTGCCCGAAGATCCCCGCACGGTCCTGGAGAGCCTGCGCGAAGGCCTCACGCGTTCTCCCCGCGAGATCTCTCCCCGTTTTTTCTACGATGACCTGGGCTCACGTTTGTTCGAAGAGATCACGGAACTTCCCGAGTACTATCCCACCCGCACCGAGGAGTGGGTTCTGCGCGCATGCGCGGAAGATGTGATCGCGCGAAGCCATCCCGAGACGTTGATCGAGCTCGGTCCAGGCGCGGCGGTGAAGACACGGCTCTTGTTGGATGCGATGAAGGAAGCCGGCAGCCTCCGCACCTATGTTCCCTTCGACGTCAGCGAAACCATGGTGCGTCGCGTGGCGAGCGAGCTTCTGGGCGAATATCCGAACCTGGACGTTCACGGCGTGGTGGCGGACTTCGCCCATCATCTCGATCGGCTTCCGCCCCGAGGCCGGCAACTCTGCATATTCCTGGGGGGCACGATCGGCAACTTCCGTCCCGCCGAGGCCGCGCGCTTTCTCCGTCATGTGGCCCGGCGGCTTTTGCCGGGAGATCATTTCCTTCTCGGGACGGATCTCGTGAAGCCCGTCGCGCGGCTGGAAGCCGCATATAACGACGACGCCGGGATCACCGCCGCATTCAATCGCAACGTACTCCGAGTAGTGAACCGACTGACCGGAGGCAACTTCGATCCCGAGCGCTTCGCGCATCGGGCGGTGTATAACGCCGGCGCGGCCTGGATCGAAATGTGGCTCACCAGCACCGATCGCCAGCACGTTTTGCTGCCCGGCATCGATCTCGAGTTCACGATCGAGCGAGGCGAAGAGATCCTCACCGAGATCAGCGCCAAATACGATCGCCCGAGCATCGAGGCTTTGGTCGCGGGGGCCGGTCTCGAGATGGTCGCCTTCTACACCGACCCCGAGAATCTGTTCGCGCTGTCGTTGTCACGGAAGCTGTAACGCGGCCTTCTCTCGGGAATGAGCCAAGGGCTAGGGGCAAAGTCCTCGCGCAAGTGGTGAACACTTCGACCGAGCGCTTACCGCAACACCACCACGCGTTCGGCGCTGTTCTCGGACACAGAGTGATAGCGCACGAAGTAGATACCGGACGACACGCGCGATCCCCGGACGTCCCGCAAATCCCACGACGCGTCGAAATGTCCCGCCGCGTGCGAGGGGGCATCTACCAAGACCGCAATCTCACGGCCCGACAAGTCGAACACCGCCAACCGCACCGGGCCCGAACGCGGCACCTCGTAAGCGATACGCGTTCCCTCCGCGCGCACCGGATTCGGGGTCGCGCGACCCAGCCATCGTCCGTCCCGGGGTTCCCGGTCCGCGACTCCGATCGTGGACGGGATGGACGCCGGATCGGCGGGATTGGATCCCGCATCCAGCTCGTCGCGATCGCGGAAACCATCCTGGTCCCGATCCACCCCGAGGCGATCCTGCGATCCCGTCACCACCGCCGTGAAGGTGATCTCGTGTCCGCTCGCCGCAATTCGCAACAGATCATCCAAGTGCTGCGTGCCATCCACCTTGCGATCGGAGATCCAGTTCCCCGCGCCGGTGTAAGTCCACCCTCGCACGGCATTGAACCCGTCCCGCCCCTTCGCAATGAGCCCCACGTTGCCCAAATCGGCCTGGCTTACCAGCGTGTTCACGCGCGAAAGTCCCGCCCCTTGGTTCGTACCGTCCATCGTCCACTGTGCGCCCACCGCAGGCATGGTGCCGGTGTCGAACAACAACAAGAATGCCGCCACATCGCGCCGATCGTTATCGTTCGCAAACGAGAAACCGGGGAACTGCAGGAACGTGAATAAGTCCTTCACCGAACCGTCGTGCGTAAATCCGAACCCGCGCACCGAAGATCCCGTGGTCTGAAACCGCGTCTTCTCCCACATGTTCCGAAGCTGCGGCACCTTCATATCCTGGGGCTCGCGCAACGCGGCGGCGGGGATGATCAACCCGTTCTCGCCCGTCGGCAGGGTATGACACTGAACGCACTGCACCGCGCCGCCGTCCAGGTTGCCCGTGTTGAACAGCGTCTGACCGTTCACCGGATTTCCACCCGCGAACGTGCCTGGAAGCGAATCGTCGATGGGCCGGAATGGATTCTGGGGATAGGCCACCGCAAACACGAACGTCTGAAACAACTGCATGTCGGAAGCCGACAGTTGACTGCCGCGACCCAGGAGCGACACGAACGCGGGGTTGAACGCGGCCAGGTCCGTGCGATCGCCGCGCCAGTGAAACGGCTCCGTGCTCGAGATGCCCTTCAAACTCTGGGTGAGCATAGGGCCCTTCATGGGATGAAATCCCGCGGACCCCGGCTGGCCGGGCGGCGCGGGCTGGAAATCCCCCAGGGGGTTGCCGAGGTCCCATGAGATGTTGTCCGTCCCGGCAAACACGTGGCAGCTCGCACACGAAATGTCGCCGTGGGCCGACGCGTCGCGCGCGTTGTAGAAGAGCGCCCGTCCGTCCCGAACGTTGGATGGTGTCGCATCGAACCCGAGCGGCACCGTGCCGGCCAGGGACGTGCCGCCCGCGTTCACGATCCCGATCGTTCCGTCAAAGCGATCAAGAACGAAGAGACGGCCCGCGGCGTCCAACGCCAAGCCGCTCGGTCCCCGGCCGACGTCGATTCGCGACTGCAACACCCCCGACCCATTCAGCCGGCCCACCTTGCTCGATCCGAACGCGGCCACGAACACATTGCCACCGTTGGCGCTCACCACGACGTCCAACGGAAATGCCAGCGACAACGCGCGTTCACCCGCAGTGCCGCCCGGATTTGCGTAGTCGATATGGCCGTTCAACCCTTGCGGCGTGACCGTTCCCGTACCGGGATCGATTACGGTGAGCCGTGTCTTCACGAATTTTCCGGACAGATTGGGCTCGAAGCGAATTTCGTTGGACGCTTCCTGGTTCGACACGTAAAACGTCCCGCTCACCGGGTTCACGGCCACGTTGAAGAGCGTCGTGCCCACGCTGCTCCAGGTCGCCTCGACCTGACGCGACGCCACGCCAATCGCCATCACGTCTTGATCGAGGAGCGTATAGGGAAGGGCAAAGTTCCAGTTGCGGTTCTGCTCGTCGGCCCAGAACGTGCCGTTGTGCCGCACGATGAGTCCCGTGTTGGGCGCGGCCGGCAATCCTTGCTTCATCGGTGGATTGGGAGGCGGTAAGTGCAAGCTCGACGAGACCACCGCCTCCGGAACGATCGTGGTCCGGTTGCCGCTGTCCAAAAGCGTCACGTACACCCGATCCCCGTTCTTGCTTACCGCCAAGGATCGCGGCTCGCTTCCGGACAGGAAGATTTCCGATTCGGGGAGTCCCGGTGAAGCGGCGTCGTACACGCGCACCGCATCGTCCTGGGCCACGCTCACGAATGCCTTGGCCGGCGTCCCCGCGAACACCACATCCGTGGGCCGCGGACCCACGAGAAGCGTTCGCTTCACGTTGAGCGTCGTGAGATCCACGATGCTCACGCTTCCCGACATTGCGTTCACGACCCAGAGTTCATTCGTGCCGCGGGCACGAACGGTCACTGGCTCCAATCCCACGGGAATCTCGGCGAGGAGGACCGGTAACGGTCCCTGAGTGAGACTGAACACCGACACGCGGTGCTCGTCCGTGTTCACGGCAAAAAGCTTGGAGCCGTCGGGCGCGATCTCGATCGGGTGGACGTGAGGGCTTTCGAATACGACGGCGAACGCAGGAGATGCGGCGACTACCAACAGAAGCGTGAGGGCGAGGGGAAGACGCATCGTGAACCTCCACCAACCTGAATGCGAGCGAAGCGGAGAGACACAAACGATGACAGATTTTACCACGAGCAAGCCTGGCCCCACATTGCGAAAGTGGTACCCTGAACGCGATTCGGCAACAATGAATGAGCCATGAAAGCCCTGTCGCTCGATCGCCCCGCCTCCATCGGTGCGGCTCCATTGCAATTCGTTGACGTCCCGGACCCTGAACCGCGCCCGGATGAAGTCCTGGTCGAGATCGATGCCTGCGGCGTTTGCCGCACTGATTTGCACATCGTGGAAGGCGAAGTCCCCGCGCCGTCCTACCCGGTCATTCCCGGACACCAGGCAGTGGGCCGAATCGTCGATCGCGGCCGGGATGCCTGCGACCTCGAGCTTGGCGAACGGGTGGGCGTGGCCTGGGTGGGCGCTTTTTGCCGCCGCTGTGCGTTCTGTCTCTCCGGACGGGAGAATCTCTGCGATAACCCGACCTTCACCGGATTACATCGCCCGGGCGGATTCGCCGAACGCGTGACCGCACGCGCGGCGTACGTGCATCGGCTTCCCGATGCACTGGGGAGCGACGTGTCGGTCGCGCCGCTTCTCTGCGCCGGCATTATCGGTTATCGCGCGCTCAAGCAGAGTCGTCTCGTTCCGGGAGAACGGGTCGCGCTCTACGGTTTCGGTGCCGCGGCGCACATCGCGCTCCAGGTGGCGCGTGCATGGCAATGCGAGGTCTACGTCGTCTCCCGCGACGACGCATCCCTCGAACGGGCGCGAGAGCTGGGCGCGCTCTGTGTCGGACGCTCCGGCACGCCGCTCCCCCACCGGGTGGGGCATGCCGTCCTCTTCGCTCCCGTAGGGAGTTTGATTCCCGACATCATGCGGGACCTCGACAAAGGGGGCGTGCTGTCCATTGCCGGAATCTACGTCGATCGTGTTCCCGAGCTCGATTATGCGATGCACCTGTTCGGGGAAAAGACCATCGTCAGCACAACTGCCAACACGTTACAGGATGCCCACGAACTCCTCGAGCTGGCCGCCACCGGCAAATTCACGACTCAGGTCGAGACGTTTCCCATGAATGAAGGCAACCAAGCCCTGCTGAAACTCAAGGAAGGACGCTTGCGGGCCCAGAGCGCGGTGTTGGAGATGTAGCCGGGTCGGGCGTCCGCCGCCGTCCTTCGTCCAACAACGCCCGAAACCGTTCCGCATCGCGATCGCCCACCGCCTGCACCAGCCGCCTGAGCGCCGCTTCCAGCCGCTCGAGCGCGCGTCCGGAAAACGCGTTGTCGACCTGGATTTCGTAGTACACGTCCGGACTCTCTCGCGTCACTTGGGCGGCCAATGACTCCAGCGCCTGAAAGGTCGTGCTTCGAACGGGATGTTCGCTTTCCGGCAACGCGAGCGCGAACGCAATCGCGGTGGCGTGGGCGAGGCTCAAGAGATCGGCCATGATCCGATCGTGATCCTCGAGCGGAAGGCGCACGAGTCGCGCGGTGGTCGGCGTAAAAAGATCTTCCACCGTGCGCGTGGCCTCCGCGTGTCCGGTGTCGCAGATCACGACGTCGGCATCGCGAAGCAACACGATCGAGGGACCGAACATGGGATGGAAGGACGCGACGCGGCCGCCGGCTCGAACCAGCGCATGAATGGGTTCGAGGAGCGGTCCTTTGATGCTGGCGAGATCGGTGATCACGCCCGGTGGCGGATCGTCCGCCCACTCGCGATAGAAGAGGGCCGTCTTGCTGGGGGGCGTGGCGCACACGATGAGATCGGCGCGAGCGAGTTCCTGACCCGCCCACGCGTTCTCTTCGGGGGATGCGGCAGGATCCAGAGCGCCGGTGGTGTATCCCTGAGCGGATAGAAAGCGCCCCATCCAACGCCCCATCCGTCCCGCTCCCCCGACCAGGACCGCGCGTTTCCCCGCGCCCAAAGCCCCCACTCGAAGCCGGTCTTCATCCTGCGCGCTCACCGAAGCGCGAATGAGGCGGGCCAGCAACTCCTCCGCTACGCTCGGCTCGAGACCCCGGGTTAGGGCCGTTTCCCGAGCACGCTCCAGCACGGCGCGTTCCTGGGCATAGTCCACCGTGGGAAGATTCTCCCGCCGCTTGGCCTCGCCGATCCGGCGAGCCAGTTCGATCCGTTCCGCCGCGTTCGCAATCAGATCCAGATCGAGCCGGCGCATTCGCTCGCGGAGATCCTCCAGCCGATCGGTGTCGTTTGGGGAATCTTGGGACGCGCTCAACCCTCGTCGCGCTTCATCATCGACCGAAGCTCGTGCCGGAATGTCGGCGTGTCTTCGTGCCCGTGCACTGCGACCGCGTGGGCGCAGGCTGCTTCGATGACTTCATCTTCGGTTCCGGAGATCTTGAGCGAACAGTTGGACTCGCTCGGATAGTCACGACAATCGAGATACTTGCGTTCCTTGTTTGACGGCATGCTGAACCTCCGTTGCGATTAAAAGCGGAACAGGGCGCCGATCGGCTCCTCGGCCGGCAACCGCTTGCGCACGTCTTCCGAGCGTACCAACTCGAGCTCCGCTTCCTGGATCACCGCCCGTTCGAGCATTGCGTCCACGAGGTCGGCCACGTGAACCAGCTCGAGGCCACAGCCCAGACAGGCGGCCGGCTTCATGGAAAAAAGCGTGTGACAGCGCATGCATTCCTGACCCGGCGCGCGGTACTGATCATGAACGATCAGGATCTGGATGCGACGTTCCTCCAAAGCGAGGAGTGTGTTTTCGAGTCCCCATGTCCCCTTGCCGGGAAGGCTGTTCTCGAGACGGCTCACCGTTTCCGCCTCTTGCTTGGATTCCGCGCGATGCACGAGCGGATCGATGGTCTTCGCCACCTCGGCCGACGACGCTTCGATGGGAACGGTGAAGTCCCCCATCCAGCGCCGCACGTAGGCCGGGGCGAGATGGACGCGATATTCGGCCAGGACTTCCCGCGTCCCGGAAACCAGCAGATAGCGCGCCTCGAAACGATCCATCAAGAGCTCGGTGGCGTGCGCGACCGCACCGGCGTGCCACATCACGTGGGCATCGTGATGTCGCTGCAGGCTCATCTGGCTCCGGCCGCCCTGCTTGTGGTGCTTGGGAATGTCCTCGAGCATGTCCGCTACTTCGGTGATCTGACCGAACTGGGCTACGAAAAGGCGCGCCCGCTGTTTGTCGAGGACCACGACTGCGAAGCGGTGATGCTCGTCTCGCACCCGCGCGAGCGGCCGTAGATACGGCCGGCGTCCGGCCCGCAGGCGCGTGGGAAACGCGATCGGTAACGAGAGCGACCACCAAAGCTTGCGTGCGGGGCAGGAGAAGATGGCCGCCCCGCGGCCCAAATGGGAGGCTCGGTCCTCGAGCCACCGTCGCATGCGTTCTACTTCCGCTTCGATCGTGTCGCGATGGGCGAGGGCGTTGTCCGCGAGGAGTCGTCGCGTTTGATTCTTGAGATCGATCGACCAAGCATCGTTGTGGCGATTTTGGGGGGTGAGATCCACGTAGAGACTGATCACCGCTCCCTCGTCGCATTCGAGCGCGGCCAAATCGGTGAATCGTCGGCGGGTGAGAACGTTCAAGAAACCATTGCTGGAGAGAGCGTCGAATTGACTTTCGAGCGCATCTTTCTCTTCCGCGCGAAGCATTGCAGGCATGATGAATCCTCTTATTCAGTGCCCGGTGCGGTGACCGGGGAACGAGCGGGGTCGAGTGCTTCCGAAGACCTCCTTTCTGGCACGCGTTGCCGGAACGCCTCCTTGAGGCGCTCCACGGTGGCGGGGGCATGACCCGCATAGTGATTGTTGACGTACACGAGCGTCGGTACCTCTCGGGCAAGAAGCCGGGCCAGGAGATCCGCCCAGCGCTCGAGGCGAGGGCGGCGGTCCAGCACTTCCTTGCCCCAACTCGTCGTCACCGATTCGATGATGTGGCGGTCGCCCAAGAGACGCACGTAGGAAAAATGCGAGGTGACGGGGTCCTGGAGCCGCTCCACTTCGTCTCCATGCGGCATCCACCCTTGATCGATCAGAACGAGTCCCGCCCGCCGCTCTCGGCAGATCTGGAAGACCGGCGCATCGAACCAGTCCGGGTTCCGGATCTCGACGGCAATGTCCAGATCGCGAGGCAGGTCATAGAGAAAACGATCCAACCGTTCCCAGAACACCTCGGGGTGAGGAAAAACGCGTGTGCTCAGGAAAGGAAACTGAAGGACCAACGGTCCCAATCGCGGCCCCAGAAGTCGCATGACTTCGAGAAACATATCCCGGGCCCGATACGTGGCATCGGGAAGAAGAAGACGATCTGGATCGGGGTCACGTCCGGCTCCCCCGTGCACGATCTCCCGGGGGAACTTGGCCGAGAACAAGAAGTGCGGGGAGGTGCGCTCGCTCCAGGTTTGCACGACGGCGGGAGACGGAATGGCGTAGTACGTCGCGTCGATCTCCACCGTATCGAACCGCGTTGCGTAGTAGCGCAAGAAATCGCGGGGTGCGGTGCCCCGAGGATAGAACGGACCGATCCAGTCCTTCGATGAGAACGAGGAGGTACCGAACCGGATGAGGGAAGCGTCCAATCCTCGAGAAATCATCTCGGTAAAGAATACCGCAGGCCCCTTAGGGACGGGGATGCTTCGCCTCTTTCCGGGCAAGACATCACTTGGCTGGATACGGAATATCCTCAACTAAACATTAAGTTTTTCTCCCAAGTCTTTGAGTTTTAATGACTTAGCCCTTCAGAGTAGTCAGCTTATAACCCCTTATGCTACAATCATTTAGCCTTCGGGGGGCCGAACCCGTCCCGAGGCGTTTCCTACCATCCGTTGCCTTGCTTCTCGTCCTCAACCTTTTCTCAAGTCAGGAGGATGTTCATGAAGCGTCCGCGCCTCACATCTCTGCGTGGGGTTCTCGTCCTCGGGGCCTTCGCTCTGGCGCTTTCATTGGCGCTCTGGGCCTGCAGCAACGAGGAAGGCACCCTGGCTCCGACCCAGGAGCAGGTCGTCGGTTATGGCGCACAGATGCCCGAGTTCGCTCAGGCGATCAACGTTCACAACCGGGTCATTCCCGAGATCCTGGCCGATCCCAAGGTTGCCGGCACTGCCATCAGCGCCGACGACCATGGCAAGCCGGTGATCATGATCTACACGAAGGAATTCGTTCCGCCTGGACACCTCAAGGATCAATACGAGGGCTTCCGGGTCGTGCAGCAGGTGACCGGTCCCATGAAGCCGATGAAGGGCCGGCCGGGCGGTGGCGGCGGCTCGAGCGGCACCGCCAAGCAGACGCCTCCGGTCAAGATGGGAACCTCGGGCGGTTGGCGCTATGACCTTGCCAACGGCTTTTGCTGCGGGGGCACCCTGGGCTCTCTGGTCCAGATCGGCGGGCAGAAGTACGTTCTGAGCAACTATCACGTGCTCTACTCGGACATCGTGAACGGCGGGAACAGCCGTACCGCCCAGCCCGGGGACCCGGCGATCCAGCCAGGGCTCATCGACGTGCAATGCAACGCCAACAACGCGCAGAACGTCGCCACGCTGGTGAGCGGCGGCGGCTCGCTGCCCGATCCCGGTAATCCCAACGCGGTGGATGTGGGCATTGCCCAGATCATCTCGGGGATGGTGGACGCGACCGGCGCGATCTTGAACGTCGGGACGATCTCCGCCAGCACTCGCACCCCGAGCGTGGGGGTGGCAGTGAAGAAGATGGGTCGGACGACCGGGCTCACCCGGAGCTCGATCACCGCCATCAACGGCGCGTTCAGTATCCAGTACGAGAACGAATGCGCGGGCGGGAGCTCGTTCGTGCAGTCGTACCAAAATCAGATCGTGATCGCGAACGGGGGCTGCAACTTCCAGAATGGGGGCGACTCTGGCTCGCTCCTGCTCGAAGACGTGGCCACCAATCCTCGCGCGATGGGGCTCTGCTTCGCCGGAAGCTCCATTTGCAACGGCAGCTCGATCGCCATCGCCAACCCGATCGGGGCCGTTCTGGCCAAGATCGGTGGCACGATGGTCGGACTGTAAGCGTCTAAGTTTCTAGAGAGAATAAAAGGCGCTCGCCTCTAAAGCGAGCGCCTTTTCTTTTCCGGTGATCTTGTGTCAGTAGGCGAGGCCGCCCCAGCGGGCCGACTTGTGCAGGTCCAGCCGGGCGATGCGGTTGAGCTCGTCCGACCAGAGATCGACGGGGTTAAGATCGTCGGTCAGCACGAGCGCGCCGTCCGTTTTGGGCTCGAATCGATTTGCCCAAGCGTGGTTCCGCTCCACGACGACCCAGTGCCAGTACTCGTCGCCCAAGTAATCGAACGGATTGCCGAGCAGTTGCTCGTTCATTTCGAACGGCCGGTCCGAGGCCAGGATGATGATGTTTCCGAACTGAGTCTGAGGCTCGGCAATGGGCAGCGCGATGACGTGGGAGAAGCTCGTGCGGAGCGTGGCGGTCAAGGATCGCACGAGCGTGTCGTACCAGCCGTTCGATTCGACGTTGAGAGCAAGAATGCCGTTCGCCTTGAGACGGGCCTTGATACCGGCGAAGCTTTCTCGGGTGACCAGGTGAAACGGAATGGAGCTGGAACCGAATGCATCCAGAATGACCAGATCGTAGATTTCCGTCGTGGTCCGAAAGTACCGCCGGCCGTCGATTAGAAACATGCGGCCTTCGTCTTCACCCATCCCAAAGTGCTGCCGCGCCACGGCGACGATCTCCGGATCGATCTCGACCACGTCGACCTGCCAACCCGTATGGTCATAGCTCTTGGCTACCGATCCGCCGCCCAGTCCGACCAGACACAGTTTTCCGGGCTCGTCGAAGAAATTCCTGACCTCATCGAGCACGACCGCGTATTGATAGCCCGACCGCCAGAGATTGGGCTGGGTGATCGTATGCACGCCGCCATCGAGGAGAAGCATCCGCATGCCTTCCCAGTCCAGCACCCGGATTTCCGAATAGGGACTCTGCCGGACATCGAGTAGACCCACTTCGGGTTTCGCCCGGTCGAGGGGGAGACTGCCCGCTACGCCTATCCCCAAGAGGATGGCTAGGACGCCGCCGGCCAGCGCACGCATGGAGCTTCGCGCCGCAACCAGAGCCAGAATGGCCCCCACCAAGAGCAGGACACCCACCCACAGCACGAGTCGACTCACCCCCACGTGGGGGATGAGTACGAACCCGGTGAGAAGCGCCGCCACGACGCTGGCCACGGTGGAGATCGCATAGATGTCCCCCGCCGTCTTCCCCACCTCACCCAGACTGGTTGCGCGAAGCCGGATGGCATACGGGCCCACCATCCCCAAAAGAAGAAGCGGAGCAAAAAAGAAAAGGGTGGCGGCGGCAAGCACGCCCGCTCGAAGGCCCAAAGGATCCAGGCGATGGAGAAGCGGCTCGCGAACCCAGGGGCAAATCAAAAACCAAATGCCCGCCCCACCCAGCATGATCGCGAGCCGTGAGTACGATGGGCCCTTGTCCGCCCAGCGACCTCCCAGCGCGTACCCGACGCTCAAGGCGGCGAGGGTCACGGTGATGAGGGCGGACCAGAGAAATAGGCTGACCCCGAAATAGGGTCCGAGCATGCGCGTGCCTAGAATCTCGATGGCCAGCACCGCGGCCCCCGAAATGGAAACGATGACGTACAGGAGCAGGTGTGGTCTCATGCAGCTCTCCGGAGGCGGGCCGGGAACCCCGTATTCACGAAGACGGAAGCATTACCGGATTCCGCGGAGACTGTCGAGGTTGATCCTCGGAAAAAGAGAGGCGGTCATGGACCTACCGATCATGCGAACCCGTGCCGCGCTGGCCCTGGCCGAAGAAAATGAAACGGCGCGCCGCGACCTGTATGCCCTCCTAACCCGATTCCCCGTCTCCACCCTCGCCACCGGCAACGTGGAGACGGAGGACAACGTTCGAGGGATCCTTTGCCACGTAACCTTTTCCATGTACAGCTATTCGTGCTGGATGCGCCGCGTCCGCGGGCTAATCGATCCCGCGGTCGAACAAGACGACAAGCGCGCCTTTCTGGATCGCGTCCGTTCGCTCGCCAGCGGGGAAGAGTTCGAGGAGGCATCACGCTGGGCTTCGGCGCACTACTACGAGACGCTGGCGGACGTGACAAAGGACGAGCTGGAGCAGGAGCACAAGAGCAACTGGGGTGAAACGCTCTCGATCGAGCTCATGATGGAGCATGCGCTCGTGCATTTGCTCCGGCACCGCCGCCAGCTGCAGATCTTCCTCGGCGACCGCCCTCAGAAACCGACTCGCGACTAGGGAACCGGAACTACAGGTTCCGCTACTCCGCGGACTTCTGGCCGAACGCGTAAGCCAGACCGGCCTGGACGCCGAAGAAGGGCGCGCTCGAATGGCCGATGTCGCTTTCGCTCGTGAACACGTGATGATAGTCGGCTTCTAGCTCGAGCCGGAAGCTCGTGGTGGCAAGCCAAGATAGACCGATCCCGCCCATCAAGCCGAAGGCGGTTTGATCGAATTCTTCCGACGTCGTGGCGTCTTGGTACTTTTCCTTCACCGAGTACATGCCGCCTCCGCCCAGAAGGTAGGGGCGCAATGGACTACCGGAAGCCAGGTAGGTCCACTTCCCATGGGCGCCGACATTGAGGTACGTGAACTCGGAATCGTCGCTGCCCGGGAATTGCTCCACGTAGAGATCAGACGGATTATCGGTGGCGTAGTTCACGTCCACGCCGATCGCGAACGCCTGTTTGATCAGACACTCGCCATATCCGCCGATCATATAACCGGTGTCCCAGTAATCGCCGAAGCTCCCCGAGGGCACCGTGGCCCCACCGTGCACGCCAACGATGAATCCCTCCGCCGCAAGCGAGGGAAGGGGAAGCGCCACAAGAAGAGCGAAGAGTAAGACCGACGAACGCACTCGGAATGCCATGGCTTCTCCTTTCACAAGGCCCGGGCATGGAGGAAATCGGTGCCCGGTCCGGGTAAAAACCGAGCGAAATGTATGAATGCTCCGGGTTTTCGTCAAGTCGAGCGGCGTCAAATGAGGGTCAGAATTTTCCCCATTCCTGATCGATTCGGTCATCTTGTGAGTTATAGTCGCGACGTGACCTCCGAATCAGATCCTCCCTCTGGTCCGCCCCAAGACCTCGGTTTCGGCCGCCTCGTCATTCGGGAAAGTCGCAAGCGGCTTCTCAATCGCGACGGCACTTTCAACGTGCGCCGCGAAGGGCTTGGTTTTTTCGAGTCCTACACGATCTACGAATACCTCATCACCATCGGCTGGACGCGCTACCTCATTCTGGTCAGCGGGGCGTACGCGGTCATGAACGCCTTGTTCGCGTTTGCGTACTGGGCCTGCGGACCGGAGGCAATCGCGGGACGGGACACGCAGGTGGGACCGTTCGCCCGATACATTACCGACTACTTCTTCAGCGTTCAGACTCTGGCCACGATTGGGTACGGGCACCTGAGCCCGAACGGGCTCCTCCCCAATGTGATCGTCGCCTTTGAATCGTTGATCGGCCTGATCGGTCTCGCGCTTATCACCGGCCTCGCCTTTGCCCGTTTCGCCCGCCCCGCCGTGGGAATACGGTTCAGCGATCATGCCGTGATCGCCCCCTATCAAGGCGGGAAAGGCTTCATGTTCCGCGTGGTCAATACCCATCGAAGCGAGCTGGTAAACGCCGAGATCAAGGTCATGCTGGCTCGTCCCAAACCCGGTTCGCGCGGAGAGGATCGCGAGCTCGTGCCGGTCCCCCTGGAGCGTGACAAGATCGTGTTTTTTCCCCTCACCTGGACGATCGTGCATCCGCTCAATGAAACGAGTCCCTTGTACGGCGCGGACCCCGAGCAGCTGCGAGCGTGGGAGGTGGAGTTCCTCATCATGCTCTCCGCGCTGGACGAGACGTCCAATCAAATCGTACACGCCCGCTCATCCTACAAATGGGACGAGATCGTATTCGGGGCCCGCTTCAAAACCGCGCTCGGTCAGGGGGAGGATGGGATGTTCAGCGTGGACGCACGTCGCTTGAGCGCGATCGAGACGCTGGAGCCCGCCCTGCCGGCTACCGAGGCCGAATCAGTCTCTGGAACTCGGGGTCGTCCTTGAGCGAGGAAAAATCGGGGTCCCGGGCCACCCATTCCCGGTTGCCGTAACCCGCGTCGAAGGCTTTTTGCAGCGTTTCCATCGCCTCGGGTTTCTGGTCCAGGATGGCGTAACAACAGGCCGCGTTGTAGAGCACGTTGGCATCGCCCGGACGGAGCGTGACCGCGGTTTCCACCTGCCGGATCGCATCGTCCCCCCGGTTGAACTCGGCGTAGAGATTGGCCAAAAGAATGCGGGCTCGGACGTCGTCCGGAACCGTTTCCATCTGTTTTTCCAACACGCCCATCATGCGTGTGCGAAGCGCCTGGTATTCCTCGGACTTGGCGCGTCCGAGGCGTCTGAGCACGTTGCCGTAGGGAACATACACGTTGTAATCGTCCCCGTTCGCTTCCAGCGCCCGTTCGATGAGTGCGGCGGCTTCTTCGGTTCGATCCGAAGCGAAGAGCGCGCGGCCGAGAATGTTGTAGGCCCCCTCGCAATCCGCCTTGCGATCGATGGCCATTCGGGCGAAGCGCACCGCCTGATCCCATTCTTTTTTGGCGTAGGAGACACGCGCTTGCGCGGCCAGGACTTCGGCCGCCTGTGGATCCAAGGAGAGGGCGCGCTCGCAAGCGGTCACGCCGCGTTCGATCCACTTGGGATTCTGCTCGCGAAGCTCGTAGATCATGCCGCAGACGTTGGCCACGCCGGCGTGAGCCAGCGCGAATTTGGGATCGAGCTTGATCGCCTGCTCGAACATCTGGAGCGCGTGGTCGAAGTTCTCTCGTCGCGTGTAGCTGCGGCCACGCAGGAAGTAATCGTAGGCCTGAAGGTTATCGGTGGGCTTCCGGGCAATGATGCGCTCTTCCTGAGGAGACAACGTGACTCGGAGCGCCTGGGCGATGCTGCGGGCGATCTCGTCCTGGACCTCGAAGACGTCCTGCATTTCCCGGTCGTAACGCTCGGCCCAGGCCGAGTGCCGGGTGCGCGTTTCCACGAGTTGGGCGGTGATGCGAAGGCGATTGCCGGCCCGCCGAATGCTTCCTTCCAGCACGTAATCGGCCCCCAGGTCTTGACCGACCTCGGGCGCGGTGATGGCTTTGTCGCGAAAGCCCACCACTTCGGAGCGCGGGAATACCTTGATCCGACCGATCTTCGAAAGTTCGGTGATGATGTCTTCGGTCATGCCGTCCCGGAAATACTCGTCGTCCTTGGCCCCGCTCAGGTTCTCGAAATAGAGAACGGCCACCGACTTTTGTTTGGTTTCCGCGGTCAAGCCGGCGCCGGCGGCCCGCACCGCAGGTCCGCTCCCGGAATCGCGATCGCGCTTTAGACGCTTGAGGTCTGTCTTGACCTCGGTGGCGGTCTGATAACGCAGATCGGGATCTTTTTCCAAAGCTTTGTTGATAATGCGTTCCAGATCGGCCGGCACTTCGGGGTTGACCTGCGAGGCCGGCCGAGGCGAGCGGTTCAAAATTTCGCTCAACACTACCGCCGAGGTGTTGCCATCGAACGCCACCGCGCCCGTCGCCATTTCGTACAACATCGCTCCAAATGAAAAGAGATCACTTCGGAGATCGAGGGCTAGCCCGCGCGCCTGCTCGGGAGACATGTAGGCCGCGGTGCCCACCGTTGAGCCCGGCATGGTCAAGTCGCGGGCGGTCTGGGAGACCGCCGGATCGGTCCACGCCGACGCGGGCTTGGCCAGCCCGAAATCGAGCACTTTCGCGTTGCCGTTCAGGGTCACGAAGATGTTGGCCGGTTTGATGTCCCGGTGAATGATGCCTTTCTTGTGGGCGGCCTCCAGTGCTTCGGCGATCTGGATGGCGAGGTCGAGGAGAGCGTCCGTGCGAATTGGTTTTCCCTCGATGCGATGGCGCAGGGTTTGGCCTTCCAACAACTCCATGACGATGAACGGCTCACCCTCGTGCTCCGCTATCTCGTGGATCGTGCAAATGTGGGGATGATTGAGGGCGGCGGCGGAGCGGGCCTCGCGCAAAAAGCGGTCCAGGGAACCTTTGTCCCGTGTGGCTTCCTCGGGCAGGAACTTGAGCGCTACCGATCGATCAAGGACGGTGTCTTCGGCGCGGTAGACCACGCCCATCCCACCCGACCCGAGCTTTTCCACCACGCGATAGTGCGAAACGACCTTACCGATCACATACCCCCCCTGGAGATGAATAGCGGATAAGGATATACCCGACGGTTGGATCAACGATAGGAAAGCTTTTCCCTAGCGTGGCGGATCGTTCAAACAATCAGCTCACCGTTGCCGGGGACACGATCTCTACCTGGATGTTGCGGTCCTTCGCCCCCACCCGCACCGTGGCCCCTTCCCCAACTTCTCCCGAAATCAACGCTCGTGCCACGCGGGTTTCCAGCTCGCGCTGGATGTAGCGCCGGAGCGGACGCGCACCGTAGACAGGATCGAAGCCTTTCTCGGCGATGAGTTCACGTGCTTCCGGAGTCAGCTCGAGTTTGACGCCTCGATCTTCCAAGCGCCGGCGCAAATCGGCTACGAGAAGGTCCACGATCTGCGCGATTTCCGAGAGTGACAAAGGCCTAAAGAGCACGATTTCGTCCACGCGGTTCAGAAACTCGGGGCGGAACGTACGGCGGAGCTCACCCAGCACTTCTTCGCGCGCCTGGTGCGAGATCTCGCCGCCTACGATCCCGTCCAATAACCGCTGTGAACCGACGTTCGAGGTCATGATCACGACCGTGTTCTTGAAGTCCACCGTGCGCCCCTGGGCATCCGTGGCCCGGCCGTCATCGAGGATTTGAAGCAGCACGTTGAACACGTCCGGGTGCGCCTTCTCGATCTCGTCGAACAAGATGACCGAGTAGGGCTTCCGCCGGACCGCTTCGGTGAGTTGCCCGCCCTCCTCGTAGCCGACGTACCCGGGGGGAGCCCCGACCAGCCGGGACACGGTGTGCTTTTCCATGTATTCGCTCATGTCGATGCGAATCATGTTCTGTTCGCTGTCGAAGAGCGTCTCGGCAAGCGCCTTGGCCAGCTCCGTCTTCCCGACCCCGGTGGGTCCCAGAAAGATGAACGATCCGATGGGTCGCCGCGGATCCTTGATCCCCGCGCGCGCTCGGATGACCGCATCCACGACCAGCTGCACCGCTTCATCCTGACCGACCACGCGCTCGTGCAAGATCTCGTCGAGCCGCAAGAGCTTATCCCGCTCCCCTTCCATGAGCCGCGCCACCGGAATGCCTGTCCACCGCGACACGATCTCCGCAATCTCGTCTTCGGTCACCGCCTCCCGCAGGAGGCGGTTTCCTTCTGAGGCCAGAGCGGTTTCTTTCTCCTTGACCTTGGTCTCCAAGGAAGGAATCACCCCATGCTTGAGCTCCGCGCTTTTTCCCAGATCGTATTCGCGTTCGGCGCGTTCGAGCTCGAGCCGGCGCTGCTCCAGCTCCTCGCGGAGCTTTCGCACTTCCTGAAGCGCCGCCTTCTCCGTCTCCCATTGCGCGCGCATCGACTTCGCGCGGTCGCCGAGGTTGGCCAGCTCCTGACGCAAGTCGTCGAGCCGCTCCTTGCTCGCCTTGTCCTTTTCCTTTTTGAGCGCCGCCTCCTCGATCTCGAGCTGCATGATGCGCCGCGTGACCTCGTCCAGCTCCGCCGGCATGGAGTCGATCTCGGTGCGGACCATGGCGCACGCTTCATCCACGAGGTCGATGGCTTTGTCGGGCAGGAATCGATCCGAGATGTAGCGGTTGGACAGTACCGCCGCGGCAACGAGCGCGTTGTCCTGGATCTTCACCCCGTGGTGCACCTCGAACCGTTCACGCAAGCCGCGCAGGATGGAGATCGTGTCCTCCACCGTGGGCGGATCCACCAACACGGGTTGGAAGCGCCGCTCCAGCGCCGCGTCCTTTTCCACGTGTTTGCGGTATTCGTCCAGCGTGGTGGCGCCGATACAGTGGAGCTCGCCGCGAGCCAGCATAGGCTTCAGGAGATTTCCCGCGTCGGTGGAGCCCTCGGTTCGCCCGGCTCCTACGATGTTGTGAAGCTCGTCGATGAACAGCAGGATGCGCCCCTCGCTCTGCTTCACTTCGTTCAAAACCGCCTTCAGCCGCTCCTCGAACTCGCCGCGATATTTGGCACCCGCGAGCAACGCACCCATGTCGAGCGAGAAGACCGAACGATCCTTGAGCCACTCGGGAACGTCCCCACGCACGATGCGCTGCGCTAGACCTTCCACGATGGCCGTCTTCCCGACTCCCGGCTCTCCGATCAGTACCGGATTGTTCTTGGTCTTGCGGGAAAGGATGCGGATCACCCGGCGAATCTCGGCATCCCGTCCGATCACCGGATCGAGCTTGTTCGCCCGGGCCTGGGCCACCAGATCGATGCCGTATTTCTCCAATGCTTCGTACGCCGATTCGGGAGTCGCGCTGGTCACGCGCTGGCTACCGCGGACCGTGGTGAGCGCTTCCAGGAAGGCGTTGCGGGTCACCTCATGACCGGCGAAGATCCTCCCGATCGCGGTGTCGGCGCCTTCCTGAAACATGGCCAAAACCAAATGCTCGATTGAAATGTACTCGTCCTTGAGACGGTTCTTTTCCTTTTCCGCCCGATCGAATAGATCGATGACCCGGCGGCTCACGTACATCTTTCCCGCTTCCACGCCGCCGCCGGACTGGCGCGGACGCCGCTCCAGCTCACCCTCTAGGTCGCCGCGGACGGCGTCGACGTCCACTTCCATACGTCGCAACAGTCGAGGCAGCAAGCCTTCGGGTTGTTCGAGAAGCGCCAAGGCGAGATGTTCCACATCCATCTCGACGTGCCCCAAACGCAGGGCCCGAGTCTGGGCGCTTTGAAATGCTTCCTGGGCTTTTTGAGTGAGCTGATTGAGATCCATTGCTCATTCCTTGTTAGGTCTTGAAGACGAACGTCACCCCCCTACTCCCACCTCCACACCGTGAGAACCCCCGGCGAAACCGGACGCAACCCGAGGAGCTCGGGTTTCGTAAGAAACGTTCGGGAACCATATTACCGCCGCTAGGCACTCCGAGTCCGCGTGCTATGATCCGGCACCGCGGAAGCAGGGAGGCACTGTGATCGAGGTCTCGGGACTCAGAAAGCAGTTCGGAGACTTGGTCGCCGTCGACCAGGTGTCGTTCACCGCCCGCCCGGGCGAAATCTTTGGCCTCCTGGGGCCCAATGGTGCGGGAAAAACGACCACTCTCAGCTGTATTTCCGGCCTCCTTCGCCCGACCTCCGGCCGGATCTCCATTCTTGGCCACGACGTGGTTTCGGACGGAAAAGCCGCTCGGGCCAGCCTCGGTGTGGTGCCGCAAGAAATCGCGCTTTACGAGGAGCTGTCCGCGACCCAGAACCTCGCCTACTGGGGCGGCGTGTATGGACTTCGGGGGGACGAACTGGAGCGGCGCACCAAGGAAGTGCTGGAGGTCACGGAGCTCCTGGACCGATCCCGTGAACCGATCAAGCGCTTCTCGGGCGGGATGAAGCGGCGCCTCAACTTCGCGGTCGGCATCATTCATTCCCCCAAGGTGGTGCTCTTGGACGAGCCAACCGTGGGTGTCGATCCGCAAAGCCGCATGAAACTCCTCGGGCTCGTGCGCCAGGAAGCCAAGCTTGGCACGTGCATTCTGTACACGACGCATTACATGGAGGAAGCGGAGCAGCTCTGCGACCAGCTGGCCATCATCGATCATGGGCGCTTGATCGCCCAAGGGACGCTGCGCGAGTTGCGTCAACGCACCGCGGAGCGCGACATGATCCGCATTTCCGGCCAGTTCCCCGCCAACGGGATCGAGTCGATTCTGAGCAACCTTGGGGACGTGAAGGTGCACCGACGCGAAGGCGGGCAGCTTGTGCTTTCGGTCAAGGAAGCCCCGAGTACGTTGCCGCGGCTCATCGAGGCCTTGACCAAAGCTGGAGCAGATATCCGGGAGACCACGCTAAGCCAGCCCAGCCTCGAAAACCTGTTCATCGAGCTCACCGGCAAGGAGCTGCGGGAGTGACGCGGGGTCTTCCCCCCCGCCGTTAACATGGGTTTCCTCGGCATTGTCCTTCTCAAGGACCTGCGGCGCATGGTCCGGGATCCAGCTTCGATCCTCATCTCGATCAGCATTCCGCTCCTCGTGGGTGGTTTGTTGCGGCTCTTGAACAGCGACAACGGTGAACCGACCGCCAAGCTTCTCATTGCGGACCAGGACAGCACGTTCCTGAGCGGGATGTTCGCGAACGCCACCGAACGCGGCGAGCTGGCCAACCTCATCGATAGTGAGCACGTGAGCGAGGCGGAGGGCCATCGGCGGATCGACAAGGGCGGAGCGTCGGGGCTGCTCATCATTCCCGATGGCTTCACCGACGCCGTCCTGGATCGTAAACCGGTCACCCTCACCCTTTACACGAACCCGTCGGAACGGATTCTCCCCCAGATTCTTGAAGAAACGTTTCACACCTTCGTGGAGGGGTTGAACGTAGCCGGCGAAGTATTCCAGGGGAGCTTGAACCCCCTGGTCAAGAAGCTTCGCCAGAGCGAGGACGTGCCGCCTGACGAGCTGGTGTCCGAGTTCAGCGTGCAAATGAACCAGTTCGTCCGCCGCGTGAAACCGTACCTCATGCCGGCGGTGATCCAGCTCGACACGGTGAACCTGGAAGAGAAGAAGGAGGGCCCGGAACGTACCTTTGGTGACATCTTCTTTCCCAGCATGTTCTTCATGGCGGTGATCTTCGTGGCTCAATCGCTGAGCGATGATGTGTGGAAGGAAAAGGCGCGAGGCACGTTGCGGCGCACCCTCACCACCCCGCTCTCCATGGGTCTTTTCCTCATGGGCAAGATCCTCGCCGCGGCCGTGTTTCTAGCCGTGGTGTCGTTCATCGCCTTGGGCACCGCACGCTGGGTTCTGCACTTGCCCTTCTTTGGTATCCCGCTCGCCGCGGCGTGGACCACACTCGCCGGCACATTCATGTTGCTCCTCTTCACCGCGCTGCAACTGTGTGCCTCGAGCCAGCGCGGGGGACATTTGCTGGCCAATGCGGTCACGTTTCCGCTCGTCATGCTGGGTGGCTCCTTTTTCCCCTTCGAGGTCATGCCCGACTGGATGGCCCGGATCGGAAAATGTACGCCCAACGGTTGGTCGCTTCTCCGCCTTCGCGAGATCCTGGATGGCAAGCCCAATCCAGAGCTCTTGGCCGTCACCGCCCTGGCGCTATTCGCGCTGGGAGCCGTGCTCTTCCTCTTGACGCTCATGCGAGTGTCTCGCTTCGCCCGGAGCGCCTGAACCATGCTGAGCCAAGCTTGGTTTTTGGCCTTCAACGATCTCAAGCACATGCTGCGTGCTCGGGAGACGCTCCTCTGGACTTTCGTGATGCCGGTCGTCTTCTTCTTTTTCATCGGAAGCATTACGAGGAATTTCGGAAACCGGGACGAAGGCGGGCGCGATCCCCTGGTTGTGGACAAGGCGCCGAGCGCCGGTTTTCTCGCCGCCGCTCTGGAAAGCCGTCTCGGCGAAGTGGGGTTTCGCATCATTCTTCCGGACGCCGTACCACCCAAAGAAAATACGCCGCGACTCACCATCCCGGCCGCGTTTACGGATTCGGTGCTGGCCGGGCATAAGGTCAAGGTCACCCTCACCCGAGCCGGGGAGGCGGATGAGCAAGCGAACTATGACAAGTTTCGCGTGCAGCGCGCGGTCTTCGGTCTTCTCGGCAACCTGGTCGCCGCGGGAGAAGTGGGCCGCCCCACCGCAGAAGGCATCGCCATCGTGAGCGCCGCGCCCAAACCGGTGCGTCTCGAGGTGAAATCGGCCGGACAACGGCGGATTCCGCCGACTGGATTCGAGCAGGCCGTCCCCGGCACCATGGTCATGTTCACGCTGACCTTGCTCCTCACCTCCGGAGCCGTCCTGCTCATGATCGAGCGGAAGGAAGGGCTCCTCCGGCGGCTCGCCTCATCCCCCCTCGATCGCCGCTCGATCTTGCTCGGCAAATGGGGCGGGCGGCTCTTGCTCGGAATCATCCAGATCGGCTTCGCGATGATAATCGGCACCGTGCTCTTTCACGTCAGCTGGGGCCCCCATTTGCCGATGCTGCTCCTCGTGCTGTTGTTCTACGGAGGCCTCGCTGCAGCGCTGGGCATTCTTCTCGGGAGCATCGCCCGAAGTGAGGGACAAGCAGTTGGATTGGGTGTACTCACGTCCAACGTGTTTGCCGCGCTGGGTGGCTGCTGGTGGCCGATCGAGGTCACCCCGCCCTGGATGCAGAAGCTGTCCTTGGCTTTTCCAACCGGCTGGGCGATGAACGCGCTGCACAAGCTGGTCAGCTTCGGCGCCCCACCCACGAGCGTGCTACCCCATCTCGTCGTGTTCAGCCTCGCCATCCTGGTCGCGGGATGGGCGGCGGGGCGGGCCTTCCGATTCCAGTAAGGGGGATCATGTCCGGGTCCCCGCTTCGCCCATGAATCCGTTTTTCTGGCTGGCTACCGCAAACCTGATCCTGGGCGGGCTCGTCTTTCTGCTCGGCCTTCTCATCCTTCGCGAAAACCCACGCCAGAAACTCAATCGCGTGGTCATGTCCATGCTCTTCTTCGGAGGGCTGGGCTCCATTCTTGCCGCGCTCACGTTTCTCGGCTCCGGGAAGACGGCGTCGCGTCCCGCGCTTGCGCAAAACTTTGCCTATCTCTGGGAGTTCTTCTTCCCAACCTTGTTCTTGTTCGCAAGCATCTTCCCCCGCGAGCGCGCCTTCGTGCGGCGCTTTCGCGGATTCACCTTTCTCGTCTACGCGCCTCACATCGTTCACTTCGTGCTCTATCTTGGCATCAGCCTCCTTGGACCGCGTCTTTCCGGGTCGCAAGTGCATCTCCCCGATCTCCTCCGCCCCTTTGGGCATTTGATCGGACTCTTCTTTGGGCTGTTCTTGGCCGTGCATCGAGCCCTCTTCTCGCTCGTCAACCTGGGCTATGGCATCGCCACTGCCATTCTCCTTTGGGACAGCTATCGCCACACCCGCGTGGTGCGCTTGCGCGAGCAGATCCAGGTGGTGGGACTCGGGCTCACCGCTTGCCTCTTGTTTTACAGCGCGGCGACCTCGGTGCCGGTGCTCATCGGACGGGCGGTCCCGGACTGGGTGCGCGCCCTCCTCATCATCATCGCGCTCACCGTCGGTTCCGGATCCATCACCTACGCGATGGTTCGTTACAAGTTCCTCGACATGAAGCTCCTCGCCCGTCGTGGGATTCTCTACGCGGTCGCCTCGGCGATCCTGGTCGGACTCTATCTCACCGTCATCACCCAGCTCTCCCAACTCATGTCGGGCCTGGTCGGCATGGATGCGCGCGTGCTCGAACCGTTCTTCCTGGTCATGGCGCTCATTCTCTTCCAGCCCGTCATGGCCCGTATCGAGGATCGGTTGGAGCTCGTGTTCCTGCAGGATCCCTCCGATTACCGGAACGTGCTCCGCCGCATGGGCCGGGACCTGCTCACCGCCATTGATCTGGGCGAGATGCTCTCCCAGTCCGCGCGCACGATCGGCGAAGCCCTGCTCCTCAGGTCGGCTCACGTGGTCGCGTTCGGTCGTGAGGAGTCCATTCTCGTTACTGGAGCGGGCGATCCGCCCCCGCCGGGGTCGGCGGAAATATTGCAGGAAATTTTGGATCGCTTGCCCATCAACGTGGAAAGCGTGCGTTTGGACGAAGAACAAGACGATTTGCCGCCGGAGGATCGCCAACGGCTCCAAACGCTGTTCGGAGCGGCGCTGCTCTTGCCGCTTCGGTCGAAGGGCGAAATGGTGGGTGCGGTCCTGCTGGGAAACAAGGTGACCGGCACCGAGATCACAGCTGAGGAAGTTGCGCTCTTGAGCACGCTGGCCGGCCAGATGTCGGTCTCGGTGCAAAACGGGCTCCTCTTGCGCGAACGCGTAGCCGTCGCCCGGATGGAAGAAGAGTTGAATCTGGCCCGCAGCATCCAGAGCCGTTTCCTGCCCTCCAGCTTTCCGCGGCGGGGCCGTATCGAAGTGCACGGGGTCAACACGCCGTCCCGCCAGGTCGGGGGCGACTTTTTCGACTTCGTGCCCCACGGGGATGACGGGTTCTATCTGGCGATCGCCGACGTATCGGGCAAGGGCGTGCCCGCTGCGCTCCTCACGTCCATGCTCCAGGCTTCGTTGCGCACACAAGCGACCTCCGAACGGGGCGTCGCCGATATTCTCGCCAGCATCAACCACCTCGTGTCGACAAGCACATCGATCGAGCAGTTCGCCACGTTCTTTCTCGGGCGCGTGGACGAGAAGACATTTCGCATGGAGTTCTCGAACGCCGGCCATAACCATCCCATCGTGTGCCGCAAGAACGGCGAGCGGGTGTTTCTCGATCGGGGCGGGCTGCTCTTGGGGATATTCGAAGGCGTGCGATACGAAGAGGGAGTTATCGATTTGAGCCCGGGCGATCGCGTGTTCTTCTACACCGACGGGGTGACGGAAGCCGTGAACGAGGACGGCATGGAGTACGGGGAGGAGCGTTTCTGCAAGCTGGTCGAGGAACTTCCCATCCGGCTCTCCGCCGAGCAGATGACACGGCGCATCCTCGACGATCTCTATGCGTTCCTGGACGGCGGAGAGCCGCAGGATGACGTCACCGTGATGGCACTCAGGGTGCTGGAGGACGAGCCGGCGGGCCTCGATCCCTCACGCGAAGCGATCGGGGTCGAGGCCCATTCGGGGGAAGGCACCGGCCGGCCTCGTTGCTAGTGTGACTTGAAGAGCTTCTGCACCTGCATGCGCCCGTCTCCTACTTGCAGGCGCGCAAAGTAAACCCCCGGCACGACCGGCTGATGACGATTATCCAAACCGCTCCAGGTTACATCGTGCGGCCCGGCGGACATGTCCGCGGTAATAAGGCTTTGAACCTTTCTGCCGCCGAGATCGTAGATCTCGAGTACCACCCGTGAGTCTTTGTCCAGGGTGAAGTGCAGATTCACCTTGTCGGCGAACGGGTTCGGAGCGGGTAAGAGCCGGAAACGACTCGTGGGATCATCGCCAATCCCGGTGGTGGCCCGCACCTGGACCGAGCCCTTCATGATCGCCTCGTGGAAGCGACAGAAGTAAGGATAGTACCCGGGCTTGTTGAACTGGTAGGTGAAGTCGGGATGCGCGGCATCGAGCGGAGCGTCCCAGAGAGACCCTGGGTTGTCGGCCGGAGCGGACGAAACCCCGTTAGTCGTCGTGTGGAGGAGGCCGTTCACCCACACCCACTTCACGCTCTGGCCGACATCGATGACCACGTTGGGCAGTGTGAACTCAAAGTCGGTGGCGGTCACGATTGCGGCTGGGGCACCAACTTGAATGGTGACCACCTTCTGACACGAGAGGGCAAGGCCGTCACGCGTTCCATCATGAGTAACGGTGAACGAGCCCGATGCGCCCGCGTCCACCGTGATCGAGGCTCCGGTGGTGCCGCTCGTGATCGTGCCGCTGCCGGTGATCGACCAGGAGTGGGTCAAGGTTCCGCCGGTAGGGCTCACGTTCGCCGCATAAATGATGCCGGTGGTTGACGGGGAGACTGGATCCGGGCCGGCTACGGTGCAGGACGGTGCGGCATCCACCGTCACCACTTTCTGGCACGAAAACGCGAGTCCGTCACGCGTTCCATTCAGGGTAAGGGTGAAGCTGCCCGCTGCTCCGGCGGTCACGGTTACCGAAGAGGTGTTGGTGGCGCTCGTGATCGAGCCGTTTCCGGAGATCGACCAGGAATAAACCACCGTACCGCCGGCAGGGTTTACGGTGGAGGTGTAGGTGATCCCTGTCGTTCCGGCAAAGACCGGGCTGTTGCCGTTGATCGTGCAGGTTGGCGCGGTGACCGTCACGATCTTCTGGCACTGACCGGGGCAACCGCTGCGGCTGGCGTTGAGAGTGAGCGTGAAGCTACCCACCGCCCCGGCAGTCACGGTTACCGAAGATGTGTTGATGGCACTCGTGATCGAGCCGTTTCCGGAAATGGACCAGGAGTACACTAGCGTTCCGCCGGCAGGGTTGACCGTCGACGTATAGCTATTTCCGGTGCTACCAGTAAGCACCGATGCGGCGCCGTTGACCGTGCACGTGGTGGGGGCTGACACCGTCACCACCTTGGTGCACATCATTGCCACCCCAGCCCGGGTGCCGGTCATGTTCAACGTGAAACTGCCCGCGCCGGCGGACGTCACCGAAACCGTCGCCGCGGTCGATGAGCCCACGATCGAGCCATTGCCGGAGATGGTCCAGGAAAACGTCTGGGCTCCACCCCCTGGAGCAATGGTGGCGGTGTAGCTATTACCGGCCGCGTTGGGGCACACCAATGCCGCCCCGGAGATGGAGCAGGAGGTCGTGCCCACTGTGATCTGTCCCGTCATAAACGCCCCGTGAACGGAACAGTAATAGGGATAAATGCCCGAGACGGAGAAGGCTCGGCTGAAGTTCTGGTTGCTCACGTCGATGGGGGCATCCCAGATACCATTGGGACCCTCCCCGAAGATTCCGCTCGTGGTGGTGTGAATGCCGGTATTCCAATGCCAATTGATGACGTCCCCCGGATTGATGGTGACGTTCGCGGGGTTGAAGGCGAGAGTGCCCCCCTGGCCAACTTGGACCTGAATGGTTACGGCAAGGGCGGGTGTTGTCCGAACGAGCAAACCTGCCAGTAAGAGGAAAACAAATCCGAAGCGCGAGGAGGCAGACATGGGCATGGGCGAACCTCCAGGATGCGAGACAAGCGAGCGCATAAGGTCACGCAAGGAACGCACGGGGCATTCCCTTATGGCCGAGAGGGATGCTTAGAATAACCCAAACCTATGGAGAATTGCTAGGCGGGTTCGGTGAGACTCTGAAATAATGGGTAGGCGGCGCGAAAGTCGCTTAACATAAACTTAAAGATTCCACGGCCGACAAAGGAGCGCTCTCATTCAACATCCACGCATTGCTGCGCTCGGGACGGCCCTCCCGCCCCATCGTCTCACCCAAGACGAAGCACGCGATGAAGTTCGCCGCCAGTTTACGAGGATTCCCGATCTGGAACGCCTGCTTCCTCTTTTCGATCGCTCCGGGGTGCGGACGCGATATTTTGCATTTCCCAAGGAGTACTACCTCGACGGGAAGTCTTTCGGGCGGCGTAATGACGATTACATCCAGGTTGCCAAGGAACTGGCGGAGAAAGCAGTGCGGACCGCTCTCGACCGGGCGGGACTGGAGCCCGCTCAAGTGGACGCGATTCTCTTCACTACGACCACGGGCCTGTCCACGCCCAGCGTGGACGCGCTCCTCGCCCACAGTCTGAAACTCCGCCCCGACGTGCGGCGCATGCCGTTCTTCGGCTTGGGATGCGCCGGAGGGGCGGCGCTCTTGGGCATGGGCGCCGACTACTTGCGCACCCGGCCCAACGGCGTGGTGGTCGTGGTCGCGGTGGAGCTGTGCAGCCTGACCTTGCTTCTTGACGACACGTCGAAAACGAACTTGATCGGGATGGCGTTGTTTGGAGACGGCGCCGCGGCAGCCGTGTTGACGGGAGCGAAGCGAGACGGCGCGGGTCCAACCGTTACCGCAGCGGAAACCGAATACTTCGAGAACTCGTTGCACCTCATGGGCTGGCATTTCTCGGAGGCGGGATTCGAGCTCGTTCTCTCCCCCACCGTGCCGGCATTCATTCTCGAGGCCTTGCCTTCACGGGTGAATGCATTCTGGGCCCGACACGGGTTGCGGAAAGAAGACGTGCGGCACTTCGCTCTTCATCCCGGCGGCCGGCAGGTGCTTGAGGCCTATCGCAGGGGGCTCGGGCTCACCGACACAGAACTCGCCCCCACGCGCGAAGCGCTCCGGAACTACGGCAACCTATCCTCGGCATCGGTGCTTTTTTCTCTGAGCGAACTTCTGGAGACGACTCGGCCGGAGTCCGGGGACCGCGGTTTCATGACTGCACTGGGTCCCGGCTTCGCGGCGGAGATGTTGCTTCTGGAGTGGTAACTTCTCACTTCACCGCTAAGGATCCTGATCCAACGTCATCTCGATCATGGTCTCGCGGAACCCCATTTTTGCGAAAAGCCGCTGCGCGGATGCATTCCCCGACTTGCTGAAGAGCACGGTCTGAGACTTTCCCTTCGATTGAATCCACGCAAGCGCAGCACGCAAGAGCTGCGTTCCCACTCCGTGTCCTCGTGCACGTTCGTCTACATAGATATCGTGGATGAACCCGCCGGGTCCGCGCAGGTCCATCCAGCTTGTCCCCCCGACCTCCGCGAAGATGTAACCGACGACTTCATCGGAGCGCTCCGCCACCCCGACGAAACTATCCGGATCCGAAAGCTTGGACACCAAGAACCAGCCGTACCCCGCCTCGGGGCGTTTCGTCATGAGAAACCGGCGTGGATCGGCGTCGTGATGCTGACGCATCAAGGCCGCACCGAATGTACCCAGTGCCGCCTCATCGGATGTCACGGCGGGTCTGATGTGCAACACGAGAGGGTCCTCCTCCGCACTCCATCCTACGACTGAGCGGTGCAGCCGGCCACTCGTGAAGCGTTCCGCAATTAGCCAACCCCCCCACAGTCAAAACGATATGGACGTGCAAAAATTCAGGATTGACAGTATTGAGAATCGTTTTATTGTAAGCAATGTTAAGCCTTATTGTCGGAGTCCTGAACCCGGTTGGGCGGCATTCTTCCCCCACTCCCGCCCGCGTCGTGTGCAGAATGGGTTAGCCACCGGTCCACGTTGCACCCGAACTTCCCTTTTGTCGAAAGGGGGCGACCATGTCGCAGTTTCGAACCATCGCTTCAGCAATTTGCCTTCTCGGTCTCACCTGCCTGGGATGTGAGCAAACCACGGCGCCGGTCGGACCTCATGGCCAGCAAATGATGCCCATGGAGCGAAAGGACATACCCAACCAGGCTCCCCGAGGTTTTCAAGTCAGGGTGATCATCGAGCCGCGGAAAGTGGTTGCAGGAAGCACGCCTGCCGTATATCTCGAGATCTCCAATCACGGTCCCAGAGCGGTGTTGGTAGGCGGTGGTTTTTCCTGTTTGGACTACGGATATGTGGCGCGGGATGAAAAGGGCAACACGGTCACGGATTCGTGGACCGGTGTGGATTGCATTGGCGGCTTCCAGTGGCCCTGGGTCATTCAACCGGGTGAATCTTTCACTGTTGAGGCGCCAACGATACAAAACCTGTTTTACCTTCAACCGGGCCGCTACTGGATAGAGGGAAAGATCCTATCGGGGAGTGCGGCGATCACCCCCCCGACGCTTCTGACCATTGTGGCATCTGACGAAAATGAAGCGATGAGCAGAATGAAACAGCCCTCGCGGACGCAGTAGTCGGACTCGTCCCCTTTCAGAGGCTGAGATCGCCCCTATTTCATTGCCCTGGTTCCTGCGGAGTTTCCGGTGACCAATGCCACCCCCACATGCCTCGCCGGAATTTCTCGCGTTCTTCCGGCGACATATGCGTCCATCGTTCCCGCATGCGGCGCCCCCAGCGTGGCGAGGGGCCATGGCCGCCCATGCGAAACCCTCCCACGAGGAGCCGTCCCAGAATGAGGAGTCCCCAGGCTTGCCAGTATGTGATCGTCCCGAGCCCGAAGATCGCCGGCATGAGCCAGTTCCACAAGCTCATGACCACGAACCCCAACAAGGCGATGAACACGATCGCGAACGGCAGCATGATGATCACGCGCTTCAGAATGTAGCCTCTCATGTGTCTTACTCTCCCATGAACTCGTCGTAAATCGCCTGGAGCCGCCGGCGCAGATACAACACCGCGTATCGCTTGCGCGACAGAACCGTGTTGAGTCCAACCCCGGTTCGCTCGGCGATGTCTTTCATGCTGAGCCCGTCGATCTCGTGCGCGACGAATACGATCCGTTGGTCTTCCGGCAACTCGTCGATGGCCTCTTCGAGATCCTCCAGCAGCACCCTTCGCGCGTAGGCCGCCTCAGCCCCACCCTCCAGCGAGGGCAGGGCATCTTCCAGCAACAGTCGATCGCCGCCCTCGGGCTCGATCGACGACGCGCTTCCCATGCTTTCCAGACGCTTCTTGCGAAAGCGATCGATGATGCGATTGCGAGCGACGCGGAACATCCACGCGCTCCATCGTTCCACCGGCGCCATCAGACGGTAAGCCGCGATGACTTCGTAGAAAACCTCTTGCAGCAGGTCTTCCGCGTCGGCCTCGTTTGGCACGCGTTTCCGGATGAAATCGCGAAGCCGGGCCCGGTCCTCGGCGAGAATCTCCGAGAGGCGCCGGTCGTCTTCCTGCATCCGGGAGATGCGCGCTGGCTTGTCCATCCGCAAGGGTAGACGTGTGGGATCGGAAAATATTGTGGGCATTTTCGGCCTTGGATCTAGCGCGTCTTGAAAAGCTTCCTGACCAGGACGTGGCCGTCACCCGTTTCCAAGCGGACGAAATAGATGCCGGGGGCCACTGGCTGATGGTGATCGTCCCAACCGCCCCAGGTAACCCGATGCGAGCCCTGGGGAAGCTCCGCGGTGAACAGATCCAGGACTGTCCGGCCCTGGAGATCCACGATGCGTAACGTGGCCCGCTCGGCCTTATCCAGGTCGAAGGTCAAGCCCACTCCTCCCCGAAACGGATTGGGGGAGGCGACAAGACGAAGCGGCAATGACGGCGGCTCGACAATTCCGATTCGGGCATCTTCCACGATCACCGTGCCGGTTTCCGAAGGGTGGTTCCGGCAAAAGTACGGGTACGTCCCCGCATTGGGAAACGATTGCGTGTATTCCGGGGTAGCGGCGCGCAACTCTGCATCCCATAACGTGCCGGCCGCGGGATCAAGCGGTCCGGTGCCGTTGGTGGTGGTGTGGTTTCCGCCGGCCTGCTTGACCCACTTCACTTGACCACCGATGGGAATGGACATCGGCGTCGGCGTGAACCCCGATGCAGTCAAGTTGACCACGCCCAGCTTCGCCCCGATGACGATGTTGAAGCTCGCCGTGTCGGCCAAACTTCCATCGAACGCGCGCACCGAAACCGGAAACGTCCCCGACTCACCGGCTCCCGGCGTTCCATGTAACCAGGCCTGCCCGCCCCCCTGATCGGCGAACGACAGCCAGGACGGCGATGTTCCAAGATCGGATAGCGTGAGCGTGTCTTGATTGGCATCGGTGGCGGTAATGATGATCGAAAAATACTGCCCTTCGAGTCCGTGCAGGGTTCCGGGATTCTGGACCACCGGAGGAAAGTTGGACGACACGGTGATGGTCCCGTTCATTCCCAGCGCGACGTGAAACCGGCAAAAGTAGGGAATCGATCCGGGGGTGTTGAACGTGTATTGAAAGGACGTGTTCGCCGCATCGATGGGCGCGTCCCAGAGACCGTCCGGCCCCCCCGCGCCGCTCGTGGTCGTGTGAATGCCGCCCCCCCATACCCACCGCACGACATCGCCGGGTTGGATGGTGATATCGGCCGGAACGAAAACGTTGTTGATGGTGTTCACGGTCCAGGTCTTGGCCAGGCATGGTGAGGCAATGACGGTAAGCAGGAACAGAATGGCGAGATGCCGGAGGAGCACGGTGCGCATGAGGACCTCCGTCCTATCGTGGAAGCCGGAATAATATCAAGCAGAGGCTCGGTGGGATCCGGGAGTTTTCGCCTTATGGTCCACGATCGCCATGCGAACGAGGCTATCCACCAGGTCCTCGTAACTCAACCCGGCCGCCTTGGCCGCCATGGGAACCAGACTGGTCTCTGTCATGCCGGGGATCGTGTTGAGCTCCAGGCAGAAGAAATTGCCTTCCTCGGAGAGACGAAAGTCCACTCGCGCCACTCCCGAGCACCCCAGAACACCAAAGGTCAGCTCGCCCAGGCGTGCCGCTTCGCGGGCCAACGGCAGGTCGAGCTTTGCCGGCACGACGTAACGCGTCTCGCCTTTGGTGTACTTGTGTTTGTAATCGTAGAACCCCGCTTCGGGGAGAATCTCCACGACCGGCAACGCTTTGCCTCCCAGAACGGCAACCGTGATCTCGCGGCCCGGGATATATTCCTCCACGAGTACGGGGCCGTATTGAAACGCGTCCTCGAGTGCCTCCGCCATGCCCTCCGGTCCCTCGACGATGTGCACGCCAACGCTCGAGCCTTGGGCGTTGGGTTTCACCACGAGCGGAAATCCACTGAGTCCCTCCGGATCCACCGAGTCCCGATCGTCCACGAGCAGCATCCCTCGCGGCGTGGGAATACCTCCCGCACGGAACATCGCCTTGGCCCGTGATTTATCCATGGCCAGCGCGCTGGCCAGCATGCCCGAGCCGGTGTACGGAATGTTGGCCAGATCGAGGAGCGCCTGCAGCGTCCCATCCTCACCGATGCCACCGTGAAGCGCGACGAAAACCACGTCGGCCCCGGTCAGGTCTGTGCTCTTGGCCAGCACGAGACTGCGTTCCTTGCCCACGTCTTTGGCCGCTACACCCGGGGTGGTCCCGATCTGCGCGGTTTCCATGCCGGTCAAGGCGAGCCGCTTTCCCGTGGCGGGATCGAGCGCAATCACCTCGTGACCGCGGTTCTCCAGCGCTTTGCCCACTCCCCGCCCAGTCACGAAACTGATGTCCCGCTCGGTGCTCGAACCGCCCATGAGCAACACGACTCGCATGCTTAACTCCCGTCTGTTTTGATCGCCACGAGCACGACCGCCGAGGCGGCCGCACCCTCCTCGGCGCCCACGAATCCCATGCCGTCGGTCGTCGTCGCCTTGACGGCAATGCGCTCGATGGGAAGCTCGAGCACGCGAGCCAGCTCCGCCTGCATGCGCGGAACATCATTCGCCACCTTCGGCCGCTCCAGGTAAAGGATCGTGTCCACCTGCACCACCTGCCCCCCTGCTTTTTCCACCATGGTGCGCACCCGTCCCAGAAGGTCGAGACTCGATGCGTCCTTCCAGCGCGCATCGGTGGATGGAAAGTGGCGCCCCAAATCCCCGAGCGCCATCGCGCCCAACATTGCATCGATCACGGCGTGGGTCAGCACGTCCGCATCCGAATGTCCGGCCAGTCCTCGATCGTGTTCGATTCTGACCCCGCCCAGAACGAGCGCGCGGCCGGGCGCAAAACGGTGCGCATCGTAGCCGTGGCCGATACGAAACGGGGGCCCAGGAATCATGTCGCTTTGGCGGCGTTACGCCGCATCAGAATTGCCTCCGCGAACACGAGATCCTGCGGATAGGTCACCTTCACGTTCTCCGGATCGCCCTCGATCCAAGACACGGGATGATTGGCGCGAAGCACCAAGGACGCTTCGTCGGTGGCATGAAAACGATCACCGTCCGCTTTTGCGAACGCGTATTCGAGCACGGGAAGATGAAAGCCTTGCGGTGTTTGCACGAGCAAGAGCTTGGACCGATCCTCATAGCTCTTCACCCACGATTCGAACCCCGTGCGGGCCACGCTCTCTCGAGGGGTGAGGGCGGGGATCACCGCTTCGCCCGAGCGAAGAACGTCCAGCACACGCCGCACCAGCGCGCCATGGATCAAGGGCCGGGCGCCGTCGTGGACGAGCACCCATCGGCACTTTGCCGTCAACGCACGCAAGCCGGCCCGCACGGAATCCTGGCGCTCCTCGCCTCCGGGAACGTACTCCACGTCCCGCTCGAGTTGAATGGCGGCCAAACGTTCCCGAAACAACGCTTCCTTCCCCGGCGGAGTCACCACGACCCGTTCGCCAATTTCGTGAAAGGCGTCGAAGGCGAGCAACGTCCAGGCGAGAAGCGGGCGACCGCACAAGGGGACGAGCGCTTTTCCATCCGTGGCCCCGAGCCGTTCGCCCCGCCCGGCGGCAGGAATGACAAGACCGACATCAGCCATGGCGTTGCTCGACCTGGCGACTGTTTCCCAGCGCGGCGTCCAAGGCTTCGTCGATGCGACTTACCGGAACCACGCGAAGCCCGGACGCGCCATCGCCCACACTTCGATCTCGTCCCGGAACGAGCGCGGTGGTGAACCCAAGCCGCGCCGCCTCTTTGAGTCGAAGGCCCAGACGGCTCACCCGCCGCACTTCGCCGGCCAGACCGATCTCCCCCACCGCGACGCAGCGCGGATCCACCGGCTTGTCGTAGTACGACGATGCGACGGCCAACGCAAGCGCCAGATCTGCGGCCGGCTCGGCGATGCTAAACCCTCCGGCCACGTTGAGGAATACTTCGCTCGCCGATAGATCGAGCCGCGCGCGGCGTTCGAGCACGGCGAGAATGACCGCTACGCGACGAGGATCGGGCCCCATCGCCACCCGTCGCGCCGAGCCGTAGCCGGCCCGGGCCACCAGTGCCTGCACTTCCAAAAGGATCGAGCGCGTGCCCTCCATAGCGACCGTGACCACCGAGCCCGAGGAGTCCGCATGGCGTTCCTGGAGCAGGAACTCCGAGGGATTCTGAACTTCGCGAAGTCCGTGGTCGCCCATTTCGAACATGCCCGCTTCGTGGGTGGGGCCGAATCGGTTCTTGGCCGCGCGCAACACGCGATAGGGATGGAAGGGATCGCCTTCCAGATAGAGCACCGCGTCGACGAGATGCTCGACCGTGCGTGGTCCCGCCACCGTGCCTTCTTTGGTCACGTGGCCGACCAGGAGCACCGGCACGTGGGTGCGTTTGGCCAGCTCCATGAAGTAAAGCGCGTTGTCGCGCACTTGTCCCGCGCTTCCCGGCGCGGTCGTGGCGCCTTCACGATGCAAGGTCTGCACCGAGTCGACGATCAACACGTCTAGCTCCGCAGCTTCCACGGCCGGGGCTACGGCGTCCAACCGTGTCGATGCGAGCACCTGGATGGAATGCTCGATGCCGCTCAGGCGGCGGCTGCGAAAACGCAGCTGGCGTTCCGACTCCTCGGCGCTTACGTAAAGCACGCGAAGACCGCGTCGAGCGTAGGCCGAAGCCGCTTCGAGAAGCAGGGTGGATTTGCCGATGCCTGGATCGCCCGCCACCAGCACCAGGCTTCCCGGGACGAGCCCCCCACCCAACACGCGATCGAACTCCTCGATCCCAGACGTGTAGCGCGCGAGTTCTCGATCGGCGATATCGCCCAGAGCGCGAATGAGGGACACATCGCCGCGCCACGCCTCTTTGCGTGGAGGCGCCACGCCTTCCTCGTGCGTGTTCCAGGCCGAACACGCCGGACACTGTCCCAGCCATTTGGGGGACTGATGGCCGCAAGCGGAGCAAACGAACGACGTTTTCGATTTCATGAACACTCCGGCGGACGGCTAAGGACCGGAAGTGTAGCAGGAGGCGGGGAAACCGGCAGGCAGGCTCTAGAAGACGGAGAACTTGAAGTAGCGTTTGGGATTCTGTCGGACGTCGGCCAAAAGCGCCTTGGCGTCCGCGAGCGTGGCCACGACCTGCTGGTACAGCTCCTCGTCCTGGGACAGCTTGCCCAGCGTCCCCTGGCCTGACTGCACCTGGGTGAGGAGCGTGTCCATTTTCGCGATGGTCACCTGCAGACCAGCCAGCGTGGTATCGAGACGTGCGGACGCGCTGTGCGCCTGTTCGAGGGTTTCCCCGAACTGCGCTTCCTTTCCATCCAGCATCGCATGCAGGTCGCTCATGGCGGCATTCATGCTGCGCACGGATTCCGAGATGCCCTTGCGATTCTCCTCCAGAAGCGTGGCCATGTCGCTGGACGCGCGTTCCAGGTTGTCGAGCGTCTGGCCAAACTGCTTCTGCTTGCCATCGCCGCCCAACGAGGCGATCAGCGTGTCCACGCGGGTGGCAATACGCTGGAAGATCTCGAGCGCATCGCTGACGCCGTTCATGATCTCGGTCGTGCCGCCTCGATACACGCCTTTGGGAATGGAGTTCTTCTCCAGCTCGCCCGCCTGGCGCGTTCCGGGAAAAATCGCCACCATTTTCTGCCCCATGATGCCGACGCTTTCGATCGAGAACTGCGCGTCCCGATAGAGTTTCACTTTCCTGTCGAGCTGGACCTGGACCAGGGCCAGACCTTCTTCGAAGTTGATCTCCTCTACCTTTCCCGACGGTACGCCCTTGACCTCGACCGGGTCTCCCTTCACTAGCCCGCTCGTGGTCTGAAATTCAATCAGTTGCGCGAAGGTTCGGCCCCGGACCTGGAATTCCTTGAACCACAGAATGCCGAGCACGAGCACGGCCACCGAAAGTAGGAACAAGAGGCCTACCTGGGCGTGAAGGCGTCGCTCCGTCATCGTCCTCGCACCCCCGCCGCACCGCGGCGCACCGGTTCCAGAATGCCGTTCGTCATGGGGCCTTCCGCTTCTCCGCGCGCAAACTGCCGCACTACCAGATCCTCGCTCGCCTGCATGTCCTCGGGCGTGCCGGTGAAATAGATCCGCCCCTCGTGCAAGAGGCACAAACGATCGCCGACTTGGTAGGCGCTGTGCAAGTCGTGGGTCACCACGATCGAAGTCACCTGGAGCTTGGCTTGGAGCTCCCGAATGAGAATGTTGATCTGGCGGGCGGTGATGGGATCGAGACCGGTGGTCGGCTCATCGTAGAGGATGTAATCGGGATTCATGGCCACGGCCCGGGCCAGTCCCACGCGCTTGCGCATCCCCCCCGAGAGCTCGGACGGCTTCTTGTCTTCGGTACCCGACAATCCGACCAGGCCGAGTTTTTCGGCCACGACGGCCGCGATTTGTTCCTCGCTGAGCGATCGGGATTCACGAAGCCCAAGGCCGACGTTTTCGGCCACGGTCATGGAATCGAAGAGCGCCGCCATCTGGAAGAGCATGCCGATGCGCTTGCGAAGCTGGCCCAGATCGTCGTAGTTGAGGGTGTTCACGTCCAGACCATCCACCACGATGGACCCGCGATCCGGCCGCAGGAGGGCGATGATGAGCTTGAGAAGCACGCTCTTTCCCGTTCCGGAACGGCCTAGCACCACGATGGTTTCGCCATCGTGGATGTCCAGATTGACGCCACGCAGAACCCGCTGCGAACCGAAGCCCTTGTGGAGATCGCGAATTTCGATCATGGGCTCAGGCGGGGAAGATGAGACGGAACACGACTTCGGCCAGGAAATAGTCCATGACCAGGATCATGACGCAGCTCGCCACAACCGCCTTGGTGGTGGCAATGCCGACGCCTTCCGCGCCCCCCGAAGCCTGGAACCCATAGAAACAGCCCTGCACGGCGATGATGACCCCGAACACGAAGCTCTTGATGAGTCCGCCGTAGACGTCCTGGGAGTCGAAAAGAAGCCGCATGCCGCGGTTGAACAAATGAAGCGAGATGCCCACGCGGAGTACCGCTACCGCCATGCCGCCCAGGATGGCGATGGTGTTGGCGATGATGGTGATGACGGGAAGCATGACCAAGGCGGCCACCAGACGCGGAACGGCGAGGTATCGGATCGGGCGCACGGCCAGGGTTTCCATGGCATCGATCTGCTCGGTGACGCGCATGGTCCCGATCTCGGCGGCAAAGGAAGAGGAGACGCGCGCTCCCACCACGAGTGCGGTGAGCACGGGGCCGAGTTCGATGAACACCGATTTCGAAACGACGGTGCCCACCCAGATGAGCGGCATCGTGCCCGACATCTGATAGGCGGTCTGGAGTGCCGCCACCCCACCCACGAACAGAGAGGTGAGAAAGACCACGGGCAGGGACTGGATACCGATGAATCGCGCTTGTTCGAAGATGAGCCGCTGGTACCGGAGTCCGGGGAAGAGCTCGCCCAGGAGCCGGGACAGGAACACGGCAAACTGGCCCGCCGATGCGGCGGCATCGAACAGTTTGTCGCCGACGGAGGCGAAGGGTTGGACCAGCGTTTCGGTTTTCACTATGGCCTATGGGGCATGATAAAACGGAACGCCCTCCTTGGGCTCTAATGGATCGGCCGTCAACTAAACAGGGTCCAATCTCTTTTTTTAGGGCAGGACCAATTAGCAACCTATTGTAACAAAACGAGATGTAGAGGATAAGGCCAGGGGCCGGCCGGGGGAACCCCCCGGGCCGGTCTGTCTCAAACAACACTACGCAGAAATATTAGAACTGGGCCTTTTCCGTGGAGCCGTCCAGCGCCAGCGTGGAGCAGGTCCCTTGCGAGACGAGTTGCATGACGCTGTCGAAATAACCCGTTCCCACTTCATGCTGATGGCGAATGGCCGTATATCCGTCCGCTTCCGCCCGATGTTCGGCGGCTTGCAGCTCGGCATATGCCTCCATTCCCCGCTCACGATAGTGCCGGGCCAGTTCGAACATTCCATGATTCAAGGAATGAAATCCGGCCAGGGTCACGAAAAGGAACTTGTATCCCATGGCTCCCAGCTCGCGCTGGAATCGCTGAATGGTGGACGCGTCCAGCTTCGCGCGCCAGTTGAACGAGGGTGAGCAGTTGTAGGCGAGAAGCTTCCCGGGGAACTTCGCGTGGATGCCCTCCGCGAACGCCCGAGCTTCCTCCAGATCCGGTTTCGAGGTTTCGCACCACAGGAGATCCGCGTAAGGTGCATAGGCGAGACCCCGGTGGATGGCGCACTCGAGACCGCCTTTGAGCTCGTAGAAACCCTCCGCGGTGCGGGTGCCGGTCAAGAACGCGTGGTCCCGGGGGTCGACGTCGCTGGTGATGAGCTTGGCGCTGTCGGCATCCGTGCGCGCGATCACGAGCGCGGGCACCCCCATGACGTCGGCGGCCAGGCGCGCGGCGACGAGCGTGCGGATGAAGTGCCCCGTCGGTACGAGTACCTTGCCTCCTAGATGCCCGCATTTCTTTTCCGAGGACAGTTGATCTTCGAAATGCACACCCGCCGCTCCAGCTTCGATCATGGACTTCATGAGCTCGAAGGCGTTCAGGGGTCCGCCGAACCCGGCTTCGGCGTCGGCCACGATCGGCACCATCCACGCGCGGCCGGCCTGTCCATTCTGCCCGTCCGGAGTCTTCCCTTCCGCATGCTCGATTTGGTCGGCGCGAAGGAGGGCCTGGTTGAGCCGGCGCACGAGCGAGGGAACGCTATTCGCCGGATAGAGGCTTTGGTCCGGATAGGTGTGTCCAGAGAGGTTCGCATCCGCGGCGACTTGCCAGCCGCTCACATAAATGGACTCCAGCCCCGCGCGAACCTGCTGCACCGCATGACCGCCGGTGAGCGCACCCAGCGCGGCCACGAAATCGCGCGTATGGAGTAACGACCAGAGCCGTCGCGATCCCATTTCGGCCAGGGTGTGCTCGATGCGCACGGTGCCTCGAAGCCGAAGCGCATCCGCGACGTCGTACGTGCGGGCGATGCCGTTCCAGCGGCCGGCTGCGACCGGAGCGCCGAGATCCCAATCCTCCATTGGAGGGGACATGCGAATGTCGGTGGCCGGTGGCGGATCGTTGCGTCTAAGCGGGCTCTTGGGTGCGTCCATGTTGTCTCCTTGATGCAAAATCGCGGATCAGGATTCGATCGCGGGCTTCGTCTCCTCCCGATCGTGGATCGCGTTCAAAACCGCGTACGAGGGAAGGGTGAGAAATTCGGGTAACTCCGGATCGCAGGCCACCGTGGTAAAGAGGCGCTCCGCCTCTCTGAACCGGCCGCGAACAAACGTGTCCGCCCCGAGTTCTTGTTCCATCCGTTCCATTTCCGAGCGCACGATGCTCTGTAACAGCTCCGGGGTCACCGGCTGACCATCTTCGAGGAGTGCTCCGTGCCGCATCCATTGCCAGAGCTGCGTGCGTGAGATCTCCGCCGTCGCGGCGTCCTCCATGAGTCCATAAAGGGGCACACAGCCGACACCGCGGAGCCACGACTCGAGATACCGGATGCCCACCCGAACGTTCCAGCGAACACCGTTCGTTGTGCGCGGGCCATCCGGAACGGTAAGCAGATCCTGCTCACTGACCCGCACGTCGTCACGGGATACCGAAAGTTGATTCGGGCCGGTCACCCGCGCTCGGAAAGCGTCGCGGGCCACGGGCACCAGATCGGGATGCGCGACCCACGTTCCATCGTGGCCATCCTTCGCCTCCCGCTCCTTATCTGCGCGCACCTTAGCCAGCGATCGCTGGTTGGCTTCGGGATCGCGCCGGTTGGGGATTTGGGCGGCCATACCTCCCAGAGCGTGAATGCCGCGGCGGTGACACGTCTTGACCGCGAGCTGCGTGTAGGCGCGCAAGAAGGGCTGATCCATCCCCACCTCAGAACGGTCGGGAAACACAGCGCTTGGATCGTCGCGCCGAGTCTTGATTGCGCTGAAGATGTAATCCCATCGCCCGCAGTTCAGGCCCGCCGAGCGCTCGCGAAGCTCATAGAGAATTTCATCCATCTGAAATGCGGCGGGGAGCGTTTCGATGAGCACGGTGGCGCGAATGCTGGCCGGCGAGATTCCGAGTAGCTCTTCGGCTCGCTCGAATATCTCGTTCCAAAGGCGGGCTTCCCGGTAATGCTCGAGTTTGGGCAGATAGAAATAAGGCCCACTTCCCCGCTCGAGCAACGTTCGCGCATTGTGAAAGAACGCAAGCGCGAAATCGAACAGCCCGCCGGGGAGGGGTTCGCCATCAAAGGTGGCGTGGGCTTCCACGAGGTGCAACCCCCGGGGACGCACCATGAGGGTGGCCGTCTCCTCATGAAGACGATAGTGCTTTCCACTCCCGGGATCGTCGAAGGTCAACGTCCCGCGGACCGCATCCTTGAGATGCCGTTGTCCCGAAACCACGTTGGTCCAGGTCGGGGACATCGAGTCCTCGAAATCGACCATGAACACGTCCGCGCCGGAGTTGAGCGCGTTCACGATCATCTTGGCCTCGGGAGGACCGGTGATCTCGACGATCCGCTCTTCCAGATCGCGCGGGATCGGGGCCACCCGCCAGTCGCCGGAACGAATCGAAGCCGTTTCGGGAAGGAATCCCAACGTGGGCGTGCGCCGCCGTCGCGCGGCTAAGAGCTCGCGGAGGCGAGGAGCGAAATCCTGAGCAAGAACGGCCACGAAACCAAGAGCCTGGGGGGACAGGATTTCCGCGTCGAGGGTACGCGGGACCTGCACCTCCAGGGCCGGCGGCACGGCCCTGAGGGGGGCGGCTTTCACGCCATTAATAATAACAAAATCAATTGAATATTTCCAGCAAACAGTTGGCGGGCAATTACTTAATACGCTGGCCGCGCGGACGGCGGCGATGAGTTAAACGCGTACTGCACGTCTCGCGTTAGCGGATGATCACGAACCTCCCGCGACAGAGTTCACTTCCGCTATCTACCACATAGAGATAGATGCCGCTCACGACGTTCTGTCCGTTTCGGCTGATCAAATTCCAGAAGTAGGTACCGTCGCCTTCTCGTCCATCGTGTTGGGCTTCCTGCACGAGATCACCGGACATGGTGAAAATGCGAATCGTGGCGAGCGCCTTGGGCAGATTGCGGAACGCGATTTTGGTTCCCGTGGGATCCTTGTCGCTGGGAATGAGATCCCAGTCCGCGCTGCCACGATACGGGTTGGGCACCACGTTCACCGCGTCGCAACCCGCCACGCTATCCCACCGCGGCACGACTTGTTCCGCCTCGGTGGCGGATGGCAAACCGGAGAGCTCGATGTCCTCTTCCTTGTTGGTGATCGAGTTCCTGACGTGAGCGATGCCGAACGCGGTCACCGCGTAGAAGTAGACCTTCCCGTTGATGAGCCCGCTTGTGTCCTCATAGCGATACCGGCCGACGGGATAGATGAGCGTCCCATCCTTGGCCGTACCGGTGGACTTCACTTCACGCACCAACGGCCCGCCTTCGGCCACCGGAACATCGAGACCGACCGCTCCTTCGGAACCGGCGGTTTCCACGTCCGTACGGAATTCGGCCAGCTTCATCCATTCCTCCGTGCTCGGACCAATGGAGCCCTGTGGACGCTGCCAGTTGTCGGCGCGCCACACGCGATACCCGCGGAACAGCTTGAGCCCGGTGATCGGGTCGGTACTTAGCTCCGACGCGTTGTCCCACTCGAGCACGACCTTGCGGTTCCCCGCTGGATCCTGAAGGGCGCGGAAAGACGGATCGGTGGTGGAGTTGGGAGGGGGGGGCGCGGTGGTTCCCACCCAGTGCACGAGGCTTTCGTTGCCGCCCACACCCGTGCACGGATCGCAGTCGGCGTCCACGTACTGGGGGCCGGCGACATCGCACGGGGGTGTGAACTTGTAGCTCTGGGTCGTGTTGAGCGTGTCGCAGGGGTCGTCCCACACGATTTCAGTGCCGATCTCCAGAATCTGGAGGCAACGCTCCTTGCCATCCACACCGGTATCGGGATTGTTGTCCAGATCCAGAAACTGACCCTTGTACACCCGCTGCGCATTCACCGCGTTGGCCCGGAAGCCGGCTTGATGCTCACCGACCACATACGCGGTCTGGAAGTTGAGCGATTCTCCAGGATTGAGGCTGGCGAACGGCCCGGCGGAGAACACATACCGATAGTCGTCCGCTTTGTTGGCGGCGCGGGAAGGTTTCTTGCCCGAGGACAAGAGCGCATACCGCTCGTCGTCGTTCTGCGGATCCGAGACCTGTCCTGAGGCGCTGAACCAGGCCACCGTGTACAGACCCACGCTCTGGGGAGCGCGAAGACCCGTATCGTCGGTCGTGTGGCCGAGGAAGAGGCTGCCGAACACGCCGGGGACATCCCCACCGTTGATAGCCGCCCCGTCGTCCTTGGCGTCCCACATGAACACCGTGTCCATCTGCAGTGGGATTTGCTGACAACCCGTGGGTTTGTTTCGGTCCACGATCGTGGTGTCGATGTGCGCCCAGCCGACCAGATCGTCCGTCCAGTATCGTTCCGCGTTCTTGGGACCCGCATCTGAGTCCGAGAAAAAGCCAAGATATATGTCACGAAGCCGCTGCTCGCCGTTGTTGACCAATTCGAAGTCGATCCCGACGAATTCGTTGAGTCCTGACGTCGACCACTGGAAGGAACGCTGCTTCACCAAGAGGTTGAGGGGATAGTGGTCGGGATTGAACTGAACCGCTTCGGGCGTGTCGTCCTTGTACATGCAGGAAAACATCTGCTGCCCGATTGCCTCGAAGTCCTCGTCGATCTGACCGTCCCCGTCGTCATCGAGACCGTTCTGGAAGTCTTCGTTGATCTTGCCGTCATTGTCGTCGTCCGCGGCCTCGGCACCCAAGAGGCCCACTCGCACCCCGCCCGGCTGACCCTCGTAGGACTCGCGGATGGTCCATGCCGCACTGCGATCAGGTAGGAGTTCCAGGTTGTTGTAGTAGGTCTGGGTCACGTGAGCTTCGGAGTCGGAACCCACCGCCCCGATCCAGAGCCCGGACTGGTAGAGGTATTCACCGCCCCGCCACCCGGCCCCGATCTCGACGATGGAGGAACTACCAAAGAATCCCAGATTGGTGATCCGCATGGTGAGGAGGCCCACGTTGTGGTTGAAAACGTAGGGCTCACGAAATGCAAACAGGCCTTTAGGGAATCGGCTGAGGTCGAGATCTTTCCCATCCGGAGCGCGGCCCAAGGCAGGCAGGGCGGACAGAACCAGGATGGAAGCTACGAGCGCGCCAATACCTTTGAAACCCAGGAACCATCTTTGGACGCAGGGAGGCGGCGTCATGGCGACTCCTTTCTCGGGCGGGGCAGACCCCACAGTCGGTCCCGAGGGGGGGGCCACACGCATATTGCGGCTCCTTTCTCGGGTGGAGTAGACCCACAGTCGGTCCCGAGGGGGGGGCCGCTTACAGTCCGAGTCCTGGGGGGGACAACTCCCTCATAGACTAATCCGCAACGCAGCACTTGTCCAGAATCTACCATGAACGCCCCCGGGCTTAAGCAGGGGAAATTGCTGGGGGCAATCCGGTTAGAGGGGCGGGTCGCCTTCCCGGGCCAGGTTCTCGAAGCGGGTGTATTCGGCGATGAACGCGACCTTCACCACCCCGACCGGGCCGTTCCGCTGCTTGCCGATGATGATCTCCCCCAGCCCCTCGTTGTCGTCGGTCCGGCTGTAGTGCTCCTCGCGAAACACGAACAGCACCAGATCGGCATCCTGCTCGATGGCTCCCGATTCACGGAGGTCGGAGAGCATGGGGCGGTGCTCCGAGCGCGCTTCCACGGCGCGCGAGAGCTGAGACAACGCGAGCACCGGAACGCGGAGTTCCTTGGAGAGCGCCTTCAATCCTCTCGAGATCTCGCTGATTTCTTGCTGCCGGCTCTCCACCCGCCCACCTCCCTGCATGAGCTGGAGGTAGTCGACCACGATGAGTCCCAGGTCCGTCTCCGATTTCAGACGCCGTGCCTTGGCTCGCATCTCGAGCACGCCCATGGCCGGCGAATCATCGATATAGATGGGAGCCGACGAGAGTTCCCCCGCCGCGGTGATGAGAAGCGGCCATTCTTTTTCCCGCAAATACCCCGTGCGAAGCCGCTGCGCGCTCACCCGGGCTTCACTGCAAAGAAGCCGGAGCAAAAGCTGCTCCATGCTCATTTCGAGGCTGAAGATGCCCACCCCGCGGTTGTGACGGAGGGCCAGGTGGGAGGCCATGTTGAGGGCGAGCGACGTCTTGCCCATGGAGGGACGTCCGGCGAGAACGACGAGGTCCCCGTCCTGAAAGCCGCTCGTCATGTGATCCAGATCCACGAACCCGGTCGGCGCCCCCGTGACCGGATTTTTTTCCTCGTAGAGCTTCTCGATACGCTTGATCGCGGGATTGATGAGATCGTGGACGCGCACGAACCCCTTGCGCACACGAGCATCCGAGATCTCGAACATCGCCCGCTCCGCACGATCGAGGAGTTCCGCCGGGCGCTCCTCGGCATCGAAGGCACGGGTCGCAATCTCGGTGGATACATCGATGAGCTGACGGAGGATCGATTTCTCTTTGACGATCTGGGCGTGGTATTCGACGTTGGCGGAGGTGGGCACCGCGTCCAGGAGTCCGGCCAGGTACGCGGCCCCGCCCGAGCTTTCGTAATTGCCCTGACGCGAGAGCTCGTCACCCACCGCGACCGCATCGATCGCGTTTTCCTTCCGTTCCCAGACCGCCACCACCGCCCGAAAGATGTGGCGATGGGAAGGTCGATAAAACGCCGATTCGTCGAGAATTTCGAGGGAGCGCGCTACCGCGCGCGCATCGAGCAGCATCGCGCCCAGCACCGCGCGTTCTGCATCCTGAGCTTGGGGAGGAACTCGTAAATGATCTCGGGCAGCGGTCCCCGTCCTCGTCTCCGCAATAGCCAACGTCACTCCTCACCGCTCCCACACGCTGCTGCCCGCCCTGCCCTCCCTGGGCGGGCAGACCCGCATGTGTGTGCAGCACGACGAACGGGGACCTAGCCGGATCGGAGACTAGAAGACGGGGGAAGAACCACGCAAAGACTTGAGTCCACTCGAGTATAAATGTCCGCAGAGTGCTGTGGGAAACGTTAGGTGATCCCCCTAGGCCCTCCTCGGAAGAATATACATTGACACGAACTTGACGAATCGGTGACGGAAAACGTTTTCTTTCAACTTTTCCCCGCTCTCGCGGGGGATAATCCGTTCCCCACCCTGGCATGGAACTTGGGCCGGGAGCGACACGTCCATGTTCCCATCACACAATCGCTTATCCACTCAAGGTTGCGGGGGGGCCCGCTCGCCCCACCCTGACCGCACTGGAAAACAACGTGGAAAAAGCGCGACCGCTTCTGTCGGCCGATTTAACGGCTTTAGGAGCGCAGGTATTCGCGGCGGAGAATCTGCATGTCGTCCCAGACCACCCGCTTCCAATCCGGATTTCTGAGCAGGGCGGCGGGGTGATACGTCGGCAGCACCATGATGCGCTCCCGATAGTAGTGGATGCGCCCGCGCAGTTGCCCCATCGGGGCGTCGGCTTTACCGGTCAGAAACTGCGCCGCATGTCGCCCCAGCGCACAAATGATCTTCGGGTCCACGAGCTCGATTTGCGCCTCCAGATAGGCGGTACAGGCCGCCGTTTCCTCGGGACGGGGGTCGCGATTATTGGGGGGGCGGCACTTCAGGATGTTGGCCACGTACACCGACTCACGATCGAACCCCGCGGCATCGATGATCTGATCGAGAAGCTGTCCGGCCCGGCCCACGAACGGAAATCCCTGCCGGTCCTCGTCTGCGCCCGGTGCTTCGCCCACAAACATGACCCGCGTGCGGCCGTTGCCACGAGCGAACACGGTTTGTGTCCTCGTCTCGCAGAGGGTGCACTTGCGGCACCCCGAAACCTGCGCCGCCAGTTCGACCAGCTGCGCGTTACGCTCCGCGTGATCGGGCCGCTCGGGCTCGACCGGAACGAGGGGCAGCTTCTTTCCCCGCGATGCCGGAGTCACGGGTGAGGTCTCCTGCGGGAGGGCCATGGATTCCGACGCACTCCTTGGGGTCTCGGGCAGGCCTGGGGCGTCCTCCTGCCTCGGTGCACGGCGCACGAGAATAGAGCTCTGACCCTGGCTGTGTGCACGCTCGAGTCGCTCCCGAAGAGCGACGCTAAGCGCGGCGAGCTCGGTGCGTGGATCCTTCATGTGCGCGGCGCTTGACGACCCAATCCAGGATTTTTCTCGCCACGTCTCGTTTGGGGAGAGACGGCAGCGGGCGGGGCTCGCGTTCGGGCTCGTAGAGGGTCACTTCGTTCGTGTCGCCCCCTACCGCCCTCGTGCTGTTCACCACCAGGAGATCGACGCCTTTCTTGGAGAGCTTCTCCTGGGCGGCTTCGGCCGACGGTTGCGTTTCGAGCGCGAATCCAACCAGCAGTTGATCCTTACGCCGCTGGCGAGCCAGGCCGGCCAGAATGTCGGGATTGGACACGAGCGAAACCTGGAGGCCTGCGTCACTGCGCCGGAGCTTCTTATCCGAAACGTCCGCGGCGCGAAAGTCTCCCACCGCGGCGGCCATGATGAGCACGTCGCATTCCGGGAAAAGCCGGGCTGCTTTCTCCGACATTTCTACGGCAGTAACTGCGCGTTCGACGTCCACCCGATCGGGAGGGGGAACGTCCATCACTCCGGAGAGCAGCGTGACGGTTGCACCGCGATCGAGCGCTTCTTCGGCCAGGGCGACGCCCATCTTGCCGCTCGAGCGATTGGTGAGAACGCGCACCGCATCGAGTGCCTCCTCGGTGCGGCCGGCCGAAACGAGCACCCGCACACCGGTGAGATCCTGCGGATGGCCGATCAACTCCACCACCTGGGCAAGAATGTCGGCGGGCTCCGCCATGCGTCCCACGCCATGCTCGCGGCACGCCATCCATCCTTCACCGGGTTCCACGATGTGATGGGCCAGACGGCGTAAGCGAGTGAGGTTGTCCTGAGTGACCGCGTTCTTCCACATGCGGTGATTCATCGCCGGGGCCCACAACACGTCGGCGCCCGCAGCCAGCACCACCGTGCTCAACGCATCGTCGGCCAGCCCCCACGCCGCCTTCGCCATTGCGTTCGCGGTGGCGGGAGCGATGACGATCAGATCGGCCTGCTTCACCAGATCGATGTGGTCGACGCCGCTCGCATCGGCGTGTGCCGACTCGGCGGGGGTGTCGGCGTACAAGGTGGTGAGGACGGGATTACCGGAGAGCACGCGGAAGGTCAGCGGGGTGATGAATCGGGTCGCGGAACGGGTCATGACGACGCGAACGTCCGCGCCTTCGTTCTCGAACAAACGGAGAAGCTCGGCGGCCTTGTAGGCCGCGATGCCACCCGTCACGCCCAAAACGATCCGCTTCCCCCGCAACTTCATGAATGCGACCTCCGCGCCGTGATCGCCTGGAAGGAAGAACTTAGTGTAACAAATGAGGGGCGTTACTTAAGCGCCGTCTTCCGGCCGCGGCGGCTCAGCGGCTTCGGGGTCGTAGGTGTGCTTGATCTTTCCCTGGCCCAGTCGGTCCCAAGCGACCGTGGTCGGTCGCACGCGAAGTTCGCGGCCGGACAGCTTGGCGAAATCATTGAGACGCCGAGCTTCTCGAGCCGCGATCAAGACCATTTCGTATTTGTTCATGCGGGGCTGTTCTCCTGGACGTGGCCTGATGGCGACGTTTAAGCGGCGAACGAAGGTATCACGGAAGGGCTCCGGCATGCAAGAGACGGGCCGGACGTCAGGCCATCGGGGGGTTGACCCTCCGGCTGGTGCGGAGTTTCTCCGCGGCGATGATGGACGCGACCTGGCGGACCGCCTCCTCGAGCACATCGTTCACGACCAGGTAGTCGTAGCGTTCCCATTCGGCGAGCTCGCGGGAGGCGGCGGCAAGCCGTTCCTTGATGACGGGCTCGGCGTCGGTCTTCCGCCCGCGAAGACGGCTTTCCAGGGCCGCGGCCGATGGCGGCGCGATGAGGATGAGCACGGCATCGGGAACGAGGCTTTTCACCGATCGTCCCCCTTGCACGTCCACATCCAAGAGCGGGAAACGGCCGCGCTTCTCTTCCGCTTCGAGCGTCGCGCGCGGCGTGCCGTAAAGATTTCCGTGCACGACCGCCCATTCCAGAAAATGCCCGCGCTCGATGGCGGACCGAAACTCGGGGTCCGTCCAGAAATAGTAATCGACGCCGTCTTGCTCGTGCCCGCGGGGCGGGCGGGTCGTCGCGGAAGTGGAGAGAACGAGACTCGGGTCCTGATCGACGAGATGCCGGCAGAGCACGCTCTTTCCCACCCCGCTCGGTCCGGACAGAACGACCAGAAAGGGGCGCGAGGGCGGCCATCCTCCGAACGTCTCGGCGCCCATGCTTATTCGACGTTCTGGACTTGCTCGCGCAGGATCTCGATTTCTTCTTTGAGCACGATCACTTGCGTCGCGATCACGGTGTCCTGCGCTTTGGCCCCGATCGTGTTGGCTTCGCGATGCATTTCCTGGGCAATGAAGTTGAGCTTGCGCCCAACCGGCCCCCCTTCGGTTAGACAGAGCGCGGTCTGATCCAGGTGGGAGCGCAAGCGCACGCATTCCTCGGTACAATCCATGCGCTCGGCCTGAAACGCGGCTTCCAGCACCAACCGATCTTCATCCACCGCTGCCGTGTCCTTCAGCAGCTCCGTCACGCGCGCGCGCAGCCGGTCCTTGGCCTCGATGACCCGCTGCGGGGCGCGCGTTTCAATGACCGAGAGCGCTTTCGTCACGCGATCCAGGCGCAGGCGGAAGTCCTTGGCCAGGGTGTCCCCTTCCATCTCCCGCATGCGAACCAGCTCTAGGAGTGCACGATCCGTCACGTCGACGAGCTGCACCCAGGACTCCTCGGGATCGAGCTCGGGTTCGACCCACTTGAAAAGATCAGGCATCGAGGCCACCTGCTGGAGCGTGACCGGCTCGCGAAAGCCGAACCGGTTGCGAAAATCGCGAAGCGCGTTCACGTAACGCTCGGCCAGATCCAGGTCCACGGTCAGCGCGCCGCCATCCTCACGCTGGCCTTTCCAGGACACGGTCATGCTGAGCTTGCCGCGCCCGACGCGTTCCTCGAACCGGGCCCGGAGCTTGGGCTCGAAGAGTTGCAGCCCCCGCGGCAGGCGCAAGGACACCTCGAGAAAGCGATGATTCACCGATCGGGCCTCGGCAATGAGCACGCGTCCCCCGCGTTCGGCTTCTCCCCGCCCGAACCCGGTCATGCTGCGAATCACGGAAGCCATCTCAGCGTTTCTCGTACTTGGCGCGGGCGATGGTGTGATAGGTGCGCCCGTCGGTGGAGATGTCCATGGTCCAATCGAAGTGTTTGGGGCCGATGTTCGAGCTGGTGATCCGGGAATGGATCTGCTGACCTTGCGCCCAATCGATCCCCTCCAGGATGAAATCCTTCCCCTTCCACGCCCCTTGGTAAAGGGTGATACGCGCCCCCAGGTTGTCGGCCCAGCTCGATTGCCACACGCCGGCCTCGCGATCGAAACACGTGAGTCCCGTCCCGAGATATTTCATTCCGTTCAACGTGCCTTCGAAATCCATGGCTTGCGCGCTCCCGCCCAGCACCATGCGCATCTTCGCCGTGCACTTCGAGGTCTGCCAGTGCTGCTCGGCATCCAGCACCTGGAAGGCGACGTTCCACTCGCCTTCCTGCTCGGCGAGCAGATGCATTTGCGGAGGAAGCGCGGCATCCGACGCCAAGGCGGACGACGGTCGGAACAACACCCAGGCGAGAATAACCCAGATCGGCCCAAGGACCCTGAACATAGCCTGCTCCTCGTGCCCCCACCCCGGATGGCCCCCTTGCCGCCATATCTCATCATGCGCCGCCCATGATGTAAAGTTAGGTTCGTTTTGGCGCCGGAACGGCACTCGTATCCCGAGACGCGCACGATGATCGAACGTCTTCACAACTGGATCGACGGGCGCCCGGTGCCGCCGGTGGCGGGCGCGTACCTGGAGGACCGTGAACCGGCCACGGGCGCCGTGTTCGCGGAGGTGCCGGACTCGGACGCGGCCGACATCGATCGCGCGGTGGCGAGCGCGCGAGCGGCCTTTCCAGGATGGTCACGAACGCCGGCCGCGGTGCGCTCCGGCAAGCTTCTCGAACTGGCCGATCGTCTGGAAGCCGATCTGGAGCGCTTCGCCCGCGCGGAATCGATCGACACCGGCAAACCCATCCGTCTCGCCCGCACGCTCGACATCCCCCGCGCCATCGCGAACTTCCGATTCTTCGCCACCGCCATCCTGCATACGCATTCGGAATCGCACGCCACCGATCAGGCCGCGCTTAACGTCACCCTGCGCCAGCCCCGCGGGGTGGCGGGATGCATTTCGCCCTGGAACCTTCCGCTTTATTTGTTCTCGTGGAAGATTGCGCCCGCACTGGCCACCGGCAACACCGTGGTCGGAAAACCGTCCGAAATCACGCCCTATACCGCCTATTTGCTGGGCGAGATTTGCCGGGACGTCGACTTCCCGCCCGGGGTGCTCAACATCGTGCACGGGCGCGGGCCAACCGCGGGGGCCGCGTTGGTCGAGCATCCGGATGTTCCTGCCATCACGTTCACTGGAGGTACGGCGACCGGGGCGGAGCTGGGCGCCCGCGCCGCGCGGCGATTCAAGAAAGTGTCATTGGAGCTGGGGGGAAAGAATCCGGCGATTGTGTTCGGCGATGTCGATCTCGATCGGGTGGTGCCCGAAGCCGTGCGGGCCGCCTTCTCCAACCAAGGTCAAATCTGCCTGAGCGGTTCACGCTTGTTCGTCCAGGAGAGCATTTATTCGCAATTTTTGAAACGCTTCGTGGAGGCAGCCGGCCGCCTGCGGATTGGTGATCCGCTGGACGAGAGCACGGAGTTCGGAGCGCTCGTTTCGGCCGCACACCGTGACAAGGTTGCGTCGTATATCGCGCTGGCTCGCGAAGAAAAAGCAGACATTCTGCTCGGCGGCGGTGTTCCGCCCTCGCTTCCCGAACGATGCCGTCATGGATACTTTTTGAGCCCGACCGTGATCACCGGCGTTCGTCCGGAGAGCCGGCTCATGCGGGAAGAAGTGTTTGGGCCCTTGGTCACCGTCACCCCGTTTCGTACCGCCCAAGAGGCAGTGACGCTCGCCAACGGAATCGACTACGGTCTGGCTGCGGTGATCTGGACGCGGGATCTGGACCGCGCCCATCGGGTCGCCGCGGCTTTGGATGCGGGCATTGTCTGGGTGAACTGCTGGTTGTTCCGCGACCTGCGCACGCCGTTCGGCGGCATGAAACAAAGCGGCATCGGGCGGGAGGGGGGTGAAGAGGCGCTCCGCTTCTTCACCGAAGCCAAAAACGTGTGCATCCGACTCGACGATGGAGACGTTCGGTGAGCGAATTCCTGTCTGACCGCGCCCCCGAACCGGTCGGCCCGTACCCGCATGCGCGTCGGGCCGGCAACTTGCTCTTTCTGTCCGGCATCGGACCGCGGCAGCGCGGATCGACGCGCATTCCCGGGGTGGAAGTCGATGCAGACGGCAATGTGGTCGCGGTCGACATCGATGCCCAGTGCCGCTCCTGTTTTGCCAACTTGAGGACGGTGCTCGACGATGCGGGAAGCAGCTGGGACAACATCGTCGACGTCACGGTGTTCCTGGTCAACATGAAGCGCGATTTTTCGATCATGAATCGTGTGTATGCCGAGCACTTCGGGGGCGTGCGCCCCGCGCGCACGACCGTCGAGGTGGGCGCCTTGCCCACGCCGATCGCGGTGGAGCTCAAGGTCATCGCCACGATTGACTAGGCCGCAATCGGCCCGGGGCGATTGCGACGCCAAAACAAATCGGGGGAGGCTAAATTTGCCTCCCCCGATCCCTTGGGACTAGATCACTTTTCTTTCAATCGAAGGGGCCCTCACCTCTACTCTGAAGATGTAGCTGCACCGTTCGATTTAGTTGTGTCGCTCTTTGCGATCAGAACCTGAGTCCCAAAGCCATCGAGAACTGATTTTGATCCGAAACCATATACTTGAGCTGACCGAAAGGCCGTGCAGAACCATATTTGGCCCCGACGCCACCGAGCAAGTTCAAGCCGAGATCCAGGTCGCTTTCACCCGGACTATTCGTCATATCCGGATCGTTCGAATTCGCGATCACCAGGGCGGGACCACCGCCCAGCCAGATCGCGGGACCGGAACCCATGTTGAGGTCCTTGTGCACGTCTGCGTTGACAGTCGCATAGCTTCCATCCGCAAATACTATCTCGGCATTCGGATTGAAATACCAAGTATCCGAGATTGCCGTCAGCAAGCCGCCGCCCAGGAATCCGTCGGAGGACTCTGTATATAGGCCTCCACGAACTTCGGGCATCACCCGCCCGGCAGCGCGCGCGGGCAGGGTAAAGACCGCGAGCGAGAGCAGGAATGGAATCGTGGTGACGACGAAACGTCGCATCATAATCTTTCTCCTCTCTGCGCCTAACTATGGCGAGAAAGACGAAGCGTTCAATAATTGCTTCGTCATAGATAAAGTACCGCCTCGTTTTCTCGATCTTCCCTCTCATCTGTCTGAATTTGAAACCAATGTTGAGTAGATTGCCGGCTAGGCCAATAAGCCCAAATCGGGAATAACTGTGGCCCCAAGCCGTTCAAACATGCGGGGGTCCAAACGCAGTTTTGCCGATCGTCCGCCCGCTCCCACGATGACCCAGGGATGATCCATAACGCGCGCATCCACGTAGAGCGGCACGTTCTCGGGAAGACCGAACGGCGTGACCCCGCCGATTTCCATCCCCGTGAGCGCTTGCATATCCGCCGCGCCGGCAAAGGACGCCCGAGTCACACCCATGAGCTGGCGCACTTTCCCGTTCACGTCGAGGCGGGAGTCGGCCAGCACCACGCACGCACAGAATTGCTTGGGCTCCTTCTTCGAGGCGACTATGATCGTGTTGGCGGAACGGTCGAGGGGCACATCGTATTTGCGGCAGAAGGCCTCCGTGTCGGCAAAGGCAGGATCAATGGGCATGATGTCGCAATGAATCCCGAGCCGGTCGAGCACACGCTGTACCCTGTCCGGAATCATGATTGGCCTCCCGAAAGCCGAAGCATACCGCGGCTCGAACGCCGAGAGGAGTTGTCTCTAAATGAAGCGAACGACGATCAGCACCGGAACCCGATGGGAACCCCTGGTGGGCTATTCGCGCGGGGTCCGGGTGGGGCCGTTCATCCACATTTCAGGCACCACGGCCACCGATGCCAAGGGCGACATCGTGGGCCGGGATGACATTGGGGCCCAAGCTATCCAGTGTTTGGAAAACGTGAAATCCGCCCTGGAGCGGTTGGGAGCGACGTTGGAACACGTTGTGCGAACCCGCATCTATGTGACCGACATCGTGCAATGGGAAGAGGTCGGGAGAGCCCATGGACAATTCTTCGGCGAGATCCGCCCCGCTACGTCCATGGTCGAAGTGAGTGCGCTCGTGATGCCGGAAATAATGGTCGAGATCGAGGCGGAAGCCATCGTTCCCGAAGGAGAGGCGTAACCGGTTCCAACTAGAGCCGGTGGCGAATCATCCACAGGTCGGGAAACAACGGCTTGAAGAGAGATTTCTTCAAGAACTCCACGCCCAGGCTCCCTCCCGTCCCATGTTTTTCGCCGATCGTGCGCGCAACCAAAATGACGTGGCGGTAACGCCACTCCTGAAACCCTTCGTCGAAATCCGTCATGAGTTCGAACAGGATCGCGGTCGAGGGCTCCTCGCGATACAAACGAAAGATGCCTTCCTGGATTTGGGGGTTAGGTTCGTTGGGTTGGGTTACGTCCCGGGAGCGCAACTCCTCAGGAATGGCGACGCCGCGGTTCTCCAGGAACACGTAAAAGCTGTCCACCACGGACGGCGCACCCCGGCGCTTCTCCAGAGCGGCCCGGGCCCGGCTGCCTTCGGCGTGATACCGCAACATGTCCGCGCGCTTGTAACCGAGCAGGTACTCCATCTCCCGGAACTGAAACGACTGGAAGCCGGAAGCGGTATCGAGACGGTCGCGGAAGCTCGTGAACGACATCGGCGTCATTGTTTCGAGAATGTCGAGCTGCGCGACCAGGATCTTCATGATCGTACGGAGTCGTTTCATGGTGTGAATGGCGTCATAGAGCCGGTTCAGGACGAAGTCGGACTGGACCTTCTCGAGCTCGTGAAGGATCTCCTTGAACCAGAGTTCGTAGGTCTGATGGGTGATGATGAAGAGCATTTCATCGTGCTCGGGAGGATGCGAGCGCGGCGACTGCAGCTCCAGAAGGCGATCGAGCTCTAGATAATCCGCATAGGTCAAGGGCATCGTGTCATCTTCTTTCTAGTATCGAACTGTTGTCGTGGCCGAAGGCCGCTAGAGCGCGATGAATCCCACCACGATTCCCAGCACCAGGATACCGACTGCGAGCACGACCACGCGATCCTGAATGCGGGCCCGGCGGCGCGCGCGGGCGTAGGGAATGCGCGAGAAGGTGATCATCGAATAAAGCGGCACATACCAGCCCGGGAAGACGCGATGGAGCCAGCGCTCTCCCCGCTTGCGCCACAGGAATCCCCGCGAGCCAACTTTGTCCCGCATTTCCACAAAGTTCTCCACCGCTAGCTCGGCCAGGGCGTCCGTGTTGGGCTTACGCAGGCGCTCGAATGCCTCGAAGGCGCGCTCCCAATGGGGCGCATGGCGATCGATGCACTCGGCCAGCACCGCACAATCCTCGAACGACGCGTTCATCCCCTGCCCGTAAAATGGAACAACGGCGTGTGCCGCATCGCCGATCAGCACCGCCCGCCCCCCATCATGCCAGGGCCGGCAACGCACGGTGACGAGGGAACCCACCGGATGCGTTTGAAACTCCGACACCAGATCGGGCATGAGCGGTACCGCATCGGGAAACGTTTCGTTGAAAAAGCGAAGAATCTCCTCGGGTGTGCGAATGGACGCAAAGCTGGGTTGCCCCTCGTAGGGCCAGAACAGCGTGCACGTGAACGTGGCATCGGTATTCGGAAGCGCGATCATCATGTACGTGTGGCGCGGCCAGATATGCAACACCTGAGCTTCCAGAGCAAACCTTCCATCTGGAGCGGGCGGGAGCGTCAGCTCCTTGTAACCGTACTCGAGGTACTCCTGCCGGGAGTCGAACTGGGCCCGGCGCAACAACCCCGACCGCACCTTCGAGAATGCGCCGTCTGCGCCGACAAGAATCTCGGTATCCATCGTTCGCGACTGGCCGCTCGAATCGGTCAGCTCCAGCCTTCCGGTTTCGATGTTGTAGTCTGTGCATTTGGCATCGAACGTCACCTGCACGCCGGGGCAGGCCAAGGCGGCGTCCAGGAGCAGCACGTTGAGCCGGCTTCGCGAAATGGAGTTGAGGTGCTCGCCTTCCTTCGCGCTGTAGGGCTGAACGGTCGTCACTCCGGTCACGGCGTGCATCATGCGCCCGCGCATAGGAATGCTGAGGGTTCGTGCCGCATCGGCAAGGCCCACGCGTTCGAGGGCGTGAAGGCCGCGCAGAGACAACGCGAGGTTGATGGAACGGCCTCCGGCGCCTCCTGCCTGGCGCGGGTCGGAGCGCATTTCCAGCAGATGAACCGGGTAGCCACGACGCCCTAGATACACGGCCAACAACGGACCGGCGAGACCGGCGCCCAGGATGGTGAAGGCCGGCTTGTCGCTCAATGAAGCAATGTCCGCAACACCTGAACCAGCGTCCAGGCATCGTGGTATCCGGTTGTGAACGGCACCGCCGCCACGCGCACGACGTCCGGCTCCCGGAAGTCCCCCACCACGCCATGACGAGCCAGCTCGCGTTCGAGAAGAGAAGCGTCCTCCTTCAAACGCAAGGAGAGCTGGGCCCCGCGCGCTTCGGGATCGGAGGGCGTCATGATCTCGAGTTTGTCTGGCAATTCGGAAATCAAGAGTCGCTGCAAATATTCGGTCACCTTGACTTGCTTTCCGCGCAGTGCCGCCATACCCGCACGGTCGAAGAGCTCCAGAGACGCGCGAAGCGGAGCCATGGACAGAATGGGAGGATTACTCAATTGCCAGCCGTCCGCGCTCGGCACCGGGCGAAACTCAGGCTCGAGCTGCATGCGAAAGCGGGTGGCGGGATCGTTTCCCCACCATCCGGCAAGCCGCGGCAAGGACTCATCCCGGGCATGCCGCTCATGCACGAAGGCCCCTCCCGGAGCACCCGGCCCGCCATTTAGGTACTTGTAGGAACACCAGACGGCGAAATCGGCGTCCCAATCGTGCAAGGCGAGGGGCACGTTTCCCATCGAGTGCGCGAGATCGAACCCCACGATTGCCCCCCCGCGATGGGCTGCTCGCGTCACGCGCTGCAAATCGAATCGCTGGCCGGTGAGAAAGTTCACCCCGCCCAAGAGCACGAGGGCGAGCCGTTCCCCCTCGCGATCGATCGCGGCTTCGAGATCGTCTTCTCGGACCAACACCTCCCCGACCCGCGGCCCTACGCGCACGAGCGACGTTTGCGGATCCAAGCCATGATGACCGAGCTGCGTTTTCACCGCGTACAGGTCCGACGGAAAAATCGGATCCTCGATGAGGATCGTGTAACGCGTCGTGCTCGGACGAAAGAACGTGGCCATGAGCAAGTGCAGGTTCACGGTGAGGCTGTTCATCGCCACCACCTCGTTCTCTTGGGCCCCGGCCAAACGACTCAAGGGGGCGCGCAAGCATTCGTGGTAGCGATACCAGGGCAGATGTTCGGGGGGCTTCGGCTTTCCCTCGGGCGGATGATGGCCGGCCACCGCACTCAGTCCCCACGCTCCCAACTCCGCCTCCACGTAGGCCGCCGCTCGGCGCGGCATGAGACCCAGTGAGTTGCCGCAGAAGTACGCCACCGGGTCGCCGTCTTCACGGAGCGGATACACAAATTCGGTGCGTAATCCCCGTAGGGGGTCCATCGCATCCTGCTTGCGCGCGAACGTCTCGTCGGTGGGCAGCGGAAAATGCGCGGGTTTCATGCGGGGGGAACTTTCGACTCGCCCAGGAACTCGAGCGCGGTTCCCCACTCCAAGCGGCGGCGCTCGGAAGCGGACAAGTGGGAAAGGGCATCGAAGATCTTCCCCGGTTCCGCCTCCCCCAAGGGAAAGGGATAGTCCGATCCCAAGGCGATTCGCTCCACCCCCACGAGATCGATCAAGAAGCGCAACGCCAGCGGATCGTGAACCAAAGAATCCACGAAGAACCGGCCGAGCTGGTCACGCGGTGACTGCGTTGTATCCGTCCCGCACAGGTCAGGGCGCACGCGGTATCCGTGCTCGATGCGACCGAACGTCCCTGGAAACGAGCCGCCGCCGTGGGCAAAGAGCACGCGCAACCGGGGCAGCCGGTCGAACACACCCCCGAAAAGGAGCGAGCAAATGGCGCGAGATGTTTCGGCCGGCATGCCGACGAGCCAGGGGAGCCAATACTTGGGCATGTGCTGTGCTCCCATCATGTCCCAGGGATGCACGAACACCGCCGCTCCGAGCGCCTCGGCGCGCGCCAAGACCGGAAAGAGCGCCGGCTCCTCGAGATTCCATTCGTTGACGTGAGTGCCGATCTCCACCCCCGCCATCCCCAGCTCGTTCATGCACCGTTCGAGCTCGCGTATCGCGCGATCGGGATCCTGAAGCGGGAGGGTGCCGAGTCCGACGAAACGATCGGGGTGGCTCTGCACCACGCCGGCAATGTGATCGTTCAGGTAGCGGGCAAGATCGTGAGCGTCCTGGGCTTCCGCCGCGTAAGAAAAGAAAACAGGAATGGTGGAGAGAACCTGAATGCGAACTCCGGCCTTATCGCACTCACGTAGGCGCACGTCGGTATCCCACGCATTTTGCTCCAGCGCGCGAAACGTCGTGCCATCCGCGCGCACGAGCCGGGCACGGCAACTATCCAGATGCTCGAGCGCCAAGAATCGCGCATCGCGGGCGCGGTAATCCGGGAGATCAGGGGGGAGAATGTGGGTGTGAACGTCGATCTTTCCCTGGACAGCGATCGAGCCCACGGTAAGGTTCAGCGCGGGCTGGGAGCCTGGGGCAGCGACATCACGGCGCCGCACGTGCGGCAGGTCCGGAGTGTGACGTCGTTGTGAAATGCTTCGATGATCGGCTTGAGCTGAGTGCCCAGGTCCGTGCAGTGAAACGACGCGTCATACAGGATGTTGCCGCACGATTCGCAATACCATCGCAAGTGATCGATCTCATCCGGATGACGGCGCCGTTCGATGACCAGGCCCACCGTGTTCGGGAAGCGTTGCGGTGAATGGGGCACGCCGGAAGGTAATAGAAAGATGTCGCCTTCGCGGATCTGAACGTCCCGAGGCACTCCTTCGTCGATGATTTTGAGCACCATGTCGCCCTGGATCTGGTAGAAGAACTCCTCACCCGGGTCGACGTGATAGTCCTTGCGGGTATTGGGGCCGCCGACCACCATCACGTTGAACTCGGTGTCGGGCCAGACCAGCTTGTTGCCGACGGGTGGTTTCAAGGACGCTCGATTTTCCTCGATCCAGGACGCGAGGCCGAGCGGGGCAAGCTTGGGCACGAATCGTTACCACCTTGCTGCAGAAAGGGATTCTTCGCATTATATCCGCCCCTATGAAGTGGAACAACCCGATCGCATTTGGGGCGGCCACGCTCCTCCTGGTTGCCGGCGCTGCGCACGCCGAGGATCCCCTCGCCTTGGCCCGGGCGCATCGAAACGCGCAGGGATGGGACATCCTCCGCGAGTTTACCGAGCTCCTTGCCCTTCCTAACCTGGCTTCGGACTCGGCCGGCATCCGGAAAAACGCCGAATGGATTCGCGATGCGTTCCAGAAGCGCGGCGTTTCCATGTCGTTTCTGGAACTCCCCGGCGCACCCCCCATCGTTTTGGGCCGACTCGAATCTCCGGGTGCGACCCGCACCCTCGGCATTTATGCGCATTACGATGGCCAGCCGGCCGGCGAAGGATGGCGCCGGCCTCCCTGGTCACCCACGCTGTATTCAGGGCCACCGGAATCGGAAGCATCCGTACAACTGGCACCGGACATATACCTCGGGGGCGAACTTCCCCCAACGACGATCGATCCGGAGTGGCGGCTCATGGCGCGGTCGTCCGGCGACGACAAAGCTCCCATCATCGCCCTGCTCGCCACACTTGATGCGCTCCGCGACACCCCGCGCACATCCAATCTCGTGTTTTTCTTCGAAGGTGAGGAAGAAGCGGGAAGCCCCCATCTGGGCCAGTTCGTTGATCGCTATGGCGACCAGATTCAGGTCGATGCCTGGCTCATGTGCGACGGCCCCGTGCATACCACCCGGCGGCCGGAGCTGGCCTTCGGCGTGCGCGGCGTCACCGGTCTCGAGCTGACGGTCTACGGACCGTCGCATGGATTGCATAGCGGTCACTACGGCAACTGGGCGCCCAATCCCGCCATGACTCTGGCCCGGCTTCTGGCCAGCATGAAAGACGCGAAAGGCCGCGTGCTCGTGCGCGGTTTCTATGACACCGTGGCCCCCTGGGGCAAAACGGAAAAGACTGCGCTGGCAGCGTTGCCCAAGAACGATCGCACGTTGCTGGATGAGCTGGGGCTCGCGCAATCGGAGGGGGGGCGATCGCTGGGGGAAGCGTTGCTCCTCCCCACGTTGAACGTGCGGGGATTGCGTTCCGGCGACGTGGGGAACGAAGCGCGGAACGTGATTCCCCCCACCGCCACCGCGTCCTTGGAGATGCGCCTGGCGGGAGGCAACGATCCGGATGCGATGCTCGATCTGATCGAGGCGCATCTCAAGAAACAAGGCGCAACCATTGTACGGGACGATCCTGACTCGAGCCTTCGCCGGGCGCATCCGCTCCTGGTCAAAGTGGTGCGCCAGTCCGGATATCCGGCCGTCCGCACGTCCATGGACGACCCGATCGTCCCCCTCCTGAAGGATGCCGCGTACCGCGCTTCCGGACAGGACGTCGTGCTCATGCCGACCCTGGGTGGCTCTCTTCCCCTCTATCATTTCACTCGAATCTGGAAGAAGCCGCTCGTGATCGTGCCGATCGCCAACCATGACGACAATCAGCACGCCGCGAACGAGAACTTGCGGCTGGCCAATCTCTGGTACGGAATCGATCTTTACGCCCTGCTCTTCACGATGCCGCCCTCGCGCTGACTTACCCGGCGTTGTACAATTGGGGTCTCCTTGGCCAAGAGCCCCCTCGATCAACACGGCTGCCGGGGCGAGGATTCTTCCAACCAACATGAACAGTCTGACCCTCCGCGGCATGCTGGCGGAGATTGCCGCGCTCACGGGCCAGCGCCTGGAGCGCGTCGTCCCCCTGGATCCCCGCTCGCTGCGTCTCGACTTCGAAACCAAGGCCTTGATCGTCTCCGCGCATCCCCGGCACGGGACGCTCTTCGTGACCTCGGTCGATGACGCCGACGGAGCCGCGACCTTTCCGTTCGCGCAGCTCTTGAAAACACTGCTGGAGGGCTCGCGGTTGACCGGGGCGGTGCAGGCGGGCCTCGATCGTGTGGTCGCGCTTCACTTCGAAGCCCGCGATCGCTTGGGAGACGTGTCGCATCGTCATCTGATCGCGGAGCTCACCGGGCCACGGGCCGACCTCATCCTGGTGGAAGGCGTCGATCCCTGGACGGCACGCATTCGAGGACATCTCCGCACCGGGCCCGAAGTCCGCACCAAGACCGGCTACGCATTGCCCGTTTCGCCCAAGATCGATGCCTCGGTCGCCGACGACGCCGATCTCGCCGCCTCGCTCGCTCAAGCTATCGAAACATACGGTTCGGGTTCCCAGGCGCTGGTCCAGGCGTGGCAAGGCGTGAGTCCGGCTATCGCGCGGGAGATTCTGGAACGCACGTCCCGCCCCGATCATCTCCTCGATGTCGTTCAGGCATGGCGAGACTTGCTCGATGCGACGCGTCCACGAAGCACCCATCCCACGTTGATCACGCGCCCCGACGGCACGAGCGATGTGGAGAGTTTTGTTCCCCGGCAGTCCTCCGGAGAGTGGGCAAGCTTTCCCTCTCTTTCCGCGGCCTTGGTCGAAAACTTCCGCCGCTACCGGGACGAGGCGGGCCGCCGTTCTGCTCCCTGGCGCGCACTCCTCTCCGCGATCGACCGCACCGAGCGCGCCCTGGCTGCGGTGGGTCGCGAAAAAACGGAAACCGGTACGTCGGCGGAATGGCGTCGCATGGGCGAAGCGATCCTGGCCCACGCGCATGCCATGCCGCGCGGGGTTACCGAGGCGGAGATTCCTGATCCCGCTTCGGAAGGGCGTCTCCGCGTGCGGCTGAACCCACGGCTCAGCGCAACCGAGAATGCCGACTTGTTCTTCAAAAAAGCGCGGAAGGCTGCGCGCCGCGATCCGGCGCTCGTGACCCGGCGCCGCGACATCGAGGCCCAACGGGAGGGGCTTCTCTCGCTACGGGTCGAGCTGGAGCAGGGCGAACCGGATGCGGCGTGGTGTCGTCGCGCCGAAGCACTCGGCGTGCGACTGCCGCGCGAGGCGAATCCGGCTTCCGTGAGCAAGGAACCCGTGGACCGGCTTCCCAACGCGCTTCGGCCGCGCCGGTACGACCTCGGGGACGGATGGGAAGCAATGGTCGGCAAGAGCAATCGAGGAAACGACGTGTTGACGTTCGAGCTGGCCCGCCCCGAGGACGTGTGGATGCATGCCCATCAATCCGCCGGCTCGCATCTCGTGCTTCGCCATCACGAAAAAGGCAAGGAGCCGCCGCGCTCGATTCTCGTCTCCGCCGCATCCATTGCCGCGTATTACTCCAAGGCTCGCGGCTCGTCCAAGGTCCCGGTGCTCGTGTCGCAAAAACGATTCGTGCGCAAACCGCGCAAAGCTCCGATCGGCATGGTGACCGTTTCCAAATACGAGACGTTAATGGTTGCCCCCCACTGTCCGGAGGACAACGGCCGATGAACGGTTCACGTTGGTTCTGGTTCAGCGTGGCGTTCCCGGCCGCGATCGCGGGTTGCAGCAACGACAACCCGACCGGTGGAGGTAACCTACCCCCTCGCATCGTGTCCTTGAACGCATCCCCCAGCTCGGTCGTGCTGGGCGGCGAATCGCGAGTCACCGCCCTGGCCAGCGATCCGGACAACGATCCGCTCCACATCACCTGGCGCGCTACCGGAGGCGTGTTCGGCGACACCACGCGAACCAGCACGTCCTGGCGCGCACCCGGCACGGCGGGTCTTTACTTCATCTATTTAACCGTCGCCGATGGCAGCGAGTCGGTGACCGATTCAGTGGATGTGGCGGTTGGAAACGCGACGCTGACCGTCCTGTCGTCACCCCCCCATGCGTTCATCACCCTCGACGGCAGCGCGACCGGGCTCACCACGCCCCATACCTTCGATCCCCTGCCGGTGGGATTTCACACCGTCTCGCTCTTCAGCCAATTTTACAAGTATCAAAGCAAGCCGGGGATCGAGCTCGTCCACGGCGAGAGCGATACGCTTCGCTTCATCCTTCCCCCCGTATCCGAACAGTTCCTGGAGCTCGGACGCAATGACATCCTGGAGCTGGGCGGCATCGCGTTCTTGCCGTCCGGTCTAGGAGTGGTGTATGTGGCCAGGACGGCCACGGAAACGGCGATTTTCTCCGATCCACTTTTCCCAACCTCGAGCACGCCCCGGGGAATTCGGATCACGGGGCGGGTGCGTTTCGAGGAGCCGATTTCGGTGGGCAGCGAGGGCTACGACCTCTTCTTCGTCAACACCAGCGATTCCTTGGTCGTCGTGCCGATCCGGGATCGGAACCAGGACGGTGCGGTCGATTCCGTGGGCACGGTGCAGGGTCTGCTTCGGTCAAAGTTCGGTCCTGCGGTTTCGACCACCAACCAAGTCGCGTATTCGTATATACCCTCCGAGGAACCGACCACCTTCCCCCTGTTCTATGCCCAGTATTCGAGTCAAGGATTAGGAGCACAATTATCCGGCACAGCCACATTCGGAAAGCTTCCCAGCTGGAGACCGGGCGATCCAATGTTCGCCTATCAATACGGGGAAGCGATCATGTACAGCTTCGTGAACCCATTCTCTGCCCCGGGGGGAGACACGTTGTATGCCCAGGGCGTTAATACAGCCCCGTCGTGGGGCAAGTGGGGCGCCGAGACGGTGGCATTCCTGCACGGAACCGTGCCCGGTAACTTCACCGATCTCATGCTGACCGCGTTCAACGCTACGGAGGCGGTCACGGTATTGCGCGACCTGTCCGATCCACGCTTTATCTCGTGGAGTCCGCTCGAAGAAATCTTGGCCATCACCGAGCATCCGGGCGGCACGCCGAGAATACTTATCGTGAGCTCGCTGCCGCTTCCCTAGCTGCGGCAACTCACATTTTAGAAAAAGCTCAAATATTCTTTCACGTCCTCTTCGCTCCCGATGATGAGCGGCGTGCGCTGGTGCAGCGACTTGGGCTCGACGTCGAGAACGGGCCGCTTTCCATCCATGGCCATCCCGCCCGCTTGTTCGGCGATGAAGGCCAAGGGCGCGGCTTCGTACAAAAGCCGCAGCTTACCTTGCTGATGTTTCTTGTCCGCGGGATAAAGAAAAATACCGCCGTAAAGCAACGTGCGGTGGAAGTCCGCGACGAGGCTTCCAATGTATCGCGATTTGTAGGGCCGCTTCTTGAGGCTGGCGACGTAGCGTAATGTGCCCTCGTCCCAGAGATCCGAGTACCCCTCGTTGATGCTGTAGATGCTCCCCCGCTTGGGAATGCGAATGTCTTCATGACTCATGAGGAACTCGCCCACGCTCGGATCGTAGGTGAATCCGTGCACGCCTTGACCCGTGCTATAGACCAACATCGTGCTGGACCCATAGACAAGATAACCGGCCCCGATTTGTTTGCGCCCAACCTGCATACAATCGTCGGCGCAGCCCGGCCCCTCGCCCGGCGTCACCCGCCGATGAATGGAAAATATCGTCCCCACCGAGACGTTGGCATCGATATTCGAGGACCCGTCGAGGGGATCGAAATTAAGTACGTACTTGCCAATCGGATACTGCTTTGGAATGTCGAGGACCTCTTCGTTTTCTTCCGAGGCCATCACGCACAAATAGCCGGTGTGATCCAATGCTTGAAAGATAGTGCGGTTGGCAAAGTCGTCCAGCTTCATCACTTCTTCGCCCTGGACGTTCACGTCCCCCGTCTTGCCGAGAACGTCCAGGAGGCCGGCTCGGGTCACTTGCCGGTGGATGAGTTTGCCGGCAAGGAGGATGTCGGAGAGCAAGTTCGAGAACTCCCCTGAAGCGTGGGGGAAATCGCGCTCCCGTTCCATGATGTAACGGGTCACGGTAACGACTTTACCCCGCATGTTTTCCGAGATGGCCATGACGGTCTCCTGTGGCTTTTGACCTAGCGTGGGGGAATTTGGCCGGCCGAGGCGTCGACTCGGATGCGGTTGCACCGATTATACGATGTGAGTGGACCAACGTGCCGTCGCCGGCTGGGCGCACCGGACCGGGCGATCGGGAACGAATGTTCCCGGATCCACTTCCTTGAGCGTCGTGGAGTTGAGTCTCAAGGAGGCTCGACATGTCTGTGAAGCTGTGGCTGGGGCCCATCACGGCCCTTTTAATTGCGTCCCCGGCGTCGGCCGGCCTCGTCAACGTGGACCTGAACGGTCCCGGAGGGGCCAACCATGCCGGATCCGACGGTGCGCTCAGCACCGGCGGAGCGATCTGGAACAGCGTCCTCTATAACGTTGACGCTTCCTCCCTCGTCGACGAATTTGGGTCGTCCACACCCATGTCGCTCGCCTACATCCGGACCCGACCGCTCGGCCCCTTCCTTGATTTTGCCTCGATGAACAATCTCCAGGATGACGGGATGACCGGAGAAGGATTCGAGCTGCGCGGCTTGGATCCCAACGCCAGGTACACGCTCGCCATCTACTCGAGCGGGAACGCGGTGTTCAACCTGGTCGACGCGACCGGGAACCATGGCGGCCGCTGCTCGAATGCAGCTCCCACATACGTCTTGCCCGGAGTGGAAGGGCGCGACTACTGCCGGTTCACGAACCTCGCCCCCTACCAGATCACGTTGGGCGTGTACGGCATTCGCCTTTCGGGGCTTCAGGGAGCCGTAACCGGATTGCAGCTTTTCGGCACCCCGCTCCCTGACCAGAGCCCGCCCGAGTGCTCGGGCACGCTGGCTGCCGGAGCGCCGGCTTCGGTAGAGATCCGAGTTCATGACCTGGGAAGCGGCCTGGCCTCCATTCAAATCACTCGCGAGAACGCGTCCGGCAACGCCCCGTCATTTGGCTCCGGAACGCATGAAGACGTGGTCTTCACCTGCGAGCAGATCGACCCGTATTCGGTCGCGCGGGTAACCGTGACTTCGAGCGACGTGGCCGGGAACTCCAGCACCTGCAGCTTCGACATGCCGGCCAACCCGCGGCCCGATGTCACGGCTCCGAATTGCTCCGGCGAATCGTTCGCGGGTCCGCCGGCCGGTGTCACCGTGAGCATCCAGGACACCGAGAGCGGTCTCGCCTCCATCACGGCCACGCAAAACACGAACGCGAGCGTGAATGTCTCGAGCTTTGCCTTGGGGACCACGGATGTCGTGATCGTCGAGCTCAATCAGGTTGACCCCTATCAGGTAACGCGCGTCGAGCTGCGCTCGATCGACGTCTCGGGGAACTCGGGAACCTGTGTATTCGAGATCCCCGCCGGGACACCGCCTCCGCCGCCGGATAGCGAGGCGCCCGCGTGCTCGAGCACCGCGCACGAAGGGCCGCCCGCCAGTCTCGAGGTGCGGATCCAGGACGGCCAAAGCGGCCTTCAGTCGATCGTGGTGACGAGCGCGACCAATGCCAACGCCACCGTGCCTGACTTTGCCGCGGGAACGAACGACGCCGTGACATTCACTGTCACCAAGGGAGATCCCTATCAATCCGCCCGCGTTGAAATCGCCTCCACGGACGTGGCGGGAAATCGAAGCGCATGCGTGTTCGAGATCGTAGCCGACACGCCTCCGCCCCCCGTGGATACCGAAGCCCCGGCGTGCTCGGGAGCCGTTCACAATGGCCCGCCCGCGTCGCTGGAAATTCGCGTCCAGGACTTGGGAAGCGGTCTCGCGTCGATCACCCTGGTGAGCGGGGACAACGTGACCGTGACCGTGCCCGAGGTGACTTCGGGGACCAACGCCCCGGTTGTCTTCATGGTTGGCAAAGCGGATCCCAGCCTGATCGCTCGGGTCGAGATCGCGTCGAGTGACGTGGCCGGCAACACGTCTTCGTGCCGGTTCGAAATCCCGGCCGAAGCGGCAGGACCGTGCCAGAACGCGGAAGGCTGCTGCGACGAAACGATGGGGTTCTACAAGAATGCCGCGCACACCGGCGATCTAAAGGGTAACGGCCCTGGCAAATCGGGTGTGGCGCACCGCAACATCTTCGAGCGGCAGCTCGAGCGCATTTGCGGGCTGATCGGAGAGGGCGACTTCCAGACTGCGTGCCACGAACTGGGTGTCGCTTTGAAGCGCGTCGACGGGCAGCCATCGCCGGATGACTTCGTCATTGGCCCCGCCGCGCCGTTCATGGCCGACCGTATCCGCGATCTAGAGGCCAGGCTCGCCTGTGGTCAGCTGACGGTCACCCAGACGAACACGCAAATTCGTACCGCATCCACGCAGACCTGGAGCGAACCAGTCACGTGGGGGCTGCTCAAGTCTCTGTACGATTCCACGCCGTAGCCTGTGGCAGCAGAGTTAAATGAAACGGGGGCGGCGAACATGCCGCCCCCATTTCTTTTACCGAATCACCGGTCCCAATCAGAGGACGTTTCGGATCGCCCGATCGAGAATATCGATCCCGCGATGGATCTCCTCGTCGGAGATGCTGAGCGCGGGGCGGAAGCGAATGCTTTGCGTCCCCGAGGCCAGGGCCAGGACGCCTTGCTCGCGGGCCGCCTCCAGCGCCTTCCCCCGAAGCTCCGCCGAGGGCAGATCGAACGCGGCCATGAGGCCACGACCCCGCGCCTGCGTGACGCCGGCGTGCTTGTCTTCCAGCTCTCGCAAACCCTTGAGTAACGTATCACCACGCTTACGCGCGTTCTCGACCAGGTTTTCCTCTTCGATGATCTCGAGATAGCGCTGGGCGCGCACCATGTCGGCCAGGTTTCCGCCCCAGGTCGAGTTGAGCCGGCTCGATTCCACGAACACGTTTCGTTCCACTTCGTCGAAGCGCGTTCCACCCAAGAAGCCGCACACCTGCATCTTCTTCCCGAACGCCACCGCGTCCGGCTTGATCCCGAAGTGCTCGTACGCCCAGAACTTTCCGGTCAAGCCCACCCCCGACTGCACTTCGTCGAAGATGAGCATGAACTCGAACGTGTCGGCGAGGCGTCGCAGCTCCTGGAAGAACTCGGCCCGGAAGTGATTGTCGCCGCCTTCGCCCTGAATGGGCTCGATGATCAACGCGGCAATGTCTTCTCCGTTTCGCTCGCAGACTTCGCGAATTTGCTTCACCGCGAGCGCCTCCGACGCCTCGACCTCCCGCAAGTTCTCGCCCTCGAGCGGATACAGGCAGCGCGGGTTGGCGATGCGGGGCCAGTCAAACTTTGGAAAGAGCGCGGTCTTTCGAGCATCGGCAGTGTTGGTGAGGCTGAGGGTGTATCCGGTGCGTCCATGAAATGCGTTTCGGAAGTGGATGACCTGAGTACCCACTTCCCCTTTGACGCCGCGGGCTTGGTTCTTTTGGATCTTCCAGTCGAACGAAGCCTTGAGCGCGTTCTCCACCCCGAGTCCGCCACCGGCGATGAAGAACGCATGGGGCAAGTAGTCACGTTGCGCGCTGTCACGGAAGATCTCCACGAATTCCGCGAACTCGACCGTATACACGTCGCTGTTGGCCGGGTTGGCGATCGAGGCTCGCAAGAGCTTTTTCTGGAAATCGGGATCCATGAGCCGGGGGTGGTTGTGTCCCACCGGCAAGGTGGCGAAGTAGGTGTAGAAGTCCAAGTATTCCTTACCGTCGCGCGCATCCACGAGCATCGAGCCGTGGCTCTTCTCGAGATCGACGACGACGTGGAATCCGTCCACGAGTATGGAGCGCTCCAGGGTGGCGAACACGTCTTGGGGGCTCACCGAGCGCATGGTTTTCAAGGTCATGACCGTTCCTCCTAGGAGATTCCCGGGGGCTGGCGCCTCCCGTCCTGCCGACTCGGCTTTGCCGCATTGAGATCGGCCGGCCGGTTAAAACAGCTTCAGAAAAATCGGAAGCAAGCGCGTCGAGGAGTTAGCCCCAGCCCCGGAAAGGGGAATACCGAAAGGCGGTCTTCGGGTTCAGCATGGAAAAGGTGAGGATGGGACGCGCGGGCAACGAGATACCTCTCTGAAAAAGAGCGACATAACTCTACCAGCGCCGGGGTTCAAAGTCCACGTGAGGCCTTTCTACAAGAAACGTCGTGTCTGGTACGCTGTTCGGTCATGCAAACCCCGTTTCGCAAGGTCCTGGTGGCGAATCGCGGCGAAATCGCGGTGCGGATCCTTCGGGCCATTCGGGAAGAAGGCCTGGAGTCCGTAGCGGTATTTAGCGAAGCCGACCGGAGCGCGCTCTACGTCCGGTTCGCCGACTTTGCGGTACCCATCGGCCCTTCCCCCTCCGCGCAATCGTATTTACGCCCCGAGGCGTTGCTCGAAGCGGCCGCACAGACGGGCGCAGAGGCCATTCATCCCGGCTATGGGTTCCTGAGCGAAAACGCAGCGTTTGCCGCGGCCTGCGAGCGGGCCGGGATTGTGTTCATTGGGCCCAGCGCAACCACGATCCGACTCATGGGCAACAAGCTCGAAGCACGTGCCACCGCGAAAGCGGCCGGCGTCCCCATCATTCCCGGAAGTCCAGGTCCCGTGGAAACACTGGACGAGGCGCGCGAGTGGGCCACCCGGATCGGCTACCCCATCATGCTCAAGGCCGCCGCGGGCGGAGGCGGCAAAGGGATGCGCATCGTGGCCGGGCCGGACGACCTAGCTCGCGCGTTCGAGCTCACCCAAGGCGAAGCGCGAAACGCCTTCGCCGATTCCACACTCTTTCTGGAGTCCTACATCGAGCGACCGCGACACATTGAAATCCAGGTTATGGGCGACGCTCACGGGAACGTCGTGCATTTGGGCGAACGCGAGTGCACGCTCCAGCGGCGACACCAGAAGGTTATCGAGGAAGCTCCCTCGATGTGGATGACACCGGAACGCCGTCAGGAGATGGGTGACGCCGCGGTGCGGCTGGCCCGTGCGGTCGGTTATCGAAGCGCGGGCACGGTCGAGTTCGTGGCCGCCCCCAACGGCACGTTCTATTTCCTGGAAATGAACACGAGGATCCAGGTCGAGCATCCGGTCACCGAGCTTGTGTATGGTGTCGATCTCGTGCGCGAACAGCTTCGCGTCGCGGCCGGCGCTCCGTTGTCCTGGCGGCAGGAAGAGCTGACTCCAAACGGTTGGGCCATTGAATGCCGCATCTATGCCGAGGATCCCTACAATCGTTTTCTACCTTCGCTCGGCGAGGTTACGAACCTGCGGCTGGCTTCCGGTCCGGGGATCCGCAACGACGTGGGCATTCATCTCGGCGGAACGGTGTCCCATTACTACGATCCCCTGCTCGGGAAGCTAATTGCGTTCGGGAAGGATCGTGAGGAAGCGCGACGCCGGATGTTCCGGGGACTGCGGGAAACCCTCATCGAGGGCGTCCGCACCAACATTTCGTTTCATCGCTGGCTCCTCGACCGGGAGGAGTTCATCCACGGGAACCTGGATACCGGATTCATCGAGCGCACCTTTCACGGCCTGGAACGTCGCGAAGATCCCGAACGGGCCCGGGCGGCAGTCGTCGCCGCGGCGATCGCCGCGTACGAGGACGCCCATCGTTTCTCCCGTCCGCAGGATGGCCAACCGGCCCCTTCGGCATGGCGCCTCCTGGGTCGCCCCGGAAAATCGGAGGAGCCCTAAGGCATGTCCGCGCGCTACATCGTCCATAAGGACGCGGACGTTCATCGAGTCGTCGTCGAGGCTCGCCCGAATGGATATCGAGTCGTGCTCGATGACGTCCCCATCGAGGTTGATGCGGCCAAGATTCGAGGCACCTTGCAATCGCTCCTCATTGACGGGCGATCCTACGAGGTGGACACGATGCAAAGTCGGGACGGGCTCGACGTCTACGTGTCCGGGGACGTGTTTCATCTTCGGGTGGTGGATGAGCTGTGGGCCCGTGCGGAGGGTCAAGGGCACGAGGCGACCACGGGTCGCGAGGAGATCCTCTCCCCCATGCCGGGAGCCGTCATCGGTGTGCGCGTGACGATCGGCGAGGAGATCGGGCCGGGACAGTCGGTCGCGATCGTCGAGGCGATGAAGATGCAAAACGACGTGGCCTCGTCTCGCTCGGGCCGGGTGATCGAGATTCGCGTCAAGGCCGGGGACGTCGTGGATCAAGGCGCGGTGCTGATCGTGCTCGGGCCTTCGGAGGATGGGCGTGGCTGACCAAGACCCCGATCTGAAAAACGGCTCCGGACTCCCCATCGAGCGGGTGTACGGCCCCGAACACCTGAAGGACTTCGATCCCGCGGGCCAGCTTGGCGAGCCGGGCGCGCCGCCCTACACGCGCGGCATTCATCCCGACATGTATCGCGGGCGTTTGTGGACCATGCGCCAGTACGCGGGGTTCGGCGACGCCGCGGAAACCAATCGTCGTTTCCGGTTCCTGCTCCAGGAAGGCCAGACCGGTATTTCGGTCGCCTTCGATCTGCCGACCCAAATGGGGTACGACTCCGATCATCCCATGGCCAAAGGTGAAGTGGGCAAGGTCGGCGTGGCCATCGACACGCTGGACGACATGCGCGCGCTCTTGGCCGGGATCCCACTCGATCGTGTGTCCACCTCCATGACCATCAATGCCACGGCGTCCATTCTTCTCGCCATGTATCTCGTGGTGGCCGAGGAGAACGGCGTCACGTGGGATCGAGTGTCCGGTACCGTCCAGAACGATTTACTCAAGGAGTACGTGGCGCGAGGGACCTACATCTATCCCGTCCGGCCGTCGCTTCGTATCACCACCGACATTGTCGCGTTCGGCCGCGACCGGGTACCGGGCTGGAACACGATCTCGATCTCCGGTTATCACATCCGCGAAGCGGGAGCTACGGCCATCCAGGAATTGGCGTTCACGCTCGCCAACGGGACGGTGTACGTGCGCGCCGCTCTGGACCGCGGAATGAACGTCGATGACATTGCGCCTCGACTATCGTTTTTCTTCAACGCCCACTCGGACTTGTTCGAAGAAGTCGCGAAGTTCCGGGCCGCCCGCCGGCTTTGGCATCGCATCATGACCGAGACGTTCCAGGCCAAGGATCCACGAAGTGCCCGGTTGCGCTTTCACGCGCAAACCGCGGGCTCCACCCTCACCGCACAGCAGCCCTGGAACAACGTCGTGCGCACGACCATCGAAGCCTTGGCCGCGGTTCTGGGGGGCGCGCAATCGCTCCATACCAACAGCATGGACGAAGCGCTCTCGCTTCCCAGCCCGGAGGCGGCTCGCCTCGCCCTGCGCACGCAGCAGATCCTGGCCGTAGAAGCGGGCGTGCGTGAAACCGTCGATCCCTTGGGCGGTTCGTACTACGTGGAGGACCTCACCAACCGGCTCGAACGCGGAGCCCTCGATCTCTTCGGCGAGATCGAGCGCAAAGGCGGAATGATCGCGTGCATTGAAAGCGGCTGGGTGGCGGCGCAAATCCACGAATCCGCATATCGGACCCAACTCCAGGTGGAACGTGGAGAAAAGATCGTGGTCGGCGTGAATAAATATCAAGTGGAGGAGCCTCGGCCCGCCTTGTTCAGCGTGGATCCAACCCTGGAAGACGGGCAGAGGGCACGCCTGACCGAGTGGAAACTAGGCCGGTCAGAGCCGCGGGTGAGGGATGCGCTCGCTCTCCTTGAGTCGTCGGCTCGAAATGACACGAATTTGCTTCCGCCCATCATCGACGCCGTGCGCGCCGAAGCCACCCTGGGCGAAATATCCGACGTCTTGCGCCGCGTGTTCGGGACGTTCGACACCGCTCCCGCCTCGACGCCCGCTCGCTGAAAAACCGCCGGGGCACGGTCCGGGCGGCCCGGCCCAGGGGCCAGTCGCCGGGGCGGCCGGACCGTGCCGTCCCCCTGTCGTCAAATCGTGGTTGCACCTCTGGAGGAATGCTTCCGGCGTACACGGCCTTTGCAAGGCGAAGGCCAAGTTGGAGGCCCGGGATTTCTCGCGAGTTGCGCCAGCCGGCTAAGATCGACCGTCACATCCCCGCCTTCTCTACATGGATAGGGCGGCGGATTTCGGTCGCGCTCGTCTAGAACGGGCGGGCGAAAATCCCGTGCTATTATGAAATCCAAGCAATTGATGGGAGGCGCGTCGCGCCATGAAGCGTTTGGACCACATCGGCATTGCAGTACGGGACCTGGATTCCGCGGTTCGAACCTACGAACAGGGGCTGGGCCTCGTCTGCTCCCACCGGGAAACGGTCGAAACCGAGCAGGTTCGGACCGCGTTCTTGCCGATCGGCGACACGCATCTCGAGCTTTTGGAATCCCTCTCCCCCGACGGTCCGATCGGACGATTCCTGGAAAAACGGGGTGAAGGCATTCATCATTTGTGTTTCGAGGTAGAGGATCTGGACGCCGCTCTGGCTCGCTCCGTAGCGGAGGGTCTCACTCCGCTCGGGGAGCCTCGGCCGGGCGCAGAAGGTAAGCGGGTGGTTTTTTTGCATCCGCGAGGCGCCCATGGCGTATTGATCGAACTCTGCCAACGCCCTGGAAAACAAGGCTCATGAAAGCCACTGCCCAAACTCCGTCCAGCGCTCCGATTCTGGTCGAGCGCGCGGCCGATTATTTCGGGAACGCGGGCCAGGTATTCGTCATTCGCGCCCAGCTTCCCGCCAACGGAACTCTCATCCTGACCGAGGACCGTCTCGTGTTCGAGCCCCAGGACACACGATCCGTGGTCGAGATTCCGCTTGTTGAGATAAAAAGTCTGGGCATGGGCCGCTGGCATGAACCCACCGGAACGTTCGTTCCGGTGCTCAAGGTTCGCTACCGAAGCAATCTCGTTTTTGGCGTGCACGTCTCGCACCCGGAACGCTGGATCGAGGCCGTCGAGTCGCTCGCCGCCCGGAATCATTACCCCGGGCTGCTGCGCGCGGGAGCACCGCCCCATCGGCTGCCGCGCGGTTTGCGTCTCCTCGTCGCCGCCGTTCTCATTCTGGTCATTCTGGCCAGCGCGCTTCCCGCCTTCCTCACCCGCTTGGGACCCCGCGTGTCGCATCGTCTCGCCGGAGCGGCCGCGTCGGCGCCCGCCACGCCCTGATCTTTGCGATTGGGGCCTAAACGCCCTATCATTCCCGCCCTATGCTCGAATTCGAACTCCTCTGGTCGGGGAAAACACGGCTCTTAAAACTCGAGGACGGGAGCCACAAGGTGGGCCGTGCCCACGACAACGCCATCCAGGTGGCCGACGCCCGGGTCAGCAAATATCACGCGGTCGTTCGCGTAGCGGCGAACCGTTACTTCGTCACCGACCTGGGCAGCACCAACGGCACCGAGATCGATGGCCGGCCGGTGGGCCGGGAGGAGATCGAGGTCCCCGCCAACGGAACGGTGAAGTTCGCGGGGGTTACCTTCCGGCGCTCAGGCAGTACGGCTACGACCACCTTGGATTTCTCGCTTCAGGATGACTGGAGCTCCCGCGTCTCTTACAACGTCGCCGAAGGCTACAGCGACGCCGCTCGGGCGCGAATCATCGACTTGAGCTCGGACTTGTTCGAGCTTCTCGCTTCCAATGCCGTGGCGGGCGAGCTCGAAGAGACCGCGTGCAAGTTCGTGGCCGAGTGCTGTAAGGCGGATCGGGTCGTTCTCCTGCAGGACGAAGGCGAAGCAACGCCGCTCCATGTGAGCGGCCGCTGGACGGAAAGCGGTGATCGCGAAGCGCCGCTGCGCCTCAGCTCCACGCTCGTCGGCGAGGTGCGGGAGCGACGCAACTCCGTGCTCGTGGCGAATCCGCTCGACGATCCGAAGTTCATCGGGCATCAGAGCATCGTCGACTTGAACCTGCGCTCCGCGATGGCCGCACCGCTCTTCGACAACCAACGCGTGCGAGGGATCCTCTACGTCGACACCGCGAACCCGCTCGTGCGCTACACCGAAGACGACCTTCAGGTGCTCACCGCGACCGCAAACGCGGTGGCGGTCAAGCTCCGGAACCTGTCCTTGGAACGCGAACTGGCGACTGCGGCCCGCATCCAGCAGAACATGTTGCCCAAGGTCCTGGACCCTCCGGCTGGTTACGAAATCGATGCCCACCAGGTTATGTGTCACTCCGTGGGAGGCGATCTTTATGCCGTTCTCCCCCGCCCCAACGGAAACTACTTCATTTCCGTAGGTGACGTGGCCGGCAAAGGCATGCCGGCCGCGCTGGCCATGTCCGCGGCCACCATCCTCATTCGCAGCCTGGTGGAAATCGGCGGTAACGTCGACGACATCGCCCGCCACCTCCATCGGCAGCTCTTTCAAAGCTTGGCCGCGGAACAGTTCGTGACCTTGTTCATGGGGGAGCTCGATCCGGCAACCGGCCACTTGAGCTACGTCAACGCCGGCCACGAGCCGCCGCTCTTGATGCGGGCGGACGGCACCGTCGAGAGCTTGAACACGAGCGGGTTTCCGCTCGCGCTGTTGGAAGCTTCGGAATACACGGTCGATGAGACCTGGTTGAAGCCCGGGGATCTTCTGCTCCTCATGAGCGATGGTATTCCCGAAGCGACCGTGGATGGCGAGGTGTTTCTGGGAGAGGACGCCGTCCGGAACATCGTCCTCGCCCATGCCAAGGATTCGCTCCCTGACATCCGCGGTCACATTGTCACTTCGGTGGAGCAATTCCTGCATGGCGAGGCGACCTCGGACGACGTGACATTGCTTCTCCTTCGTCGCGCCGCGTAGAGGTCATCAATGCCTGTAGAAGCCACATGGACCCGCGGGATGGAGTTTCAAGTGCGGGTGCCGGCCGGGGAAACGTACACGCTGGCCAGCATTCCGAAGGACCGCCGGCCCGGCCCAGGTCCTTCGCCGATGGAAGCGACTCAGGGAGCTTTGGCCGCCTGCACCGGAATGGATGTAGTCAGCATCCTAGAAAAAATGCGGAAAACCCTTCGCGCGTTCCGCATTGAAGTCGAGGCGGTCCGAAGCGACGAGCATCCGCGAATTTATACCGACCTCACCCTCGTCTACTATTTGGATGGTCCCGATCTGGATGACGCGTCGGTTACGCGCGCCATTCTGCTTTCCCAGGACAAATATTGTTCGGTGGCGGCCATGCTCCGCCCCACCGTGCACATCGGACGCCGCATCATTTTGAACGGTAAGCTGTTGCCTACTGCGTGATGTGGTTCCTATTGGATGATTTTTTGCCATCTCTTGGGGAAATTGCGGGTACCTACAATCAGGATGCTCCCCATGTCCGACTGCGGTCTGGACACGAATAATACGACGTGACTTCCCGCGCGTTCGGAAATAATTGACGGGAGTGGCGCGTACATAGAAGGAGTCGGGAAGTTCTGGATGTCCGCCATTAATTGACTCAGCTCGAGGTCATCCTGCCTATTGTTTCCGATAAGGCGCGTTTCATCCACGTAGGCCGCCGACCCCCGGTGCGTTTGTTTTCCGCGGCAATTACGGAACCTCGAGCGGAGATAAGAAGGAGATGAAGATGCGCGATGGAAGATGTGTGTGGATCCTTGCCCCGGCACTTTGCCTTGCCTTGGCGGGATGCGCCGACAGCGACAAACCCCTCGGAATCGCGGAAGGTGGAGCGGCCCTGAGTCCGGCCGCAGTGAACCTGGGCACGGCCGGAAACTTCGGAGTTCTAGCCAACACGGCCGTGAACAATACCGGCGCGACCACGGTCGATGCCGAAGTGGGCGTCGGGCCGGGAACCACTCTCACCGGATTTCCCCCCGGCACGGCCACTGCAACTCACATCAATGATGCGACGACCGCTTCAGCACAGCTGGACCTGGAAAGCGCGTTTACCGACGCGGCCGGTCGCCCTGCCACCGCCAGCATCACCACCGATCTGGCCGGCAGGTTGCTTGGACCGGGCGTGTTCAGCTCCGGATCGCTCACCAATTCGGGTGCGGTCACGCTCAACGCACTGGGCGACACGACCGCAGTGTTCATCATCGCTACCAACACGACCCTGACCGCAGAGCCGGGAAGCCAAGTCGTTCTGACGAACGGCGCACGAGCGGACAACGTGTACTGGATCGTCGGCACCTCCGCCACATTGGGTTCCGACTCGGTGTGGTATGGCAACATCCTTGCGGACCAATCAATCACCCTGGACTCGGGCGCGACGCTCTATGGCCGGGCTCTCAGCCGGAATGGATCGGTCACCCTGGACACAAATGTCATCGACGTGCCCTAGCGCTCGCGTCGGATATCCGACACGAAGAGGTCGACCCATTTTCATTTTCAGGAAAGGATATTCCATGCGAAGCATGACATGGCTGCTGGTCATGGCGGCATTGCTCGTGGCTCCAAGCACCCTATTCGCGGGCGGCGGAAGCAAAGGGGATTGGGATCTCGGGCTCTATGGCGGATACGCCTGGCCCGACGACTACGGGTTCTTGCATCCCGAGGACGCATTTTTGGCCGGATTACGCCTCGGTTACTTTTTCACTCCGGCCTGGGAGTTGGAGGCTTCGGCGCAGCGGATCTTCAGCGAGACCGAGATGGACATCTTGGGCACTCCGGATGTGGACGCCAACATCGATTCGGGGCGTCTCAACTTGCTCTACAACTTCTCTCCGGGCAAGAAACTTCGGCCTTTCTTGACCGCCGGTGGCGGCATCCAAAAGATCGATACGGACGGATTGGGCGAAGACGATGGCTTCGAGTGGAACGCTGGGGCCGGGTTACGGTACTTCTTGTCCCCCAGCGTCGATTTGCGTCTGGACGGTCGCTATGCCGGCACCAGCGTCGATCTGCCGGAAGACGAGAGTGAATCCGAAGGCAACCTCGAAGCCACGCTCGGCCTCAACTTCCTCTTCGGCGGTCATGACGAGGAAGAGGTCGGCGTGATCGAAGAAACGCCAACCCCCAATCAGGCGCCCACGGTGAGCCTTTCCGCGGATCGGACGGAGATTCTTCCGGGTGAGGTGGTCAATTTGACCGCCTCTGCCACCGATCCGGAGGGCGATCCTTTGACCTACGAGTGGACGAGCACGACTGGTCGCGTGACCGGCGCCGGCAGCACGGCCACCTACGAGTTCACGGGGTCGAACCCACCGTCCTCCTCCGCCGTGACAGTGCGGGTAACCGATGACCATGGGAATAGCGCGACGGATGACGCGACCGTGAATCTAGGCCATGCGGCACCGCCCCAGGCCCAAGCTGTCTCGTGCACCTCGAGCGGTTTCCCGCGAAACCTGTCCCGGCTCAACAACGTGGACAAGGCCTGCCTGGATGACGTCGCTCAGCGCATGAGTGCCGATCCTCGCGCGAAGGTTGTGGTCATCGGGTATGCGGACCCCGACGAAACGTCACCCGACACGATCGGCAAGAAACGCGCGGATGCGGTCGAGGATTACCTGGAAGGCCGTGGGATCGAAGCGTCCCGCATCACCACGCGTTCAGGCGGAACGAGCGGAACCGGCCGGCGGGTCGAGGTCTGGTTCGTTCCGGAAGGAGCGCCGGAACCCAAGTAAAGAGATCCATCCCACGGCATTGAAGGACCAGGCCGTGGGTATTGGAAGGAGAGATCGGGGTGGGATTCATCCCGCCCCGATCTCATTGCTCGTCCCGACCATCGGGAACTGATGGATAGATTAATTGCAGTAACCAGCTTAAAATAAATCGATCACGGTTTCCCCCGACTTGGGTTCCGCATCGTACGGGTGTTTGCATGGCGTTCGTGAAGGCTGCCTTACTTATAATCGCGCTCGCCGCGCTGGCGTCCCCGGCCCAGGCGCAAAGCTGGACGCCGGTTGGCCCTCCAGGTGGTGACGTTCGGTCCTTGGTTCAGGACCCCGAACACCCGGACCGGATCTACCTCGGCACGAGCTGGGGGATCCTCTACCGAAGTGATGACAGAGGATTGAACTGGGAGCGTATGCCCGCTTCCTCTGCCTTGACCGGCTCGAGCCTCGACGAGCTCACGGTTGATCCTGAAGGCACGCTCTGGGTCGGGTTCTGGGACGTGCAAGGCACGGGAGGCGGAGTCGCCCGAAGCACCGACGGCGGCCGGTCGTTCAATGTCCTCATGAGGGGAGAATCGGTGCGGGCGCTGGCCATTGCCCCTTCGGACCCTCAAACGATTGCCGCCGGAAGCTTGAGCGGCGTGTTCCTGTCCCACGATGCAGGGACGACCTGGGACCAAGTCACTGCCCCCGAGGATGCCGAGCTCCACAACGTCGAATCGTTGGTTTTCGATCCGGGGAACGCCCAGGTGCTGTACATGGGAACGTGGCACCTGGCTTGGAAGACCGCAGACGGCGGCCAGACATGGGTCCCTGTTCACCAGGGCATGATTGACGATTCGCACGTGATGACGCTCAACGTGGATCCCTGGGATTCTCAAACCATTTATGCCACCGCCTGTACCGGCATTTATCGCTCGCGAAACGGCGGCGATCATTGGACGAAGCTCGAAGGCATTCCCGAATCCAGCCGGCGCACGCGCGCGTTCTGCCGCAATCCATCGGATCCCAAGATGCTGATCGCAGGCACGACGGAAGGCGTGTGGCTCAGCACCAATCTCGGCGAATCGTGGAAGCTGGTCACAGACAAGGATCTAGTCGTCAACGCACTCATTTCCCAGCCCGACGGCACGTTGCTTTTGGGAAGCGAGGGGGCGGGGGTACTCAGGAGTTCGGATCTCGGGCGTACGTGGGCGAGTTCGAATGCCGGATTCTCCGAACGATTCATTTCCAGGGTGTTGTTCGATCCGGATGGCAAACGGGTGCTGGCCGGCGTGTGGGGTGACGCGCATTACGGCGGCGTATTCACGGCGTCCCATCTTCCGGGTCCATGGATACACCTGGATGACGGACTGTTTGGACGTCAGGTTTTGGCGCTGGCCTTGCTCAACGGGACGATCCTGGCCGGCACCGATGACGGTATTTTTGCTTTGGCCTCCGGCGGGCGGCGCTGGGAACGCATCCCCATGTCGGGCGGCATTCCGCATTCGCGCATCAACGATCTCGTCGCCGTGCCGCCTCGCGACATTGTGGCGGCAACCCCGCGAGGAATCCTGCACAGCGCCGACGCCGGCCGAACGTGGACGGAGCGCATCTTTGGCGCGGGTGAAGACGTGTCCGCGCTCATCTCGAGCCCCTACGACCCGAGCCTCGTCATGGGAGCCTCACGGAATGGGATCTGGAAGAGCCGTGACGCGGGCCACTCCTGGCGGCGGGTATCGAATGGGTTGCGAGGCCGCACGCCGCATGCGATGGCCTTCATGCCGTACGACGATCGGGTCATCTATGCCACGGCATTCGATGGTCTCTTCCGCTCCAACGATCAAGGCCTCACCTGGGAGCGAGTCAAAGGCGGCGTCCCCCGCAGCGATTTGACCGGCATCGCAGTGAGCCCCGATGGAAACACGCTCTACGCGAGCGACTTCTCGTCGGGGGGGATTTTCCGGAGCGAAGACGCCGGCGCCTCGTGGCGGCGCATGCCGACTCCGGGCCTCGCCTCCGATCGCATATGGACGCTCGCCCTGGATCCATCTGCGCCTGACCGCCTCCTGGCCGTGGCTTCAGCCGGCGGGCTGCATTTGCTGGTCACGACGTCCGGGGTGACCGGCGCCAACGCCACCGGCACAAGTCAGACCGAAACCCCCTCCGGCGCATCCCAGTAGACCGTACTTAAGCACGTTCCCCTTCCGGCCGATCTTTAGACGATTACCCTGGAGGGGCATCCGTTGCGTCTTCGTCACATTCTTTGGTGCGCCGTCCTGGTCTGGGTGGCCGGCTGTGCGCGCCCCACCATTCCCGGTCCGCAGCTCACCTGCCTGCCGGAAGGCTTCGGATTCGATGGACATTTCCAGACGACTCAGCGTTTTCTTCCCGGACGGCAGGTCCTTGAGCAGCGCGGCTACGTGGTGAACGGTCAGGATCCCAAGGCGAACTACATTTTGATCATGACCCTGTCCGGAGCGACGAGCTACGAATCGTTGCTGCAAAACTGGAACGCCAACCTGGACCGGACCGGCGCGGCGGAATGGGGTCCGCTGCAACCCATGTCCATGAAGCATCTCCCGGCCTGGTACTGGCGCGTCGAATGGCACGACGACGAGCAGTTGATTGGGCGCGATATCGTGGCCGTGGTATCTGATGAGTCCACAGACAAGACCTACGTGCTCGATTTCCATGCCACGACGCCCAAATACATGGACGAAACGGTGATGCAAAACGCGGTGGCGAGTTTCCGGGTGAAGGCGTCTTCGGTGAGCTTTGCAAAATTAGGCGCAGTGATCGCTCTCGCAGCAGGTTTCGCGTTCGTATACACCCGCGCCCGCGGGACACTGGCGTAGCTCTGAGTCGAATACTAAACCCCTGAGCCTGACCCGGCCGTTCTTTGCTCAGTCCCCTGCGAATGAAAACGCTTTGAGCCGCCCCCAGGTCGTAGCTCGGATAGCGGTCGGTTCGGAGAAGGTGAAGTGCACCGGAAACCGAAAATCGGCCCAAATATTCGACTTCGACTCATCGGTCATGAGGGCCTGGATCTCGTCCACCACAGTCGATCCGGAAGTAATGGTGAAGCCTGCGTTCCCGCTTCCCGAACCAGCGTACGGGGGAGAATCGCTTCCCGAGACGTTGGAAGCCGGTACCCCGCCAGTTAAGGGGAGAAAGAATATTCGAACCGGCTCACCGCCGATCGTGTAGTTGAAACCAATGTTGATATTGGCGCCGTTAAACAGGTCAGCCGGGGACGCGGGAGTAAGTTGAATGCCGGTGACACTCCCTGACTCGCCAAAGAAGTAGGCCGTATCCAAGTAAAACCAATCGTCTCCAGAAACGTCATCCCCACCGTAGAGCATGTAGACGAAGATACGGTTAACCGCAACAGGGCCGGTGGTGACGGTAAAACTCGCCGTTCCCTGTCCACCAGACCAGTACCAATCCTGGGTTGCTGTCCCTGCCTCTGATCCATCTTCCGCGAGAGGCATGAACGTGACCTGTACCAGATCGTTGTCTCCTCCCGACCAGTATTCGAAGGTCACCGTCACTTGCGTGCCCAAGGGGAGTATGGCCGGAGCTGGCGGCGTCATTTGGATGCCCCAGACGGCGGCCATTCCGGGCTTCGGGCAGCACATCGTGATGATGGAACACGCAAAGACTGATGCGATTGAAAGCAATTGGGGTCGGTTCAGTGTGGTCATGATCCACCCTCCTCGTTGGCGTCCATCCTTCTACTTGTACGTACGCTAGCGCGGGCTAAGAAGTTGATTTATCGGCTGGATGTGCTCGCCTCAACTTTGCCGACAGATTGTTAGTAGTTGAGACAAAGGCCGAATTTCTTCTCAGCAAACAACTACCGCAAGTATCTGGTTGCAGAAATCCAGGAGGTGGCTCATGCGCAGTCGTCCAATTTTCCAGGCAGGATCCTGTTTCACCGTTTTGATTCTTGTCCTCTGCGGTGATGTTCCCGCGGTTGCCCAGACGCCTCCGACGTGCTCGATCAGCGGTCCCGACTCCCTGTGCGGGGGAACTCCCGGGAACGTCTACACGTCCACGGTGAGTCCATCCGGAGGGACGGTGACTTATTTCTGGTCGATCAGCGGGAACGGAATAATCAATGGATCAGCGATAAGTCCCTCGGTGATTGTGGACACGGGGGCGGCGGGCAGCTTCACCGTGCACTTGGATGTGACACGAAATGGGGTTTCGGGAAGCTGCAGCAAGGCGGTTTCGGTGAAGGTAAGCCCGACCTGCACGATCAGCGGCCCCGACAGCCTGTGCGCGGACTCGACCGTGGCCGTATATGCCTCAACGGTGAGCCCACCCGGGGGCCTAGTGACGTACTCCTGGCTCATCAGCGGAAACGGGATGATCATTGGATCGACGACCGGCCCTTCCGTGACCGTGGATGTCGGCGCGGCCGGCAGCTTCACTCTCACTCTCAACGTGACGCGTAACGGTTGCCCGGGGATCTGCAGCAAGACGGTGACGGTGAGTGCCCTCCCGACCTGCACGATCAGCGGCCCCGGTGCCGTGTGCGCAGGGACAACGGGCATCGTTTACACCGCCACAGTGAGCCCGGCCGGAGGGTCGCTCATGTATTTCTGGTCGATCGGCGGGAACGGGTCGATCAGTTTTACGAATGGCCCTTCCGTGACCGTAACTGCGGGCGCCGCGGCGGGTAGCTTCGCCCTCAATCTCAACGTGATCCGGAACGGTTGCCCGGGCTTTTGCAGCAAGGGTGTGACCGTGAATGCCAACCCGATCTGCTCGATCACCGGTCCCAGTGTGGTATGCGCGGGGTCTACGGGCCACACGTTCGCGGCCACGGTGAGTCCATCCGGGGGGACAGTGACGTATGCCTGGTCGACCTTGGGGAACGGCTCGATTTCTGGGCCCAACAACGGTTCCCTCGTTCTTGTGAATGCGGGAGCCGCAGGGACCTTCACCATCCGCGCAAATGTGACCAGAAACGGTTGTCCGGCGACGTGCGAAAAGATAGTGACCATTAATGCCAACCCGATTTGCACGATCAGCGGCGCCAATCCTGTCTGTGCGTTCTCGCTCGGGCACGTCTATACGGCCTCGGTGAGTCCAAGCGGGGGCACGGTGACGTATCTCTGGTCGATTACCGGGAACGGGTCGATCCCGGGATCGAAGATCGGCTCTTCCGTGACCGTGAACGCCGGGGCGGGCGGTAGTTTTACTCTCACACTGAACGTGACCCGGAACGCTTGTCCGGGAGTCTGCCAGGATATCGTGGTGGTCCGATATTGTTTGATCGGCGGTGGCAACTATCTACTCGCGGGGTCGCTCGGGAACACCTATACATCCTCGGTGAGTCCAGGCGGGGGGACGGTGACATATTCCTGGTCAATCAGCGGGAACGGGGCGATCAATGGGTCGACGAGTGACTCTTTGGTGACTGTGAATGCGGGAGCCGCAGGCAGCTTCATCCTCGCCCTGAACGCGATTGCTGACGGTTGCTCGATGGCCTGCAGCAAGACAGTCACCGTGCTGGCCAATACGGCCGGGGGGGATGACCCTTCCTTCAGGCTCCGTCTTGTGCCCGCCCCCAACCCGTTCTCCTCGAGCGTGGACCTCCACTTCACCCTCGATGTCGACACTCGAGTGATCCTGGATATCTACGATCTGAGCGGACGTAGCGTATCGAACCTTCTCCGCGCGGACATGCCAAAGGGCGAACACGAAGCGAGCTGGGATGGCCGAGACTGGCATCACCAGCCGGTGAGGACGGGGATCTACTTTGTGCGCCTGGAGACCGGGGACGGCCGTGCCAAGGTGGTGAAGCTCTTCAAATCGCGATGAACGTTGCTCGGGCGCGCCCCGGCGATCAGGAGGGAGTCGCCGGGGCGTTTTAACCTCGCACGGGTTGGCTGAACCAGTTTCCGAAATGAGTCTCGCCGAGTTTTCATTCGTTCCGCAGCAAACCCCCCCATGACCATTTCGGAATGATCAACCCTTCGGGCACGTCGTCTTTGGATGCCTGGTAACGCGACATCGTGGTCGTGGTGGCCCAGGCGAAGTAGTCGTGCAATACCTGCCGGAGGGGGTCCGCGGTGAGTCCGACATCCTCCAACGCCTCGTCGAAGCAGGCAATCGCCCGGCGATCCATCTCGTCGTGCTGGCCGTTGCCGCTATGCACTCGAACGACCGACGTCTCGTCGCCGTAGGCATCGGAGTAGATCGTTGGTCCTCCAAGGGCTTCAGCCCAGTACGCGGCGAGGCGCTCGGTGTGCTGGGGATGAAAGCCATGGCTGAATGCGTGACTGACGATTTCGTCGGCCATCACTCGCAAGTGCCACGCTTTGGCCAACCGGAGGATTCCCTCGAAACCTCCGGCCGCTTCGTACACGCTTTGCATGGTCAGTTAGCGCCTGGAACGTCCCGAGCCACTAGTCCCTTTTCGTAATCGCGGAAGAGCCTGCCCCAATCCGTGTTCTCCAGAATCTCATCCACCCGCTTCTTGCCGTGCGCGGGATACCAATAAACGTCGTGGTAGAGCCGGGAGGCGGCATAGGACCAGGGAACGATTGGACTCTGGAGGAGCGCTTTCTCAAGAGGTTTGAGCGGCCCATGGTAAATCGCCTTCTGTCCGCGCGAGGCAAACGTTTCCTCGTTGCCGCGGAAGCCGAAGTTGATCCCGCTGATGTCCTCGCCCACCACGTTGATGTCGCGCACGTCGCCCGTTCCCAGCCCCGCCTCGTGGGCCAAGCGGATGAATTTGATCGAGAGCGGATCGAAGCCCATGAGCTTGGCGCTCACCGCATCGATCGCGACTTGATCCGCGCTGGCCAGGAAATAGCCCTTGATGTGGGGGCGGATAGCGCGGGGTCCGGGACCGTCGCCGCAGAAAATGCCGTCGGTGACTGCCAACACTCCAGGATGAATGTCCTTCTGAATGCGCAGAAGGTCGACCAAAGTTTCGTGGATCTTGGCGTGCGTCCAGTGACGCTGGAAGTGAAGCAATCCTCCGAACGCGTTCTTCATCGCGCCGGTGATCGTGGTGAAGACGTGCGTCTTGACCGTCGGCAGGTGGATGATGTTCTTCCCGACCAGGAACTTGGGGATGCGAATCCCGTCCTTGTGATACACCTCGGTCAACGCGAGCATCGGCGCCTTAGGCTGATACAGAATCCAGTCCTGTCCGGGGTCGTTCAAGAAAACCCGTCGCACGCCGTACTTGTCGCAAACCGGTTTTTGCTTGTTGTTGACCTCGCCGATCCGAGAATCCACCACGACCGTATCGTTGTGCACGCCCCATAAGGAGTCGGCCTTCGCCCCATCCTCCAGGAGCGTGCGAATCACCCCCTCCAGCTGCCAGGGCGTGGTGGACGTGCCGGGCATGTACAAATGCCAGGTCACGTTGATCTTGAGACACGTGTCGGCACCCGGATCCAGAAACCGGCGATATTCCGCCTTCCGCATCGCGTCGGCCACGTCTTCCAGAACGGTGGCGGGGGTACTCTTCACGACGGCAACAATGCTTTTCGACATGGGGTTGGTACTTTCCGGCGGGACGCGGCACAGAGGCCGGTCAGAAATGGATTCGATTATCCTTCGAAGCCGTTTTCCTTGAGCCAGTTCCGCGCAATGACCAGACGCTGGATCTCGCTCGTTCCTTCGTAGATCTCCGTGACGCGGGCGTCCCGGTAGTAACGCTCGACTTGGTAGTCTTCAGTATACCCGTATCCGCCATGGATCTGGATGGCGCGATGGGTCACGAACGTGGCCGCTTCCGACGCGTAGAGCTTGGCCATCGATGCGGCGCGGCTGAACGGCTGTCCAGCCAGACGCAGCCACGCCGCGTGGTACACGAGAAGCCGTGCCGTTTCCAAGCGCACCTTCATGTCGGCGAGCATCCATTCGATGGCCTGGAAATCGGCGATGGGCTTTCCGAACGCGGTCCGCTCCTTCGCGTAGCGGACGGATCTCTCCAGCGCCGCTCCCGCAATCCCCAATGCCTGCGCCCCGACGCCGATCCGGCCGCCGTCGAGCTGCTGCATGGCGATCTTGAATCCCTGCCCTTCGTCGCCCAGGCGGCTGGTGGCGGGAATGCGCGCGTGATCGAACGATAGCACCACCGCTTCGCTGGCCTTGATACCCATCTTCCGTTCCGGCCGTGACACGGAAAGTCCCGATACGCCGCGTTCCACGATGAAGGCGGTGATGCCACGGCTTCCCGCCGCAGGATCCGTCTTCATGAACACGATGTAGAGATCCGCGCTCGAGCCGTTGGTGACCCAGTTCTTTTCGCCGTCCAACACGTAGGCATCGCCGTCGCGGCGGGCCACGGCCCGAATCGCCGCCACATCGCTTCCCGCACCGGACTCGGACAAGCTGAACGCGGCTAGCCATTCCGCGGTGAGCTTAGGTAGATAACGCTGTTTTTGCTCGTCGTTCCCAAAACGATCGATGAGCTGCACGCCGACGGAGTTGTGCACGGAGATGGCAATGCTGAGCGCCGGCCACACGCGGGACAGCTCCTCGATCACGATCACATAGGAAATGGGATCGAGCCCAATGCCGCCATACGCTTCCGAGCAGCTCATCCCGCCCAACCCCAGCTCTTTCCAAAGCCGATTCACAAGCGGACGCGGAAAACGCGCTTCGCGTTCGTGCTCCTCGACCTGGGGCGCGATTTCAGACTGGGCAAACTCCCGCACCGTTTGGCGCAGGAGTCTTTGTTCTTCGGTGAACGAAAAGTCCATGCAGGGGATCCGTCAGGATGCAGCAGTGAGGAGATTGCGGGCGATGACGAGGCGCTGGATCTCGCTCGTGCCTTCGTAAAGCTCGGTGATCTTGGCGTCGCGATAGTAACGCTCCACGGGGTACTCGCGAATGTAGCCGTAGCCGCCATGCACTTGCACCGCACGATCGGCGACCTCGACCGCCGCTTTCGATGCGGAGAGTTTGGCCATTGCCGCTTCCAGGCTGTAGCGCTCGCCGGAGTCCTTCTTTCGGGCCGCCCGATAGGTGAGAAGCCGGGCGCCCTCGAGCTGGGTGACCGAATCGGCGAGCATCCACTGGATCGCCTGTAGCTCCGCGATGGGGCGACCGAACGTTTTGCGCTCCTGGGCGTAGCGCGTCGCCGCGCTCAACGCTGCTTGCGCAATGCCGAGCGCCTGGGAGGCAATGCCGATACGTCCGCCGTCCAAGGTCCCCAGCGCGATCGAAAACCCCTTCCCTTCCGGCCCAAGGAGATTTTCGACCGGCACGCGCACGTTGGAGAAGAACAAGCTGCAGGTCGAGGACGCGCGGATCCCCATCGTGTTTTCTTTTTGTCCGCGGGTGAGCCCTTCCGAGTTTCCGTCCACGATGAGCGCGCTGATGCCCTTGTGCCCGGCGTTGGGATCCGTCTTGCAATAGACAATGTAGACGTCGGCGACCCGTCCATTGGTGATGAAGTTCTTTGTCCCGTTGAGCACGTAGTGGTCGCCTTCGTGAATCGCGCTGGTGCGTTGATTCTGCGCGTCCGATCCGGCCTCCGGCTCGGTCAGGCAGTAGGCGCCGATCTTTTCCCCCTGAGCGAGCGGGCGAAGATACTTTTCCTTCTGAGCATCGCTCCCGAATTTCTGAATGGGATCGCAGACCAGCGAGTTCTGCACCGACATGATGACGCCAGTGGATGCGCAGGCGCGGGAGATCTCCTCCATGGCCACCGCATAGGCGAGCGCGGATAACCCCGCTCCCCCCCAGCGCTCTTCGACGCACATGCCCATGAAGCCAAGCTCGGCGAGCTTCTCCACGTTTTCTTGCGGAAACTCACAGGTCTCGTCGTACTTGGCCGCCTTGGGGGCAAACTCTTTGTCCGCCAGCTCTCGTGCGGTGTCGCGGATCATCCGCTCGTCATCGGTGAGCTCGAAATGCATGCGCCTCCCCTCCCTATCCCTTGTAGGTGTAAAAGCCGCGGCCGGTCTTCCGGCCGAGATGCCCCGCCCGAACCATCTTCCGCAACAAGGGACAGGGACGGTACTTGTCGTCGCCAAACCCGTCGTGGAGGACTTCCATAATGCTGAGGCAGGTGTCGAGCCCGATCAGGTCGGCGAGGGCCAAGGGTCCCATGGGGTGATTCATGCCCAACTTCATGACCGTGTCGATGGATTCGGGGGTCGCCACGCCTTCCATCACGCAATAGACCGCCTCGTTGATCATCGGCATGAGCACGCGATTGGAAACGAACCCGGGATAGTCGTTCACTTCGACCGGCGTCTTGCCCAGGCGTTGGGCAGTCTCCATGACCAAGGTCCGGGTGTCGTCGCTCGTGCCAAGGCCGCGCACAACTTCCACGAGTTGCATGATCGGAACCGGGTTCATGAAATGCATGCCGATGACCCGATCGGCTCGCTGGGTCGCGGCACCGATCTCGGTGATGGAGATGGACGATGTGTTGGACCCGAACACGGTCTCGGGAGGACAGATTTCGTCGAGCTTGCGCATGAGAGAGAACTTGATTTCGGGGTCTTCAGTTATGGCCTCGATCACCAAATGCGCTTCTGCCGCCGTTTCCAGCTCTGCCGCAATGGCGATGCGTGACAGCGTTCCCTGGATGGCTTCCTCTGGAATCTTGCCCTTCTCTACTTGGCGCCGCAGGTTCTTTTCGATGGTGCGAATCGCCCGATCGAGATAGTCCCGGGCCAGGTCCACCAACGTGACCGCATATCCGCTCTGAGCAAACACGTGGGCAATGCCGTTTCCCATCGTGCCCGCTCCAACCACCGTCACCCGCTTCACATCATCCGCCCGCATGCTCTCTTCCCCCTCTTTTACGCTATGGCCTCTACCGCCATCGCCACCGCGTTGCCGCCGCCCAGGCACAGAGTGGCCATGCCCGTCTTGGCTTTCCGATCCTTCATTGCATAAAGGAGCGTGGTGAGGACGCGCGCACCGCTGGCGCCGATCGGATGACCGAGCGCAACTGCGCCGCCGTGCACGTTGACGCGCTTCCAGTCCCATTCCAGCTCGCGACCGTCCACCAGCGCCTGTGCGCTAAACGCCTCGTTGGCCTCGATGAGATCCCAGTGGTCGATCGTGACACTCATCTGCTTCATGAGCTTCTGCACCGCCACGACCGGTGCATAGAAGAGCCACTCGGGCGCGGTGCCGCCGGTCGTGTAGCCAACGATCCGGGCCATGAGTTTCACACCCATCTTCTTCGCCCGCTCCTCGCTCATCACCACCAGTGCGCTCGCCCCGTCGTTGACCGAGGGCGCATTCCCCGCAGTCACGGTGCCATCGGCCTTGAAGGCCGGCTTGAGTGCGGCCAGTTTGGCGATCTCGGTGTCCTTGCGCGGACCCTCGTCGGTGTCGATCACTACGGCGGCGCCCTTCCTCTGCGGGATCTGCACCGGAATGATCTCGGCCTTGAATTTGCCCGACTCGATGGCCGCCACCGCTTTGCGGTGACTGTCGTAAGCAAACGTGTCCTGGTCTTCGCGGGTAACCTTGTACTTCTCCGCGATCAGCTCCGCCGCCACCCCCATGTGGAAATCGTTGTACACGTCCCACAACCCGTCATTGATCATCGCGTCCACGAGCACGCCGTTACCCAAGCGATATCCGGCGCGTGCCCCCGGCAGCAAATACGGCGCGTTCGACATGCTCTCCATGCCGCCGGCCACGATGATTTCGTGATCACCGGCCTTGATCGCCTGCGCGGCGAGCATGACCGACTTGAGGCCCGAGCCGCACACCTTGTTCACGGTGAACGAACCCACTTCATCGGGCACGCCACCCGCTCGAGCGGCCTGACGCGCGGGGTTCTGCCCAACCCCCGCCTGGAGCACGTTCCCCATGATGCATTCTTCGATGTCCTTGGGCTCTAGACCGGCTCGCGCGATCGCTTCCTTTACTGCGATGCCGCCCAAGGGTCCCGCTTTCAACGGCGACAGCCCGCCCATGAACTTTCCAACTGGGGTTCGACATGCACTGACAATGACTGCGTTCATGTTCCTACTCCTTCCTGGATCCGGTCTGGGCTTCGGCTTCCTTGAGCAATTCCCGCGCAATGACAATGCGCTGGATCTCGCTCGTCCCTTCCCCGATCTCGGTGAGCTTGGCGTCCCGCCAGTAGCGCTCGACCGGATACTCCCGGCTGTAGCCGTTGCCTCCAAAAATCTGAATGGCGTCGTTGGTGGCCCGCATCGAGACCTCGCTCGCGAAGAGCTTGGCCATGGCCGAGTACTTCGTGATCCGTTCACCCTTGTCACGCAAACGCGCGGCGGCGTAGATCAAGTGCCTCGCCGCCTCGATCTCGGTGGCCATGTTGGCGAGCTTGAACTGCACCCCCTGGAACTCCGCGATCGGTTTCCCGAATTGCTCGCGTTGCGCGGCGTAATTCACGGCGGCGTTATAGGCGGCCTGGGCCAAGCCCAGCGCCATGGCACCGATGGAAATGCGCCCACCGTCCAGCGTCTTCATGAACTGTCGGAATCCCTTCCCTTCCTCGCCCAGCAAGCTGTCCAGGGGAAGCTTCATGTCCTCGAAAAAGATGGGGTTTGTTTCCGAACCGCGGAGCCCCACCTTGTCTTCCTTCTTGGCGATCTTGAGCCCCGGCGTGCCCGCCTCGATGATGAACGAACTGATCCCATCCACCCCCGGCGCATCCGAGGTGCGCGCCGTGGCGACAAGCGTCCCCGCTACGCCGGCGTTGGTGATCCAGTGCTTGGAGCCGTTCACTACCCAACCGCCATCGCGCTTTACCGCTCGCGTGCGAGTGCCACCAGCGTCGGAGCCCGCCCACGGTTCGGTCAAACCAAACGCCCCCAGTTTCCGGCCCGCGGTCAGATCGGGAAGATACTTCTTTTTCTGCGCCTCGGTTCCAAACGCGTAAATCGGGTACGTTCCCAGGGACACGTGCGCTGCGAGAGTGAGGGCCACACTGCCCGAAACGCGGGCCAGCTCCTCCATGGCGATCGAGTACATGAGGTAATCGCCGCCTGCCCCCCCGTATTCCTCAGGAAAGACAATGCCAGTAAGCCCCATCTCGGCCAGCTTCGAAACCGCCCAGTGCGGGAACTGATCGGTCCGGTCGATCTCGGCCGCCTTGGGGGCGATCTCCTGGTCCATGAAGTCGCGAACGGTCTTCTGAAAGAGCAAATGATCGTCGGTCAGTTCCGCATACCGGCTCACGCTCACGACCCCACCTCCATGAGCCGCACGTCGCCGTCGATGAGGAGGCGGGGCTCGGTCACCGCCTGGATCTCGTCCACCGTCACCTCGGGCGCGCGCTCGCGCAGCACGAGACCCCGCCGCGTCACGTCGATGACCGCTTTCTCGGTGATGATGCGATTCACCACGCTGACTCCGGTCAAGGGCAAGGAGCAGGTGTTCAGGATCTTGGGGGCACCATCCTTGGCATTGTGGGTCATGGTCACGATGACGCGCCGCGCCCCCGCGACCAGATCCATGGCCCCCCCCATTCCCTTCACCATCTTGCCCGGGATCATCCAGTTGGCGATGTTGCCCTTTGCGTCCACCTGGAGCGCGCCCAGGATGCTGAGATCGACGTGTCCGCCCCGAATCTGCCCGAATGAATCGCTGGACTGAAAGTACGACGCGCCCGGCATCTCGGTGACGGTTTGCTTCCCCGCGTTGATGAGATCGGGGTCTTCCTCGCCTTCATACGGAAAGGGACCGATCCCCAGAAGTCCGTTTTCCGAATGCAGGGTGATGTGGACCCCGGGCGGAATGTAGTTCGCGACCAGGGTCGGCATTCCGATCCCGAGGTTGACGTAGAAACCGTCTTCGAGCTCTCTAGCTGCTCTTTGGACGATTCGTTCGTCGCTCGATTCGCTTTTCATAGTTCGTTCCCTGGAAGATGTAGTGCACGTAAATCCCCGGTGTGACCACCGCCTCAGGATCGATCTTTCCAATGTCGACCAGCTGTTCGACTTCGGCGATCGTTACTCGGCCCGCGGTCGCGATCATGGGATTGAAGTTGCGGGCCGTCTTCCGATACACGAGATTTCCGACGTTGTCGCCGCGATAGGCTTTCACGAACGAGAAGTCGCCGGTGATGGATTCTTCGAGCACGAACATCCGCCCCCGGAATTCCCGCGTTTCCTTCTTGGTCGAGCTCTTGAGGACGCTCCCGTCCTTGGCGTGAAGCATGGGCAGACCGCCCTCGGCGACCTGGGTGCCGAAGCCGGTGGGAGTATAGAACGCGGGGATGCCCGCGCCGCCGGTCCGGATCTTTTCCGCGAACGTTCCCTGAGGGATGAGCTCGACCTCGAGATCCCCTTCCAGGAACTGGCGCTCGAAGGTCTTGTTCTCCCCCACGTACGTGGAAACCATTTTTTTCACCTGACGCGTCTGGAGCAGGATCCCGATCCCGAAATCGTCCACGCCGGCGTTGTTGCTCACCACGGTGAGGTCCTTCACTCCCAGCTCGCGGGTGGCGGCGATCAGGTTTTCGGGAATGCCGCAAAGCCCGAAGCCACCCATGAGGATGGTAGCGCCATCCTTGAGGCCGGCTTTGCGTAACGCTTCCGCGGCGTCGGCAACAACTTTGTTCATGGCGTCTCCAGAGGCGTGAACGTCACCGCGACGTCCGTGTACTTGCCGTCGGTCAAGTTGATCGCCTGTTCGTAAGGCTCCATGCCATCCGCAAGCACCCGCACTTTAAACGGGCTGATGAATCCCACCTGGCGCAGTTGCTCCTCGAAGATCGTTTCGGTTTTCCCTAGCGGGGGGAACGGACCGAACTCTGCCTCGTGGAGCGTGCTTCCCGACAAATCCTTGCTCCATAAGATCCAATTGCAGCCATCCAAAGGCGCGGAGGTCGGAACGTAGTAATACCCCGAAAACGTGAAGCTGCCCTGGCTGTCCAGGCATTGCGATTCGATGGTGTAGATGCCTCCAGAAACCGGATTGCCGGCGTTATCGGTTTGATCCCAGCCCCACGCCAGAGAGCCGTGAAACGCCGTGTCGGGGATGCTGCGCGTCATGTCTCCGATCCAGTTCCGGATCTCCACCGACATGCGCGTGCAGGAATCTGTCACCGCACCGGCGGGCGAAAGGAGCCACGATGCCGTGACGGTCAGGCAATCGGGAGAGGGAATGCCATTATGGGCTGCATCCCAAAGTTCCACCCGCACGCCGGTCAAGCTATCTGCCCCCGCGGGGAACACGAACCGGATCCCGGCCCCGTCCACAAGGTTGGGATCGGGTTCCGTCGTCTCATTGCAAGCCGCCAACGTCAAACCTAAGAGCAACAACACCACCCCGCATCGCTCGAACATGGACACGCTCGATTCAAAGCCCTGACTCGACCTGGCTTCGCGGCGACGCGCGAAACCATTCCTGAATGTAGGTCACGATCTCGGCCGTCGGCGTTCCGGGACCGAACAGTTTCCCGACGCCTTGTCCGGCCAGCTTCTGCATGTCCACTTCGGGAATGATGCCACCGCCAGTTATGAGAACGTCGTCCACCCCCTTGGCGTGCAAGAGCTCTACGATCCGGCCGAAGAGCGGCATATGGGCGCCGGAAAGAATGCTGAGCGCGACCACGTCCACGTCTTCCTGCACCGCCATGTTGACCAACGCCTCGGGCGTCTGGTGAAGCCCCGAATAAATCACTTCCATACCGGCATCGCGCAGGGATGCCGCCACCACCTTGGCCCCTCGATCATGGCCGTCTAGCCCCGGCTTACCAACCAGCACGCGAATCTTGCGTTCCATGCATCCCCTTCGCCCGTCAGAACGAGTAAGCCGGCTCGTGATACTCGCCGAAAACGCCCCGCAACGTGCCGATGATTTCCCCTTCCGTGCAGTAGGCGTGAGCGCAGCGGATCAGGTACGGCACCAAGTTTTCCGTAGTGGTCGCCGCACGCTTGAGATTGGCCAGCGCCGCATCGGCGTCGGCCGCCCGCCGTTCCGCGCGCAACCGTAGGAGCCCACTTTCCTGGGTCTTCGACGCGGATTCATCGATGTAGAGGACGGGGATCTCCAAAGTCTCCCCTTCTTCCACGAACTGGTTCACGCCCACGATGACGCGCTTCCCCGAATCCACCTCGTCCTGGAACTTACGGCTTGCCCGCGCGATCTCGCTCTGGAACCAGCCCGACTCGATGCAGGGCACGACGCCACCCTGGGCTTCGATCTTCTTGAACGTCTCGAGCGCTTCGCGCTCCAGATCGTTGGTCAGCGCTTCCATGTAATAGGAGCCGCCCAGAGGATCGACGGTGTTGGTGACGCCGAGCTCGTGAGCAATGATTTGCTGGGTACGAAGGGCCGTCTTGGCGGCCTTTTCTGTGGGCAGCCCAAGCGTCTCGTCCATGGCGTTCGTGTGCAGGGACTGCGTTCCGCCGAGCACGGCGGCCAAGGCCTCGAACGCGGTGCGCACGATGTTGTTTTCCGGCTGTTGCGCGGTAAGGGAGCAGCCGGCGGTCTGGGTGTGAAACCGGACCAGCCATGAACGGGGGTCCTTGGCTCCAAACGTGTCCCGCATCTCGCGGGCCCAGATTCTCCGCGCCGCCCGCATCTTGGCGATCTCCTCGAAGAAGTCCTGGTGGCAATCCCAGAAAAAGGAAAGCCGGGGCGCGAACTCATCCACATCCATCCCGCGCGCGATGCCGCGCCGCACGTACTCGAAACCGTCGGCGAGGGTGAAGGCAAGCTCTTGACCTGCCGTCGAGCCCGCTTCCCGAATGTGATAACCGGAAATGGAGATGGGATTCCACTGCGGCACGTGCTCGGAGCAGTACTCCATGAGGTCCACGATAAGGCGCAGGGCGGGTTCGGGGGGAAAGCACCAGGCGTGCTGGGCGACGTATTCCTTCAGGATATCGTTCTGCAGCGTTCCCCGCAGATCGCGCGGGTTCACACCTTGCTTTTCCGCGGCGGCCACGTAGAAGGCAAAGAGCACGGCGGCGGGACCGTTGATGGTCATGGAGGTGGAGATGCGGTCGAGCGGAATGCCGTCGAACAGGATCTCCATGTCCCGCAGGCTATCCACCGCCACGCCGCACTTGCCCACTTCCCCAAACGAGCGCGGGCTATCCGAGTCGTAGCCCATCAGGGTTGGAAAATCGAAGGCCACCGAAAGTCCGGTCTGGCCGTGATCGAGCAGATAGTGGTAGCGCTGATTGGTTTCTTTGGGTGTGCCGTAACCCGAGAACTGCCGCATCGTCCACAGCCGGCCCCGGTACATGTTGTAGTGCACACCGCGCGTGAACGGAAACTCTCCGGGGAATCCGAGGTCGCGCAAATAGTCGATGTCCTGCACGTCGAGGGGCGTGTACAAAGACTGAATTGGACGGTCTGAAATCGAGTTGAACTCCCCATCACGATCGCGAGCGTGTTCTTGGGCCCGCGCCCTCCAGCGTTCGTAGTCTTGTTTCAACCGCGCGATATCCATACGGTCTCCTAACCTGTCTTCCGTCCCGTATTCGAAATGTGGGACACCCAGTCCCGGGCCGCATCGTGAGGCGTCAGTTCGCGATGCTCGATGCGATCCAAGAGCTTTTCCAAATTCTCGCTCTCACCGTTTTCCAATCGATCGAGAAGCGCACGACCCGCTTCCCCAAGAAGCCGAAAACGCAGCGTGCGCCGCCGCTTTTCGGTGAGAAGCCCGGAATCCTCCAGATGTCGTCGATGGCGATCGAAGGCTTCCAAGAGCTCGTCGAGACCCTCCCCCTTCTGCGCGGCGATCTTGAGCACTTCGGGACGCCACGCATCCTTGCGCGACCGCACATCCAACGCGGACTCGAGATCCCGCCGGACCCGGTCGGCTCCCTCCCGATCCGATTTGTTGATCACGAACACGTCCCCGATTTCCATGAGACCGGCTTTCATAGCCTGGATGGCATCCCCCGATTCGGGAACAAGCACCACCGCCACCGTGTCGGCGGTGCGTGCGATATCCAGTTCGACCTGACCCACCCCTACCGTCTCGACGAGGATCATGGTGAACCCGGCCGCATCCAGCAGATCGAGCGCCTCCGCGGTGGCGCGTCCCAGACCGCCTTGCGACCCTCGAGTCGCCATGCTGCGCATGAAAATGTGAGGGTCCTCGGTGACCTCGACCATGCGATACCGGTCGCCCAGGAGCGCTCCTCCCGAAAAGGGAGACGTGGGATCGACCGCGACCACCGCCACCCGTTCGCCGCGATCGCGCAGCTTGAGCGCGATCCGCCCGATGAGTGTGCTCTTGCCAACCCCGGGCGGCCCCGTGATCCCGATCCGAAATGCGGCACCGGTTCGCGGGTAAACACGACGCAGCACTTCGGCAATCCGCGGGTCGTCATTTTCGGCCCACGAGATGAGTCTGGCCACCGCTAACGTCTCGCCCTGGAGCAGTCCCTCCACGAGCGTATCGACGTGCCGCAAACACACCTCCAAGGACGGTGTTTGAGCTCGCACCGCCAGACAGACGCTAACGAGTCTAAACCCTAGCAGGACTTAGGCTTGAGGTCAACGCCAGCAGGAAAAACGGGCAAAAATGAAGCGAGCCCGCGGGTTCGGTCGCAGGCTCGCTTGGGTCCGACAAGCTGACTGATGCTTTCTCTGCCGATGGAGGTGCAAAAGATGACAGAGAAAGCACCGGTCTGTCTCGCTAGGTGCACGTTGCTCGCTCTAGGAGTAGCCGTGCGACTTGATTTACAAGACAGAGGGAGAGTCATTCCTACGGCCCCCGCGTAATTTCGATATGGGCCCTAACCTGTTGCCCCCATATGAACTAAGGAACAAAAAACTCAGCTTTCCCAAGATTGGCTCATGCTGGCCATCAATCGTGCGGCGTTTTGCAAACGACGAATGCAAATTGACCGCTGGCTCGATCCCCAGGGTCGTGAAGACCGCATCGATTAGACAAGATAACTTGTTGTCTCTTTTGTAACTACCGGGTCTCCTCGCCCCTCGAGGAACCGTTGGCATCTTGCATGCTTTATATGGGGCTGATCGCCGGCAGCCTCCCTGTTAGGCAAGTCAGGCGTAGCGTCGATTGAGTCAACAATCCGATTTTGGGACCCTCGGGTCCCACCTTTTCATCGGATTCAATCGTCCCACGTCAACGGCCACACGGGGAGACTGGCGGCGATTTCCTTTTCCTTCCTAGAACTTCACCGTCGCCCCAAAGCGCACACTCCGCCCTTCTCCAAACACCCGCGGGTCGTTGAGGGCCACCCAATCCTGTACCCCGTCTTCGTTGGTGTCCTCTCCCAGGTACGCACCGCCAGCCTTGCCGGTCTCGGTGTAGTAGATCTGGTAGTTGAGATTGTTGAACTGCGGTGGTGGCGGGAAGTCGGTCGGCGACAGGTTCACGATGGTTTGCGTGTTCAACACGTTGTTCCCCCGCAGGAAAAGCTCCACTTGCTGCCCCCAGATCTTGTAGTGCTTCTCCGCCTGGATGGTGAGCGACGAGGACGATGGTAGCCGCCGCGAGTTGATCAAAGCCGGATCCTCTTGGCGCTGGTCGCGACTCCGTGGCGTGTATGGGAATCCGGTGCCCAAGGTCCAGATCATGTTGACCTGCCAGTTGTTCGGCTTCGCGATGGTAGTCGTGACCGAGATAGTGTGACGCTGATCCCAATCGAGAGGTTGTTCGGAGATCGGCAGGTACAAGAAGTTGAGCTGTTGCTGAGCGTTTGGATCCGACGCCACCCCGGTAGCCACCCCATAGGTGTAAGACAGGTCTGCCGAGAACGTGCGATTGAATCGCTTATTGATGCTCACCTCGAACCCCCGAGCCGAGGCGTAGTCACGGTTTGTCCATTGAGTGACCAGGTTCGGACTGTCTCCCGAACGCACCTGCCCAGCCGATAAGAGCCCGAAAATGTCCTTGAAGTAGAGGCTGAACTGACCGAACACCTCCTCCGAAAACATGTGTTGCAACGAGGCTTGGTAGGACACGGTCGTCTGGTTGACGAGATTCGGGTTCCCACGCGTCGCCACCGCCGCCCCTCGATTCTCGAAGATCGCCGCCCGGTCCGGGACTTGACTGAAGTGACCATAGTGGAACGAGAACACGTCGCGATCGGAAATGGGATACGCGATCCCCACCCGCGGACTCCATTGGCTTCGAACCCGGTTTTCCACCTCCGATGCCGAGATCTGGTTCCCGACCGAGAACACGTCATAACGCAGACCGGCGTTCAGCACCATACCCTCGTGCTCCCACTGATCTTGGGCGTAAAACGATCCCTCCGGATTGTAGTAGTGGAACTGACTGCGAAATAAGCCGAACTCACCGTCTCCATTCAGCCGTTCCGGATAGTTAACTTGAAGATTTTGCAGGTCGTTGTATCGATATTCCAAACCTGTCTTTATTTTGTGCGAGCCGATCCGGCTGGTCCAATCCGTCTTCAGTGTCCATACTGAAGTGTTGCGATTCGAATACGTGGGAACATCACCGTTCGTTGCATAATATGGACTCAACTGGAAATTGATCCGGTCTCTCCATTGATCGGGATATTCCCCTTGGTATTCCCAAGCAAGCTGATCTCGCACGGAGGAAAGAAAGGAGTTCGAGTTTTGGCTTAGTTTGAGACTGTAGAAGGTTCCTTGGCTCAAGGTGTGTGTCCAGACGGCTTTGTAGATTCTGGTTTCGTCCGTGTAATTAGGCGTGTGCTCGGGCCCGTTGTAGTAGACCCAGTTGGGCCCTTCCTGTTCGTTGCTGAAGCGTCCATATCGTGTGACGATTTCCCCCGAATCTTGGATCGTGTCCGAGCGAGTCTCCACGTATCCGACACGGCTCCAGGGATGTTCGTAGGTGTCATACGTGCGGGAATGCCGCAGCATTTCAAGGGTCAGCTTGTAATTCGAACCCGGTTTCCAAGCCAGCTTGGCTTGAACATTGAGCTCATTGGACTGCCGGGGTCCCACGGAAATGAAATCGAGAATCTGATGCCGCTCCCGCACTTCACCCGTGGAAAGATAGGTATCGGTCCAGGTTCCCTCGCCAGACAGGTAATACGTGAGATTACGAAATGGAGTTGGACCCCCCATTCCATAAGAAACCCGATCGTAATTATCGTAGGTCTTGTCGGGGGCGCCAAAGTCGTCGGTCATGTAGGTGAATTCACCGGCAAACCGAGCGCCGCCTTCTTGGGTGATGATGTTGACGATCCCGCCCTGAGCATTCCCATACTCCGCGTCCATTCCCCCGAGCACGATTTCGGATTCTGATATGGACACAGTGGCCACCGACAGCGGCCCTTGATTCAGCGGATCATTCATGGCAATGCCATCCATTTGGTATTGCAGCCCCGACCGCTCACCCCGAGGGTGAATGTCTCCTCCCTGCCAGACCATACCCGGGTTCAGGAGGACTTGTTGTTCAAAATTCTCCGCGGGCCGGTTGTCCATTATCTCTTTGGTGTTGCGGTATTTTGTTATGCTCGATTTGGTATCAATGATTTGCTTGTCCGCCGTGACATCCACCCTGAATTCCTTAACCACTTTCCCTTTGAGTGAGAGGAGGGCACGAACTACGGCGCCTGCCGTCATAGTTATAGTGCGACTGTCTAACTTGTACCCCATCCGACTGGCGCTCAACGTGTAGATTCCGGGCGGAATGTTCGAGATCGTGAAGACGCCTTGTTCGTTACTTAATGCGCCCGCGACCGAAGCTCCGTTCTGATCCAATACTTGAACGGTTACGTAAACGAGAGGTTGGTCGGCATCATCGCTCACCACCCCGGTAACGGATCCGGTTTCGCTGGCGTATGTCGAAGTGAAAAACAGAGTCAGGAAGGCAATGAACGAGAGAGAAAGCTTCGAGGTAGGCATGGCTGCGGTGTCCCATAAGCCCGGGACATGCAGCGAGATGCTCGCTAGGAGCCGCCGCTCTGGCACCCAAGAGCGGCGAGAGGAAGTCAGGATCAGGAACCCTGACTGGACTTCAATTTACGGACCGGCCTGCCTTCGTGTCAACGGCAATCGCCCCGGGGCGCTTAGCCAGGGCGAACTACTCCTCGCGCGGATTCCCCAAAGCTACATCGCGTACCGCCCCGTCGCGCTGAAGGCATTCTGAATGTGGCGCACCGTCATCGCGTTCCCGCTGGAAACCGGTTCGATCAGCACCACGTCAAACCGCACGCGAACTCCCTGCAGACCCCTCGACCGGACGAATCGCACCGCGGCCGTCTCCAAATAGCGTTCCTTCATTCGACCCACTGCTCCTCCCGCGCCACCCAGCATCCCCCGCCGGCGGTACTTCACTTCCACCACCGCGAGCACGTTACCTCGCCGTGCCACCAAATCGATCTCCAGTGGCCCGAATCGTACGTTCCTATCCGTGATCACATAGCCGCATAGGCAAAGAAAAGCGGCCGCCATGGTTTCGGCATGACGGCCGTCATCGATCGTGCTGGACACGTTCCTGGGCCTCCCGGACGGGATGCCTAAAAACGAAAAGCTAACTATTCAGTGGTCGCTTCCGCAGTCTCGGGCGTTTCTTCGACAGTCCCCGGAACGGGCTCCGCCACCACCGGTTCTGCGGCGTCGGCCGAACGGCCGTCTCCGCTCATCTCACCCTGCCGACCGGCAATGCGTGCTTGCTTGCCCTTGCGGCTTCGCATGTAGGTGAGCTGCGCCCGCCGCACCCGGCCTTCGCGCACGCGTTCGATCTTCACCACATTGGGCGAGTGCAATGGGAACGTTCGCTCGACCGCGACGTTGGAAGAAATCTTGCGGACGGTGAAGGTTTCGCGCACACCACCACCCCGTCGCCCGATCACCGTTCCCTGAAAAATCTGATTACGGACCTTGTCACCTTCCACGACCTTCACGTGGACTTTCACCGTATCGCCCACCGAGAACTCGGGGATGCGCTTTTTCAAAAAATCCCGCTCGACCCTGAGCAACGCTTTCATGTTCGTTTCCTCTGCCCGCTCGCGTCCCCGTTCGGATCCGCTTCGTGCGGTTGTTCCCGGCGCAGGCGGGCCAGGAACTCCCGATCGCTCTTCGTCAACGCCGCATCTTCCAACAGCTCCGGACGCCGCATTGCGGTGGCCTCGAGCCGTCGCTCGCGCCGCCACGCGGCAATCCGCGCGTGATGTCCCGAAAGAAGCACCGGCGGCACCCGGTGCCCCTCGAACGTCTCCGGACGCGTATAGCTCGGATACCCGAGCAATCCGTCCTCAAAACTATCCTCGGCTCCCGACTCCGCATCCCCCAGCACCCCAGGAAGGAGCCGCGCCACCGCCTCGATCATCACTGCCGCCGCCAGCTCGCCTCCCGGAAGCACGAAGTCTCCCAACGAGACTTCCTCCGCCTCCAGAATCTCCACCACCCGCTCGTCCACCCCTTTATACCGTCCGGACACGAATGTGAGTGCCGATTCCCGGCTCCACGCCGCCGCCAGTTCTTGATCGAACCGGCGCCCCTTGGCGCTCAGCACGATCGCGTGCCCGCGGTCTTCGTCCGGCAAACCTCTCCACGCTTTTACGATCGGCTCGACCATCATCACCATCCCCGCGCCACCCCCGAACGGTGCGTCGTCGGTCGTACGATGGTCATCGGTCGTGAAGCCGCGGATATCCACCGGCCTCAAATCGAGCGCCCCTCGCTCGCGGGCGATGCGCACCATCCCCAGCGACAAGGCGCGTTCGATCAAATCGGGAAACACGGTCAGCACGTTGACGACGAGGCTCACCGGTCCTCCCGATCCGTTCCCTTCACCTCCATTCCCGGTACGAGACCCGGTAGCGCCGTCACCACCATCTCGCCTCGTTCCAGGTCGACTCGCACCAGAGGATCCACGGCGGGGATGAGCACTTCTCCCTCCGCGCCGCGCACGACGCACACGTCGTGAGGTCCGGCCTCCAGAATTTCCTCGACTCGTCCCAACGCCTTCCCGTCTTCCGTCCGCACCGCCAACCCCACGAGCTGGAACCGGTAAAACGATCCTTCCGGCAACTCCGGCAGCCGGTCCCGGCTCACGAAGAGCCAAGTGCCCCGAAGCGCCTCCGCTGCGTTGCGATCGCTCACGCCCTCGAACCGCACGCGCCAGTCTCGTCCGTGCCGGTGAGCCTCCACGACCACCCGGCTCACCGCAGGGTCGCCCTCACCGAATCTCAGCTCCGATCCCGGAGCAAGCATCTCGTCCGTGTCGCCGAAGCGATACACGATCACCTCACCCTGGATACCGTGGGCACGGACGACCCGCCCCACCGCGATCCAGGGCGACATATCGTCAATCCAGAACTTCGACCATCACCCGCCGGCCGTCGCGTGAGGCGGCCGCCGACACGAGCGATCGAATCGCCCGGATGGTCCGTCCCTCCTTGCCAATCAAGCGTCCCCGGTCCGCCGGGGCGACCTCGACCTCCACTACCTGCCCTCGCTCACCACCCACGTCCCGCACCCGCGCCGCCTCCGGCGCATCGACGAGTCCCTCGATCAAAAAAAGAACGAGGCCCTTCATGAACTAGAGGCCTCGTCGTCCTTCGAATCTTCCGTCTCGGCGGGTGAAGCATCGGGCGTACCCGCGGCAGCCGCGTCTTCTTCCTCCCGCTCCTGCACCGCCACCGCCGGTTGCGCTTGCGGGCTCGCCTTGCCCCGCGCCTTTTTCGCTTGCTTCGGGGCGGGTCGCTCTTCGGGCAACATGGCCTCGAAGGCCTCCACCACGCGCCGCGAGCGGTGCTCGCTGTTCTCGTTCTTGAGAAGCGTGCGAACCGAATCGCTGAGCTGGGCCCCTTGCCCCACCCAATACGACACTCGCTCCCGGTTCACGTTGATGACCAGCGGTTCCTCGAGCGGGTTGTAATAGCCAAGCTCTTCCACCGAGCGGCTGTCTCTCGCCTTCCGAGAATCCATGACGACCACGCGGTAAAAGGGGTGATTCTTTCCCCCCGCCCGCCTCATTCGGATCTTCAGCACGACTCTCTCCTTCTTTCTCTAGAACGGCATGGGCACGCGGCCCAGTCCGCGGCGGCCCTTGAGCATCCGCATCATCTTCTGCATGTCGCGAAATTGCTTGAGGAGCTGATTGAGCTCCTGCACCGTGGTGCCGCTTCCCAGCGCCACGCGGCGCCGCCGGCTTCCATTCAAGACCGAGGGATTGCGACGTTCCTCGGGGGTCATGGATTGGATCATCGCCTGCACGCGTGCTAACGCACGATCGTCGAGCGACAACCCCTTGAGCTTTCCGCCCACCCCGGGAAGCATCTTGAGCATGTCTTCAAGGGGACCCATGCGCTTCATTTGCTCGATTTGTCCGAGAAAATCCTCCAGCGTGAACTGCTCCTTGCGGAGCCTTTCCGCCATGCGGAGGGCTTCTTCCGCGTCGACCGCGGCTTCCACCCGTTCGACCAGGGTGAGCACGTCGCCCATCCCCAGTATCCGAGCCGCCATGCGGTCCGGATGAAAATCCTCGAGCGCCTCCGGCTTTTCGCCCGTACCGACGAACTTGATGGGAACGCCGGTTACGTGCGCAACGGACACCGCGGCCCCACCGCGCGCGTCGCCGTCCATCTTCGTGAGGACGACACCCGTCACGGCCAAACGTTCGGAAAACGTGCGCGCGACCTGCACCGCATCCTGGCCGGTAAGGCCGTCCAACACGAGAAGCGTCTCATGGGGAGTGACCAGAGACTGAATAGTCCCCAGTTCCCCCATGAGGGTGTCGTCGATGTGAAGACGGCCGGCCGTGTCCAGGATGACGAGATCGAAGTCGCGCCGCTTGGCCTCCTCGACCCCATCTCGGCAAATCGTCACCGCGTCCTGGTTGCGGCGGGCATAGACCTCCGCCCCGACCGAGCGACCCACTGTTTCCAGTTGATCGATCGCGGCCGGCCGCTGGACGTCTGCGGCCACCAAAAGAACGCGCCGCCCCTTGGCCAGAAAGCGGCGCGCGAGCTTACCACAGAAGGTTGTTTTGCCGGAACCCTGTAGCCCGGAAACCATTACGACGGTGGGCGGACTCGGGGCGGTGGCCAGACTCCGGTGACTCTCCCCCAGGAGCCGCACCATTTCCTCGTAGACAACTTTCACTACCTGCTGGCCCGGATGCAGGCCGGCCAGCACGTCGCGCCCGAGCGCACGCGCCTCGACCTGGGTAATGAAGTCTTTGACTACCTTGAAGTTGACGTCGGCCTCGAGGAGGGCCCGGCGCACCTCGCGCAGTCCCTCCTGGACGTTGTCTTCGGTGAGGACGCCCCGGCCCCGGAGCTTCCGAAAGATGCCGTCGAATTTCTGGGAGAGCTCGTCGAACATGGAGAGATCTCGACCGGAGGGTTCCTGCCTGCTACACGCCCTTTGGGGAGCGGGAAACAATCCGGGGGGAAAAAGACAGGCTATGGAGTATAGACGCCGACCCCGCCGCCTTCAACTTGACCCTGGCCCCTTGAAAACAGTAATTTTTTGCCAATTCGACGGTAATTGGACTGTCGTCCCAAACCCCACATCTCCCCTGGAGGTCGCCCATGTCTCGATGTTGCCTCATGGCACTGGCCAGTCTGGCCGTGCTCTGCACCTGGGGTGGCGCTACCCAAAGCGCCCCACCTGCGTCGCCGAACTGGTCCCTGAACGCCACCATCATCGAAGCCTGCAGCTGTCCCATGTTCTGCTCCTGCTACTTCGACACCAAGCCGGCCAGCCACGCCGGGATGAGCGGCGAAGAGCACTTCTGCCGCTTCAACAACGCATATCGAGTGAACAAGGGCAGTTATGGCGCCACCAAGCTCGACGGCATGAAATTTTGGGTCGGCGGGGATTTGGGCGCGGAATTCAACGACGGCGTCATGGATTGGGCGGTCCTCACCTTCGAGCCGTCCGCGACCAAAGAGCAACGGGACGCCGTCGCTGCGATCCTTGGCCATGTTTACCCGGTGAAGTGGAACTCGTTCACGATTGGGCCGGATGCCCCAATCGAATGGACGGCGACCAAGGACAACGCCACGGCGCGTTTGGACAGCGGCAAGACCGCGGAGGTGGTCTTGGGCCGTTTCCAAGGCATGACCAATGAACCGATCGTGATCAAGAACCTGAAGTACTGGGGGGTTCCCCGCAACGACGGGTTCCTCCTCATGCCGAATGCCGTCGAAGCCTGGCGCACCGGCGACAAGTTATTCGAGTTCAAAGGCACCAACGGCTTCATGATCACCTTCGATATCAATTCGAAGGACGTGAGTTAGAGCAATTTCGACCCTCTCCTAAGCCGCGGCCTTCGCCCGAAGGTCGCGGCTTTTTGCATGCCCGCTCGGGAACAATGCAACGTTTGCAATTTGCAAATCCCGAGCAATTTGAGAATTTCCCTCCACCCTCGCCATTTCCCCCGGGTCAGATGACCCGCTCACGATGCATCGCCGCACAGTCTTAGCGCTGTTTTTTGCTCGCGGGGCCGATCATGCGAAACACGATACGCCCTTGGCATACGGCCTGCTCAATGCAAGCCGTAGGGACATTGCGTCCCGGGAATGGGGCGAGTTCGCGATGGGCCTTCGTGTGCCCACGCCATGTACTCATTTGAGAGGGCAATAGCCGTGCAACACATTTTCAAGATCGCCCGGCGAGCCGGGTGGCTCGCGATCGTTGTGTGCTGCTTGCCGGTGGGGGCTTGGGCTGGACCATATTCCCAGCTGCAGGTGCTGCTCCCGGGTGAAAACCCTGCTCCGGGAACGCCCAGCGGGAAAGTAGGCACCCCCTACGCGCAAACCGTCGGCGTGCCGCTCTCGGTACGCGTGCGGGCGTGCGATGCCGGCTGGAACACCGTAACCACGATCAGTGACGTGGTTGCGATTTCCACCTCGGACCAGAGCGCTATCGTGGCCGGACAGGCCACGCTGGACTCGGGTGAGCACGTCTTTTCCATGACCTTCAACGCGCAAGGGACGTTCACCGTCAGCGCGGACGATCAGACCGATGCCACGATCCCGAACGGGGTGTCGGCTCAGGTCGCGTCCACCGCGCTTCACGGGTTCGAGTTCAACCGCATCAATCAGAAGAACCAGTATGCGGGTAGCCCGATGAACATCACTTTCCGGGCCGTGGACGCGGCGGGCCAAACCGTGTCCGGATTCTCGGGCCCGGTCGACCTTCACGAGTTCACGAGCTTCGGGGAAGGACGCATCACCCCGTCGGTCGTGAACATGCAGGGCGGAACGTGGACCGGCAACGTGACCATGTACCGCGCCGATGAAACGGCCATCAATCGCGGCAACGTCAACATCTTCGCCCAGCTCGGCGCCGATGCGACCAAGAACGGGACGAGCGATCCCTTCACCGTCCATCCCGGCACCTTCGCGAAGGTACAGATCGTGTTGCCGGGCGAAACGAGTATCCCCGGAAGCCTAAGCGGCGTGACCGGCAGTCCGGCCACCCAAGCGGCCGGCCAGGCCTTCTCCGTGGCTGTGTTCGCCACCGATGCCTACTGGAATCAAGTCCCCAGTGGCGACCTGGTCCGCATCACCTCGAGTGATCCGCTCGCCAACACCCCGGTCACCGGTACGTTGGTTAACGGTTACCGGTCCTTGAGCGTGTCCCTGGGTACGGTCGGGACGCAAACCCTGACCGTGACCGACCAGACGAACGGTTCGATCCAGGGCATGACCTCGGCCGGCATCCCGGTCATTCCGAGCGGGGCGGCGCGGTTCGTCATCGAGACCTTGCCGTCTCCCGTCACCGCCGGAAGTCAGGTTGGAGTGACCGTGCACGCGGCCGATCAGCAAGGCAACACCATCCCCACCTACAGTGGGCAAGCCATTCTGACCGCGAATACGGGGCCCGGGAGCATTTATCCCGAAGCCGTCTCCTTCACCAACGGCACCTGGACGGGGAACGTGCTGTTCAAGGGCGCGGGCGGCTCGGTCACGATCACGTGCTCCGACTACTCGTCGCCGCCTCACACCGGTACGAGCAATGCGATCCAGGTTCTTCCTGGACCCTTGGCGCAACTTCAAGTGCTCCTGGCGGGACAGACGGCACAAGGCGGCACGGTGACCGGGTTCAACGGAACGCCGACCGATCAGCCCGCCGGCGCCACCTTCACCTTGACCGTGCGCGCGGTGGATGCCTATTGGAACCTCGTTCCCGGCATCAATCACCGCATCGCCCTCACCTCCACCGACGGGTTCGCCAATATCCCGGCGGAGACCACGCTTGCCAACGGCCAGCGCGTCATGCCCGCGGTGCTGTACAAGGGCGGCTTTCAGACCATCACCGCCACCGACCTCGATGACTCGAACGTGACCTCGCACACATCGAGCCAGGTCCGCGTCATCTCGGGTCCGTACTCGCGCGTGCTCATCTTGTGCCCCGGAGAAAGCTTGGCTCCCGGCACCACCAACGGACGCACGGGCGGCGCGACCGATCAGTCAATCAACTTCGCGTTCACGGTGAGCGTATACGCCACCGACGCGTGGTGGAACCCGGTGGGCGGCGTCAGCGACGTCGTGCACCTCACCTCCACCGATCCCTTGGCTCAGCTTCCCGCTGATGCGGCCATGCAGGACGGTCGCGCCGATCTGTCGGTGCGGCTCTCCACCGGCGGCTATCAGCAGATCACCGTGCACAACGTCAGCAATCCGAACATGGCCACCAGCACGACTCAGGTGCGCGCCATCTCGAGCGGGTTCCATCTCGAAGCCGAGGTGGATCCGACCGATATCGGGGCGGGCGAGAACTTCAACCTCACGGTGAAGATCACCAACGACGCGGGCAGCGTCATTCAGGAAATGAACTCCTCGGTGACGGTGGAAGTACAGAACGCCTCCACACGTCGCCCGGGGGGCGGCACGCTCAGGACCACGCAGTTCCAACTCCTGCAGGGCCAGAAAACGGTGTCGGAGATGTACACCCTGGTCGAACCGATCGTACTCGTGATCCATGACGATGCCGGCAACACGCCCGCGGTGACCGAGGTCATCAACGTGCACCCCGGCCAACCTGCCTCGATCAATTTGACCTGCAATCCGACTTGGCTCCACGGCAACAAACACGGAGTCGTGACGGCCCGGGTGGTCGACGCCTATCAAAACGGCGTCCCTGGGGAGCCCGTCACCTTCACGTTGCTGAACGGAGCCGGAATCCTGACCCCCGACAGCACCGAAACGGACGATACCGGAGCGGTCACGGCCGACTTCCTGAGTCCGCGTACTCCGGAGTTGGGCCGCGTTCGCGCCACGTCGAACGGGATCGTCAAGGAACTCGACATCGAGACCGCGTTCGTGGATCCCAACGCCAAGGGCGGATCGATCACGAACTATCCGAATCCGTTCCACCCCGGCGAGGCGCCCACCACCGTCGCTTACGTGCTGGACGACAACGCCACCGTGACCATGACCGTGCACACCTTGAGTGGTGGCCTGGTCCTGGAACGGACGTTCACGGCCGGTTCGATGGGCGGCCGTCAGGGTCTCAACGAGATCACGTGGGACGGCAAGAACGGAGACGGTTCGTACGTGTCCTCGGGCGGTTACATCCTCGACATTCAAGCCCAAGGCGGGGGCGAAACGCTGCATCACATGCGCCGGAAGATCGGAGTCGTTCGATGAGGAGGAGCCTCGACATGCGAAAGATGTTCGTCTTGGTGGCGCTCTTGAGCACGGCGGGGGCCCGGCCGTCTGGAGCAGCCGATCAAAGCGCGGGAGTTGCTGGGGACTGGCTGGCTCGCTACACCGACGCCCGCTCGCTCGGGTTGGGCGGTGCGTTCGTAGCGCTGGCCGATGAACCCATGGGCACGATATGGAATCCAGCCGGCCTGTCGCTCCTCTATCAAAACGAGGCGCATTTCGAAACGGCGCGGCTGTATGAAGACACGGGCATTTACGGTTTCGGGTTCGCGATGCCGTCCCGGCATCTGCCGAGCTTCGCGGTGTCGATTCTTTCCTTGAACTCGGGAAATTTCGATCGCACCGATGAGCTCAACGACCCCTTGGGGAGTTTCAGCGAAACCGATTTGGTCCTGCTCTTGTCCGCCTCTAAGGCGATTTCGCCTCGGTTTGCGGCAGGAGCAAGCCTCAAGGTCGTGCGCCAGTCGGTGGAAGAATTCGGAGCCACCGGCGTGGGCGGCGACTTCGGCCTCATGTACGACTTGACGCCATCCCTCCGGGTGGGTGCGTCGGTTCTGAACGTGGGCGGTCCCAATCTCTCTCTGCGCACGACGCAGGAGTCCTATCCGATGCACTACCGGGCAGGGATGGCCGCCCGCGTTTTGAACGGCAAGGGAACGATCTCGGGCGAGATCGATCAGACCGACGTGACCGGTCTCAGCATGCACGTGGGCGCTGAGTACTGGCTCTATTCCCAGGTCGCGGTGCGCTTCGGCTACAACGACAACTCGCCGGCGGGCGGTATGTCCTATCGCTTCCCGAGCGGGTTCGAAGTGCGTTACGCGCTAACCGACGACGATCTGGGCATGACCCACCGACTTGGGGTGTCCTATCGCTTCGGCGGATTCTTCGCCAACTCGGAGGCCGATCCCCAGGTGTTCTCGCCCTTGGGCGAGCGCTCGGTGACCAAGATCCAGCTCAAGTCCAAGACGAAGGCGAACACCGAGGAGTGGTCGCTCGACATCGTGGACAAGACGAACCAGCTCGTCCGGCGCTTTGGTGGCAAAGGCGCTCCGCCGGCCCACGTGATGTGGGACGGCAAGGACGAGAACGGTCTCGCGCTCCCGGACGGCGCATACACCTATGACTTGACGGTGAAGGACGACGAGGGCCGCACGATCACCGGGCGCCCGCGAAAGGTTGAGATCACCACTAGCGGTCCCCAGGGCGACGTGCCCGTGGCCACGAACTGATGGAGGGGCGCATGCGTACAGAGTGGCGCATTCCAATCGGAATGCTTGCTGCTTGCCTCGTAGCGGGAACGATGAGCGTGCCCGGTGTCGAGGCGGCAAAGAGCAAGAAGAAGACAGTCAAGCCCGTTGCTACCGCCGAGAGCACGGCTGCGCCAGCGACAACGCCGGCGCCTCAAGTGACGGCCCCCGCGCCGCTCACGACCTCGGCGCCCGTGCCCAAAGCGTTGCCGCCCCTGTCGGCCTCGTTGTCCGAGCTGGAACAGATCGGCATCGAGATGGAACGCGATGCGCGACTCCCCATGGCCGAGCGCGGACCGGCGTTGGAAGCCTTGAGTGCACGCATGAGCCAGTGCCTCAAGAAGATGGACGACGACAAGAAGTCCGCGGCTCAATTTCTTTCTGGCGAGATTCGCTTTCTCGCCAATGACAAGACGCGGGCCATCGAGATGTACCGCAAATCCGAGAAGGAAGGAGGCCGTTTCGCCGACGATGCGGCCTTCGCGGCGGTGCTCGCACTCGAGGGTCATGACGGGGACCCGGCCGCGCAAGCGGCATGGCTCGAGTGGGAACGTAAGTATCCCAAGAGTCCCCTTCGGGGCGAGGCGCTGCTTGCTCGCTCGTGGAACGCGCTTCGCCGCCAATCCCTCGATGAAGCCAAGCGCATCTTGGATCAAATGGATACACAGCGCCCCGAGATGGCCGTGGATCCTCGGCGCAAGCTCGCCGGTGCGACCTTGTCCTATCTCAAAGGCAATCCTCAAGAGGCACTCGCCACACTCGAGGGCGCTCCGCGTGGCGCGGCCGAAACGTATTTGAGCGCGCTTTGTCTCGAGACCAAGGGCGACATGCTGAAGGCGGCGGCCAAGTTCCAGGATGTGTCGGAACGTTTCCCGGACTCGCCGCTTCGGGACGCGGCGATGCTGGCGAAGGCCAACGCGTTCATGACCGGGAAAGCGTTCCCAAGCGCGGCGGACGAGTACGGGCGCGTGGTCCAAAAGGCCACGGATCCAAAAGTCCAAGCCGAAGCGGAGCTTCGCCAGGCCACCGCAACCGTGCTGGCCGGCAACCCCGGGAAGGGGGCCGAACTCCTGACGGGAGTGGTGGAGCGCCATCCGCGCACCAGCGTCGCTGCGCGCGCGCAGTTCATGCTGGGTGACGTGCGCTATCACCAGAAGGAATACGACGCCGCCATCACCGAGTTCAATCGCGTGTTGACGCAATACTTCGAAGCCGATCTGGCCGCGATCGCCCAGTATCGCGTGGGCCAGTGCCTCGACGCGTTGGGCCGTCACCCGGAAGCAACGAGCGCGTATCAGACGGTCGTCTCCGGGTACCCGCAGTCGTCGGAATCTCCGGCGGCCGCCTATCTGGCCGGCATCGGTCTCCTTGACCAAAAACGTGCTGCGGCGTCAGTACCGTATTTCCAGCTCGTGCTGGACAAATATGCGGGAAGGGATACGAGCGGGGCGGTCGTGTTCGCAGCTCCAGAACATCGGGAGCTCGTCGAGGCCGCCCTGTGCTTCCTTTGCTTCGCCTACCACAAGTCCGGAAACCTGGGCGAGCTGTCGGGCATGCCGCATCTCATGCTGCAGAAGATGCCGCCCAGCGCGTCGCCGTGGCGCGGCTACGCGTTGCTGATCGATGCCGACGCGCTCGCATCGCAAGGGCGGTATCCGGAAGCCGCGACAATACTGGAAAACCTGCGGAAGGAGCTGCCGGATCACCCGGTCTCCATCCACGCCAGCCGTTTGCTGGCTTGGACTTACGCCAAGGAGGGACGTCCCGAAGACGCCATCGCCATCGAGCAGGCGATGCTCGCGCGCTACGCCGCGCAAAGCGACTCCCGCTTCTTGGCCGGCGCCTACCTCAACAAGGCGCACGTCTTGTTCAACCAGAAGAACTACAAGCAAGCGGCGGCCGCGTACGAGGATTTCCTCGCTCGCTTCCCCGAATATCCGGACAAGTTGCTCGTGCTGTATCAGGCCGGGCTCACCTATTTCCGTCTCAATCGCTCGGGTGACGCGGTGGATCGTTGGGAGCTTCTGGTCAGCATCGATCCCAAGGCGCCCATGGCCGAGAAGGCCTGGCTCCGCACCGGCGACCTGTATTTCCAGGCCGAGCATTACGACGATGCCAAGCGCGCCTATCAAGGGTTGATGGAGAACTTCGCGGAGAGCGATGCCGCGGCTACGGCCATGCTCAGGCTCGCCCAGTGCGAGTACAACGCGGGCCACGACGCGGAAGCGCTCGATCGGTTCTCGCAGGTCACCGCGCGCTTCCCCAACACCCCGACCTCCAAAGAAGCCGAGCGCGGTATCCAGCTTGCGTTGTATCGCCTGGGTCAGAACGCGAACGGAGCCGAGGTGCTGGAACAGCTCGTGCAGAAATATCCCCAAAGCTCTTTCGCCGGTGATGCACTCTTCCAGATGGCCCAGCATCACTACGAGGCCAAGGAGTATTCCGAAGCGGCAACGGGCTTCCGGCGTGTGATCACGGAGTTCCCGGGCTACTCAGCCGCCGATCGGGCCTATTTCCTGCTCGGTGACGCGACGCAGAGCGCGGGCGATACCGCTTCGGCGATCGCGGCCACCGAGCAGTTCCTTCAGTTCTTCCCCCAGAGCGAGCTGCACGCCGCGGGACGGTTCCGTCTCGGCAGCCTGCGTTTTGCTTCGGGCGACTACATGAGAGCGGCCATCGAGTTCACCGCGCTGCTCGAAGAGTCACAGGCCAAGGACATGGCCGCGCCGGCGCTTTACAACCTGGCGCTCTGCCAGCGCATGATCGGTCAGAATCCGGAAGCCAAAGTGAGCTTGGAGAAGTATCGCCAGATTCACCCGGGCGACGAGCGTGCGGCGGAAGTCGCATATCAGCTCGGCGATCTCCACGCCCAGGCCGGCGAGAAGGATCAAGCGGTCGCGGAGTGGGAAAAGGCATTGAGCTCGCGACCCACGCCCGCCCGCGCCGTGGAAATCCAGTACCGCCTGGGGCTCTCCCGCGAAGATTCGGGAGACACCGAAGCCGCGCTTCGCGCCTATCGCAAGGCCATCGATAACGGCGAGAGCACCGATCCGTATCGACTCTCCGCGCTGGCCCATGCCGCGGCCATCTATGAGAAACAAGGACAGGTGGAGCGGGCGCTGGCCGCGTATCGCGATCTCATCCGTCACGCCAATGATCCGGAACTCGTGAGCGCGGCCGAAGCGCGCGCGCAACAGCTCAAGCCCGGAAAACACTGAGCGCCCCGCACGGGGATCTTGAAGAAGGAGGAGGACACCCATGAATCAGTTCCACTGGAGCGAGGCGACGACACAAAGCCCGATCTTCCTCGTCCTGGTGATGTGCAGCGTCATCACCATGGGCGTGGCGCTCGAGCGGGCGGCGTACTACTGGAAGCGGCGGGGTAACCCGGACGCGATCATGACCCACATCTTGAGAGGTCTCAAAGAGGGCGACGCCAAGCAAGCCGCGTGGGCCTGCCAGAACACGCCCCATCCCATGGGACGCACCGCGTTGCAGGTCCTTCACTCGGCCGGCGAGTCGGACAATGTGATCGAGGAGCGCCTATACATCACGTTGAACGAGGAGAAGCTGCTTCTCGAGCGCAACCTCGTCATTCTCGCCACCATGGCCGCCGCCGCGCCTCTTATTGGTCTTTTGGGCACGGTCTGGGGCATCATGCGGGCCTTCCATGACATGTCGATCGCCGGATCCGCGGCGCCGACCATCGTGGCCGCGGGTGTCGCTGAAGCCCTGACCACGACCGCGGCCGGTCTCATCGTGGCCGTGCCGGCCCTGCTTCTTTACAACCACTTCGCGCGGCGGATGAACGTGATGCTGATCACGGCCGAAAACCATGCGCGGAATCTGCGCACCTCCATGAACGGCGTCGCTCGCACGATCGAGCGTGACGCGGTGCGTGCAGCATGAAGGACTTTTCGCGGAAGCCGCACGGGGAAGGCACCGGTCTACCGGAGATCAATCTGACTCCGCTCATCGATGTCTGCCTGGTGCTGGTGGTGATACTCCTCCTCGCCACCCCGATCGGCTTCGAGGCTGCCATCGGCATGCGTAAGGCGTCGGCGGACGCACGCACGGCCGAGATGCAGGCCCCGGACGAGCGTATCGACATTCACATCCTGGATGACACGCACCTGGAAGTGAACCGGATTCCGGTGTCGCGGGACAGCCTGGACATCGTGCTGCCACCGCGACTCGCGACCAGCACCCTGAAGCGCGTCGTCATCGATTGCGAGGACGGAGTGAGCCACGGAGCGTTCGTCAACGTGCTCGATCGAGCCAAACAATCCGGAGCGGCGGAAATCGCCGTCCTTGGGAGCTGAACGTGCGCCGATCCCTGCTTCCTTCCAGCAATTCCACCGCCAAGGTAAACGTGGTTCCCATCATCGACGTGGCGCTGGTGTTGGTGGTGATCCTCCTCATCACCGCGCCCGTGCTCACCGCGCGAGATATGGGCATCACGCTACCCGAAGCGCGCAGCAAGAGTCCGTCCGACGACCTCAAGGTGAGCATCACCATCGCTAAGGACGGGCAAGTCGCGGTGGACGAGGACGTCGTTCCGCCCGGTGGCCTGGTGGCGGCGGTTGGGCGGCGCATTTCCGAGACCAATGAAGACGTGCTGGTGGTCGTGCGCGCGGATCAGACGATGCCATACGCTACGGTCGCCGACATCATTCGCGATGCGCGCGCGGCGGGAGCCAAGCGCCTCGCCATCGCGGCGCAGCCGGATCTCAAACCACTGCCCGGCGCTCCGTCTTCCGACCCGCTCCATGCGGAAGGGGTACGGCCATGACCCGGTACGCACCGAACCCTGATGCTCTCAAGGCGCGCATCGCGTCCTCGGTGATCAGCCGGGACAACAATCGCGCACGCGTGCGCATGGGACGATCCATCACCGCGAGCGCGGTGCTGCATGCGCTCCTGTTCTTGGTCTTGCTTTTGACCGGAGGCGCGGGCTCATCGGGTGAACAACTCACCGAGATCACCTGGATGGACGGCGATCCCGGTCCCCCGGCCACGCCGACTCCGGAAGTGAACTCCCAACCGGTGCCGTCCGGTCCGGTGCCCGAACCGGCCCACTACGAACGCCGCGTCGAGAAGGCGGACGTGACCGTCGATCCGCAAGCGGTATCGGTGGCCAACGACCAGCTCCAAAACCGTCTCGCCACGTTACAAGCCCAGGCGTCACGCGGCTCTCAGCCGGCTTTGGCCGTCGGTACGGGAAGCGGGCGTGCGGGATCGGGGTTGGCGCTCGCCCCATCGGGTTCCGGCGGTTCGGGCGGCATTCCTTCTCCCATCGCATTGCATCGCGAAGGCCGGCCGCGTCCGGTGCCGATCGAATTGCGTCGCATCGAGGAACCGACCGCGGTCCCGGTCGCCGCTTCGATTGCCGACGCGCCGAAAGCCAAGGCAGCGCAACGATCCGAAAGCACTGCGCGGCGTGACCTCGCGGGAGCCACGCTCCTCGGCCCCGTCGCCAACCGCAAACTTCTCAAGTACTCCACCCCCGTTTATCCCGACTGGGCGAAACGTGAAGGCGTGGAAGGATCGGTACGCCTTTATTTCATCGTAGGTGAAGACGGAATAGTGAAGGACAACATCGTGGTGGAGAAGACGTCGGGCTATCCCGATTTCGACGCCAACGCCAACACTGCGTTGAGCGGTTGGCTGTTCGAGCGGTTGCCCAAGAATCAAGTGGGTGACCAATGGGGACAGATCACGTTCCATTTCCGACTGTCGGACAACCAGTAACAGGTCACACGCGGAGGCACAGAGCGATGAAACGATCGCAGGAGACGACGAAGACCCGCTTCATCACGCTTCCTTTGGGAGCGGCCCTTATCTTCCTGGCTCTCGGGCCCTCTCTCGGCTCCGCCGCGACCCCAGCCAAGGGCACGAAGACGGAAAAGCCGGCCGTCCCCGACAGCACGACCCTGAAGGGCGGCGAAGGGGGAACGAAGTTTCCGGACATGACCGTCACCGGCGAGGATCGCATCCGCATCGACTTCGAACGTCCGGAGCTCATTCTGGACCTGGACCCGAAGAGCGCCCCCGGGCTCGAACGCGAACGCACCTTGGATATCGTGGACCGGGGTGCCCCTGATTTGAACGCTCCCCTCTTGGCCCAATCGGCCGGCCAGCACAACGCATACACGGGGCGTCCGTGGTTGACGATGTTCTCCACGGGCCCAGTGGCTCGGTTTCGCCCTGCGCTCAGCAAGGTTGAGCGGTGGACGCTGCAGGTCGCGGATTCGCGGGGAAATACAGTGGCCCGGTTCAACGGTAAGGGCCGCATTCCGGAGCAGATCACCTGGGACGGCCGCACGCTCAGTGGCGACATGGCACTTCCCGGTCTTACCTACTCATATGTATGCGAGGCCTTCGACGAAGCGGGGAACAAGCGCAACTTCCTGGGCGATGCTTTTACGGTCAATCCCTATATACGCGAGGAGAAGACGGGCGTCACCCTGTTGGTTCCGGGAACGGAGCTGGCTGGGAAAAACCCCGGCGGCATGCCCTCGCCTATCCTGATGGAAACGGCCAGCTGGCTGAACCAGATGGAACGGGTCGACACGCCCGTGGTGGTGGAGGCCCTGGCTCGCACGCGCGACGAGGCGGCTGCGCTGGCGGCCAAGGTGACGGACGCGCTCCCGGCACTATTGCTTGGTCCGAAAAATCGCTTAGAAGTCCGTCAGAACGTCGTTCCGGACGCCCCCGAAACCGGGGTATGCATCGTGAAGGCCTCGAGCTGACTCCCCGCCTCGGGGCGGCTCGAGGCAACATATAGATAGTTTGGATTTTGATACCCAGCTGAGTGGTATATTCAGGTCTATTAACATCAAAGGGTCGCAATAAATTCCCCTCCGGATTGCACGCTTTAGGTCGCACCAACAAGGGAGATCCGGTTATGCATCACCAAGTCGTTCGCCGTGCCCGTTGGTTTACAAGTGCGGCACTGCTCGGAGCGGCCAGCCTGCTCATGGCGTCTACATCACCGCAGTGTGCGCGCACTGCGGACAACACGCTCGGACTTTCCGCCGCGGGACGAGACAAACACTCCGAGGGCTGCCGGGAGATCTGTCTTGACGCGGCTGCAGAGGCGCGCGTTAACGAGCGGGACCGTTTCCTGACCGCCATCCATAGCTGCGGTGATCCCCAGTGCCGGCAGAGCGAAGCGCAACTGCATGCTTCGATCATGCAGCAGATCGCCGCGGATCAGCAGGCCTGCACAGGCGGGTGCCACAATCAGGGCGGGGGCCAGGGCGGGAATTAGTTCCTAACCGGTAAACGATCGCAGCGCCGTCTCGCGATCCGACTCCACGTCCAAGCTCCCCCAGATGCCGCCTCCGGTCGTCTCGAGGGATCGGCGGACGCGGTGCCCTACGCGACAGAACTTGAGGCGCCCACCTGCGGCACGCACGGTGGCCAGGCAAGCGACCAGGACGCCGATGCCGGTCGAGTTCACGAAGTGGGCTTCGCCGAGGTCGAACAAGAAATTACGTTCGCCGTTTTGAACCAGCTCGCTCACTTTGTCCTTGAGCGACAGATTCTCCCATCCGCCGTCTAGATTTCCTTTGAGGGCGATAATTTGAATTTGGTCGATGTGTTCCAGGGAGAACTTCATAAGCCCTCCTATAATTTCCCTTCTATTGATACTGAGCTTATCCTTCGAGGGAAGGCGTGTCCACTCCGGGCCAGGTGGGTTTGGGGGCCCGGCGACTCCCTGCCTGGCCTCGTTCCGCTCAAGGCTCATGGCTCATCAACCGAATAAGATATGGACTCTTTTCTCCACCGGGAGGCCACGATGAAACGTTTTTTGGTTGGAGGCGGGGTGATCCTCACTCTCCTCCTCACCGGTTGCAACGACTCTACGACTACGCTCACTCCAGGCGATCCTAACGATCCGTCCTTCCAGAGTTTTCAGGACGGTTTTGGCGACCTGCAAAGTGCCACGAACTCGATGACCAATACGGCCATGAACGTCATGGGCGACGTCGTGAACGGCAATACTGCCAGCCCCGTTTTCCAGGGCATTACCTATACGCTCCTCTACAACGAGACCACGCAATTCTGGGTGGCGCATCTCGTGTTGGATAACGAAGCCGGTTCAGTGGCGAGCTTCACCGATTCCGTGCAGTTCGTTTCGAACGGCGGCCCGGTCAAGTATCCCAGCTTGCCCGAGTTGGACTACGTGCGGAGCTTCCTGACCTTTAATGCCGAGGGCCCGGAAGGTTCAGCGACCGGTTTCCAAAACATCATCGCCACGCCGACCGTGCTTGACTCTACGATCACGGTGAGCGTCAACGGCTCGGGCGGTTTCGAAGGTTCCTTTACTCACAGCCGCACCGACTCGTCCGGCACCACGGATTGCGTTCTGGACGCGGCCTTCTCGTCCACCTACAGCCATCTGGTGTGGGACGTCACCCACGGAACGGAAGGCCAGTGCCCCAGGTCAGGATCGTTTGTGCACACCGGCGACCTGCACGTCGTGTGCACGGGAGCGCATCCGGGAGATGCGGAAAAGCATTGGACGGTCACGGCCACGTTCGAGAACGGCATTGGAACGGTGACGGTGGTGAGCGGAGGCAACGTCTGGCACTTCCCTGCCACGTGCGAATAACCAAGAACTTCAGGTGATCGGAGAGGGAGGCGCCTTTAGGTGCCTCCCTCTTTTTTGGGATCTTTCCGAGCCGACATCTTCTGCCGTCGCTCGGCCTCCAGGAAAAAGGCTTCGACATCCTCGAGGGGCGGAGTCGGTTTGTCCTCTCCGGCATCTTCGTGCTCGGGTTCGATCGCGGACCAGAACGCGCGTACCCCCAACGTCCGCGCTTTGCCGGGAAGCGCGTTCTTGATTCCACGATCTTCTGTGACGACCACCACCGACTGCCGCTCGCGAACCAAGCGCTCCGCGCGTTCGAGGATCAATCCGTCCGCTTTCCGCGCGCCGGTGGCGTAAACGATCTCGACCAAGGGATTGGGACGAGGGGCGGGCGCGTGCACGCCGCGCGAGCCGTCGAACACGAGGAGAACGCGGGTGCGACGCCGGAGGGAAAAACGAACACACGCCTCTCTAAGCCGCTCCCGAGCTTCCTCGGCCTGATCGGATCTCAAGAGCCGGGCCAGAGAGGGGACGCGATGCATGACGTTGTGCCCGTCGACCAGGCAGACATCGCGCTTGGCTCCGGGGGAGGTCACGGATGGTCAGCCGGCCTGAGCCGGTCCAGAGGGCTATGGCAGAACGGCGAGCTTATGGACGAGGGTAAGGCCGGGAGCCTCGAGGCGATAGAAATAGAGACCGGTCGCGGCGCGGGCGCCGTTTTGATCCCGTCCATCCCAGCGAGCGGCGTGACGTCCGCCGGAAAGTTCACCCTCCACCAGCACCGCCACCCGGCGGCCCGCGACATCGAAGATTGAGAGCCGAACGCGTCCCCCCGAAGACGGGACTTCGAACGCGATCTCGGTGCCCGCCTGGGTGGGGTTGGGATTCGCGGAGAAGAGAACCTGGTTATGCTTGCCGTTTCCGCTTTCCCCCCCGTTCTGCCCTGGCTCGGTCGGCTCGGCATCGCAAGCATCCCCGGCACCGTCGTGATCCCGGTCCGCTTGATCGGGATTGTACACGGCCGGGCAGTTATCGATCATGTCCTTGATCCCGTCCCCATCGTCGTCCAGGTCGACGCAATCTTTGATCCCGTCGCCGTCACGATCTCCAAATCCCTCATCAACTTCTCCGTCGCAGTTGTTGTCCTTCCCATCACAGAATTCCCGGTTCCCGGGATAAACATCGGGATCGTGAGGATCGCAGTCCGAATAGTCCGGGGTTCCATCCGAGTCCGCGTCGTTCGCGCACGCGTCGCCGATCCCGTCGTGATCGCTGTCGGCCTGAAGCGGGTTGTAGATCCAAGGGCAGTTGTCGACGGTGTCGAGGACGCCATCCCCGTCATCGTCCCCGTCCACGCAGTCGGCCTGCCCGTCCTGATTCGAGTCGAGGAACCCTTCGTCGACGTGTCCGTCGCAATCATTGTCTAGACCGTCGCAACTCTCCGTTCCTCCGGGGTAGACGAGTGGCTCTCTCGGCCCGCAATCCGCGTCGTCGAGCGCTCCATCGTTGTCGTCGTCCACGTCGCAAGCGTCACCCTGCCCATCATGGTCCGTATCTTCCTGAATCGGGTTGTAGGCCGCCCGGCAGTTGTCGGCGGGATCCAGCACGCCGTCCGCGTCGTCATCGACCTCGATGCAGTCGGCCAAGCCATCCTGATCCGCGTCGGGAAAAATTTCATCGCTCTTGCCGTTGCAGTTGTTGTCCTTGCCGTCGCAAATCTCCGGCGCACCGGGGAACATGTCTTGGTCGAGCGGCGCGCAATCGAGCGTATCCGGGACGCCGTCCCCGTCGGCGTCCTGATCGCACGCGTCGCCCAAACCGTCGTAATCAGTATCGAGCTGGATGGGGTTATACGCGGCGGGGCAATTATCGGCCGCGTCCAGCACGCCGTCGGCATCGTCATCCACTTCCCAGCAGTCGAGAATGCCGTCGTGGTCCGCGTCGCCGATCCCGTCGTCAATCAGCCCGTTGCAATCATTGTCTTTGCCGTCACAGAGCTCCACCGCGTCGGGGTAAACGGTGGGGTCGGAGTCGTCGCAGTCGCCGTCCAAAGCCACGAATCCGGGGGGAGCCGAGATGGCCTCGCGGAGTTGCGTGCCGTCACCGTAACCGTCCTGATCGGTGTCGCGACACCAGAGGGCGGGTCCGGAGCCGTTCTCGCTTCGTCCTCCTCCGGTCGTTCCGCCGTCCCGAAGCCGCACGGAAGATGCGGCCGGCCAGGCCACACCCACGAGGAGGAGGGAAACGACCCCTCGAAGCAAGATTTTCATGCTTCAACTCCTAACCCCGCCATTCAGATGCAAGAAATGCCGCATGGAGACGACCATCCCTCCAGGGGGGTGTCCATTGGAACAGCCACCTCCGATGCGGCGATACAAATTTTATCACCGGATAACAAAGCGCTTTATCACTAATAACAAATTTGTTTATAGCAGTGTGTAATTTCACTCGCAGTATTGCTATTTGCAAGAACACCTCGAGGGCGTGGCGAATTGCAACTTGCAAGGCGGGTGCGGAAGCAGCCCCAGGTGCCCGTGCCTTGGGACCCTTCGGGAGGTGTTTCAGGGCCGGGTTCGGGAAACCCAGGCCGCGGCAGGCAAAAAATCGAGACCGGCGGCATCATAGGGTTCAAACCTTTTCCAGGGTCCCGCCGTCCAAGGGGTGAATCACGAAACGCCATCGGCCAGAGACCGGGGAGGTGCCCAGGGTGGTGAGCGGCAGAGCGCCCGTTCTCGAACTCGAGGAAAAAGAGCTCATAACCGGCCTGCGGTCGGGGGACGAGCGTGCCCTGGAGGGGCTATACCGCCTCCATGCCGGCCGCGTCTATGCCTTGGGCTTGCGGCTTACCGCCGATCCGAGCCGGGCCGAGGAGATCGTGCAAGACGTGTTTCTTCAAGTCTGGCGGCGAATCGGGTCCTTCGAGGGCCGCAGCCGGTTCAGCACCTGGCTCTACCGTCTCGCCGTCAACCGGTCCCTGGACACCCTGCGGGCCGGGGCGGGGGGACGGCGGGAACAGCCCGAGCCCGAGGCAGTCGAACGAGCCGCCCCCGACAACGGACTGGAGATGACGATGGATCTGGAATCGGCGATCGCCACCTTGCCGGAAGGGGCGCGCGTCGTGTTCGTGCTGCACGACGTGGAGGGCTACCGCCACGAAGAAATTGCCAGGTTGAACGGCATCGCTCCCGGCACCAGCAAGGCTCAGCTCTTTCGCGCGCGACGCCTTTTGCGCGCGCGCCTGGGAAGACGAAAACCATGAATCACCCTGAATGGCAGGACGCGTTGGATGCTTACGTCAGCGGCCAGCTCGATGCGACCGCTCAGGACGCACTCTCCGAGCACTTGAAGGACTGCGCGTCGTGTCGCGAAGAAGCCGACGCGCTGGCCCGCATCGTGAGCGATGCGGCCGCGCTCCCCCGCTCCATCGAACCACCGCCCCACGTTTGGTGGCGCCTCGCGAATGCCCTCGGAACAACCTCGGAAGACGAGCCCGCGTCCACGAAGGTAGTTGGGAGCCTGGGCTCTCGATTCCGATTCGCTTTGGCAGCCGCGGCCCTCGTGGCGGTATTCGGTGCTGCGACTCTGATCGTTCCGCGACACCACGACTCGACTGGCGGAACGTCGGCGAGAGCACCGTCCTCCGAGAATCAACCCGATGTGATGGTGATCTCGGACCGGGCCAAACCACAGCCGTCCGATTGGGCCCGCATGATTTGGGCGCTGGAAGAGGAAAGCCTGAGCACAGAAAAGGCGGTCTTCGCCGGCCTTGCCGGCCATGTCGACGCTGAGGCGCTCGCGCGCGCCAGCGTGGTGGAACCCGCGCTCGACGCGCTGGATATCGCCATCAACGAAACCGTCGACGCCTTGCGGCAGGAACCCCAGAACCCGGGGCTCGCGCGAGCGTTGACCGGCTACTACGAACGAAAACTCGAGCTCTTGCGCGTGGCGGCACGGCTGGCCTCCGGCACCTGGGCATGAACGGAACCCCTCGAGACCGGGAGCGAACGGGGAAAGGAAGAAGTGAACGATGAAACGCATGTTGTGGACGGCAACCATCCTGGCCGCGCTGGTCGCCGCGCGAGCGGGGGCTCAGACGACGGTCGATGACACACATTCCGCCGCCCCGCACGGCATCGTGTCCATTCGCAACATGAGCGGATCCGTGCACGTGACGGGATGGTCCCAGAAGGAAGTCCGGGTGAAGGGAACGCTGGGACCGGGAGTCGAGACGTTGACCTTCGAGCGGGAAGAGGACCGCACCCGCATCGAGGCCGAAGTGCCCGATCATTGGATGAACGGAAAGGCCCACGGAAAGAGCATCGAGGCTCGGCTCGAGATCAGTGTGCCGGAGGGGAGCACGGTGCGCGTGGACGGCGTGAACATCGATATTACGGTGGAAGGCGTGACCGGAGAGCTGGAGCTCCAGTCGGTGAACGGTGGCATCACCGTCAAGGGGCAACCGGATGAGGTCGAGGCATCGACCGTAAACGGATCCATCACCGTGAGCACTGGATCTCGTAAGACCCGACTCGAGGCGGTGAACGGGACCATCGAAGTCACCGGCGGCAAGGGAGAGCTGGAAGCCGCGTGCGTGAACGGCCACATCGAGGTGCACGAGGGCGCGTTCGACGAAGCCACCTGCTCCACGGTCTCCGGTGACACCATCTGGAGAGCAGGACTGGCTTCGCGAGGCACGTTGTCTCTCGAGACACACTCGGGTTCAATCACTCTCGAGCTTCCCCGCTCGACCAGTGCCGAGTTCGACGTCTCGAGCTTCAGCGGCAAGATCATTAACGAGCTCGGCCCAGAGGCCAAACGGAGCAGCGAGTACGGACCCGGCTACGAGCTTCACTTCGAACTGGGATCGGGCGCTTCGAAGATCGACATCTCGAGCTTCAGCGGCGCAGTTAACATCCGCGCGAAGTAGCTAGAGACTCATCTCTTCGATGGGTTCGCGCACGCGACCGCTCAGGAGGGGTTCGACACCGAACTGACGCTCCAGATCGGCGGGCGAGATGAGGGTGGGCGGGCGATCGAGCAATAGATCCGTCATCAGGCGACCCGTTGCTCCCCCATGCATGATGCCGTGACCCGAAAACCCGGTGGCCAGGTAGAGGCCGGGACGTCGTGGGTCCGGCCCGAGGATCGCTTTCGCATCGAGAGTGTTGCCATACCAACCCGAGGTCGCGTTGCGAAGGCTCACCGTTTCCGCCAGAACGGGAAGATGGCGAGCCAGCTCCGCCAGCACATCGAGACCGTATTCCGAGGCCCCGAATCCGGGTTCGATCGTGTCTTGCTCGTCCCACAATGAGGCGGCATCGGGCAACGTGATTCGCGCTTCGGGCCGATGTTCCCAGGACAGCATGAGCGTGTTGCCTTCGGCGGGGCGGCAGTGCTGGCCCCGATCCCCGATCACGAGCGGCCAGCGCGAGACGTCCAGCTCGGTCAACGGACGGGAGTGATAGATGTAGCGCTTGGCAGCGATGAGGGGCAACGGCAGCCCCCAGTCCTGGCCAATGGATGCGCTCCAGATTCCCGCCGCCAGCACGACCCGGGACGTGACGATGCGCTCTGACCCGAACGAGATCCCGGTCACGTGAGGCGTCCCGTGGAGCTCGGTTGGAACCCACCCCGGACGGTACTCGAGCCCGCGCCGGCGTGCCTCGTCCAGATACGCTTGCGCCACCGCCAAGGGATCGAGAAAGCCGTCCTGGGGTCCCCAGGTGGCTCCAATCACCGCGTCATCTTCGACCGCTCCCGCGCACGGAATGCGGGCGGGGTCCAATGTGGTCAGCGTCTCTACGTCCACGTGGAGTTCCCGCTGGCGGCGGGCGCGCTCGGTCGCGCGCTGCCAGCGCGCCGGATCGGTGTAGAGAAACAGGTAGCCGTTTCGGCGGAACTCGAGCGCATATCCAAGCCCGGTCAGTCGCTCGTAATCAGCCCCGGAATACCTGGAGAACGCCACGTGCGCGGGGACCGACCACTGGTGGCGAAACGCGGCCAGACTCCGTGATGTGCTCCCCGCCCCCACGTGCTCTCGATCGGCGAGCAGCACCTTGAGTCCCGGTTCGGTGCGCAAGAGATGCTCGGCGATCGACAGACCTGCAATGCCGGCGCCGATAATGACCACGTCTTGGGTCATCGTGTTCCCCTACTGTATATTCCCGATCTCAATATGACCGCACCCTCCCGGCGCACTAGAACGCGGCCCAAGAATAAACCCGTCGCCCGTTCGCGTTTTCGCGCTACGCCGCTCGGCTTGGCCGCGCTTGCCATCGTGCTCTACGCCGGGACGATCGCCTTTCCGTACGTGCTCGACGATGACGTGATCACGCGGGGAAACCGTTTCGTCCAGCGGGGACTCTCCGGCATTCCCGACATCTTTGCCAGCAACTATCTATACGGGTTCGACCGTTCGGTCGACATCGCCTACCGCCCCGTGCCTCTGTCCTCGACTGCGCTGGAGGTGAGCCTCTACGGCAGCCAGCCGAGCCGGCACCATCTCGGCAACGTGCTGTTCTACGCGATGCTCGCCCTGGCGACCTGGTGGACACTCCGAGCGATGTTCGGAGCCCGTCATCCGGAGCTACCGTGGATGGCCACCGCGCTCTTTCTCGTTCATCCGGTTCACACCGAGGTCGTGGCCAATATCAAGGGACGTGAAGAGCTTTGCGCGGCCCTCTTCGGACTCGCCTCCTTGGGGCTTCTCTTTAACGGCATGGATCAGAACCGCACCCGCGTTTCGCCGCGCATGCTGACCCTGGCCCTGGCCGCGTATCTCGCTGCGCTCTTCTCGAAGGAAACCGCTTACGCGTTCTTGCCCATCGTCGCTCTCGCCCTCGCTGCGTTCGCCGCGCTCGATCGGCGGCGCGTCATCACCGTCCTGGGTGGATACGCCGCGGTGACAGTGCTGAGCGTGCTGGTTCGATTCGCCGCCGCGAGACACCCTGGCGTTCCGGTCGGCCCGCTCACGGTGATGAACAACGCGCTCGTGGCCGCGCACGGTTGGGGCGAACGACTGGCTACGATCTCGGAAATTAGCTTCCGTTACCTGGGACTTCTCTTCTTTCCCCACAACCTCAGTTTCGATTACTCGTATAACGCGGTCCCGATCGTGCGCTGGGCAGACCCCCGGGCTCTCGCCGGACTTCTCGCCCTTCTGGCGAGCATTGCTCTCATCGCGCTCGCGTGGCGCCGGGGAGCGCGGGCAATCGCGTTTTTCATTGCTCTCATCTGGCTCGCCCTTGTCCCCGGGCTCAACTTGTTTTACCTCACCGGCACGACGATGGCGGAACGTTTCTTGTTCGTGTCATGTCTGGGCGTGGCGGGACTCATTTCTCTGGGTCTCGAAGCATTCTGGAAGCGGTCCCGTCCGGTGGCGCTCGGACTCCTGGCCATCTTGATTGTGGGCGGAGGCGTGGGGACTTTCGCCCGGGCGCGCGACTGGCGTAGCAACGAGAGCTTGTTTAGGGCTGCGCTCCGCACGACTCCGGCCAGTGCGCGCGTGCACCATCACCTCGCCTCCGTGTTGCGAGAGCAAGGGGAGTCCACCCAAGACCCCACCCGCCGCAAAGCGCTCCTGCGGCAAGCCCTCGACGAGTACAACGCGGCGCTCGAGATCCAGCCGGAATTCTCGGAGGCGACCTACAACCTCGGGGTGACCCATTACGATCTGGCCGAAACAACCGCGGCCCAAACTGCCTACGAACGAACCCTCGCCCTCGAGCCGGAACACTCCAATGCCCTCATCAATCTCGGCGTGATCGCATTCCAGCGCAAGGATATGGGCGGAGCCGAGGCATATTTCGCCCGGGCGGTGGCCAAGAATCCCTGGAACGTGCTCGCGGTCACCAATCTCGGCTCATCGCTGGCCATGCAAGGCAACCTCGAGGGAGCGCGCCAGGTGTACGCGCGAGGACTCGAACAGTCTCCGGATGATCCCCGACTGCTTCAGTGCCTGGCTGAGATCGCGACCCGCATGAACGATGCCACGCGCGCGAAAATCTATCAGGACCGGCTGACCAAGCTGGGTCTCTAACGCCGGCGCGCGTACGTTCCCATGAGCTCTCCGCGCCCGAGAATGTGTCCCTCCAATGCGCGGTCCACTTGATCGCGCGTTGCCCCAGCGGGCAGATCGAGCGATGCGTCGAGCGCATAGAGCCGGAAGAAGTACCGATGGGGCTTGCCGACCGGAGGGCAGGGGCCGCCGTAGCCCAGCTTGCCGAAATCGTTCTTCCCCTGGTGTCCGCCTCCCGGCAAATCACCGGAGGTTGGAACGCCTGCGCTCAGGGAGTGGGTGGAACCGGGAAGGTTGAAGAGCACCCAGTGCACCCAGGTCTTGGAGGGTGCGTCGGGATCGTCGACGATGAGCGCCCACGCTTCAGTGCCCTCGGGTCCCGATCCCCAGGTCAAGGGCGGCGACACATCCGTACCGTCGCACGTGTGCAGCTCCGGAATGGCAGCCCCCGGCATGAATGCGGAACTTTGAACTTGAATCGCCATCGTGTTCGTTGTCGGGGCGGAAGTGCTCTCGCCCCGATCCTCCTGAGTGACGGCCGCCGTGTGTACTTGCTCCGCCGCGGGTTCCTTCTTGGCACAGCCCGCACTGGAAACCAGCGTGACCAGGCTCGCGGCGGCAAGGAATAGATGACTGCGCATCATGGATTCATAATTCTCCTCTTGGATCCACGATGCAACCCCCTTCCTTAACTTCAGAGGAGCCGGCGAGTGACCAGAACCAGATCACGCCTAGATATTCGCCCTGAGCCAGGGTGCGGACGAGGGGCGGCATGAGGACCTCCGGTTATCCACACGGACGTACGTAGCCGCCCCCTGACCAGGTTGCTCCTGCCCCCGTTCTTAGTTGTCGTAGTACAGATGGAACTCGTGCGGATGCGGCCGCAACCGGATCGGATCGAGCTCGTTCTTGCGTTTGTACTCGATCCACGTGCCGATCAGATCCTCGGTGAACACGTCGCCGGCCATGAGGAACTGGTGGTCGGTCTCCAAGGCATTCAGGGATTCGCCGAGTGATCCCGGCGTTTTGGGATACCCGGCCAGCTCCGTTTCCGACATCTCGTAGATGTCGCGATCGAGCGGCTTCCCGGGATCCATACGCTTCTGGATGCCGTCCATGGCCGCCATGAGCATGGCCGAGAACGTGAAATACGGATTCGAGCTGGGATCCGGGCACCGGAATTCGAACCGCTTGGCCTTGGGCTCCTGGGTATACATGGGAATGCGCACGGAAGCGGACCGGTTCCGTTGTGACATGACCAGGTTGACTGGAGCTTCGAATCCTGGAACGAGCCGGCGGTAGGAATTGGTGGTCGGGGCGGCGAAGGCCAGAATGGCCGGGGCATGCTTCAAGATGCCGCCGATCGCATGGAGCGCGGTCTCCGATAATCCCGCATAGCCCTCTCCGGCGAAGATAGGCCGGCCGCCCTTCCACAGCGAGAAATGCGTGTGCATACCGCTTCCGTTGTCCTCGAAGATCGGCTTGGGCATGAACGTGACCGTCTTCCCCTTCCGCCGCGCCACGTTCTTGCAGATGTATTTGAACCACATCATTTGGTCGGCCATCTGCACCAGCTCGGCGAAGACCATGCCGATCTCGCTCTGACCGGCCGTGCCGACTTCGTGATGGTGTTTCTCGACCTTGATCCCCACCTCTTTCATCTCCAGCACCATCTCGCTGCGCAGGTCATGGAAGGTGTCGGTAGGACTGACCGGAAAGTAGCCGCCCTTGTACCCCGGCTTGTAGCCGAGATTCGGCTCCTCGAAGCGGCCCGTGTTCCACGCGCCCTCCACCGAATCGATCTCGTAATAGCCCCGGTGCTGGTTCTGTTCGTACCGCACTTCGTCGAAAATGAAGAACTCGGGCTCGGGGCCGATGAAACACACGTCCGCGATGCCCGATTTCTTGAGGTGCTCCACCGCCTTCCGCGCCACGTGGCGCGGATCGCGGGAGTAGTCCTCGTGGGTCATGGGATCCACGATGTTCGCGATCACGCTCAACGTGGGTTCCGCGAAGAACGGATCGACGCAGGCGCTGGCGGCGTCGGGCACGGCCAACATGTCGGACACGTGAATTCCCTGCCAGCCGCGGATAGACGAGCCATCGAAACCCACGCCTTCGATGAACGTCTTCTCGTCCCACTCGTCGATCGTGAACGTGCAGTGTTGCCACGTACCCAACAGATCGACGAATTTGAGATCGACGAGCTTGGCGTTTTTTTGCTTGGCGAGATCGAAAAAGGACGCCGGAACAGTCGGCACACTGACCTCCTCTGTGACGGAACCGGTTGAGTCAAGGGCGAGCGAATTGGAAATCGAAAACCGCCGCAGGCAATTCCGCGAGGGGGAGGACTTGGAGTCACCGCGGCTGGATGGGTCTATACGAATACACCCTTTCCTCCGCGGACGCTAATAAAAACTCGCCCGACTTCTGGGAACGCTACTTATACATGCAGCTCTACGACGTCGCCGTCGGTGAGGACGTGATCGCCCTTGACCGGCTGACCATCGAAGACGGCCGGTCCCCAGATCCGCGCAAACTTGAGGGTCTCGGAAAGGTCGCGATGGATGAGACGCGCTAGATCTTGGACCGTGGATCCGCGTTTCAAGGTGAACGGCCGCTCATGATCGGGCGGCTTTCCCGGTTCTTTGGTGTACACCCGGATGACGTCGAGCGCGGTGAAGGTTTCTGCGGCCAGCGCGTCGAGCCCTTGGGCGGACACGATCGAGGTTCCCACCCGAGGCCATGACACGAGCTCGCCGAACGCGCCCAGGTTCGCTTCGCCCTGGGGGCGATCCAGCCCGGTAATCACGAGGAGCGCGCTTTTGAGAACAGGGGGGATCATCTCCTCCGGGCTGGGGTCTAGGGACGGGGGCCGCCCCCAGGGAGTTATCTCCAAATGTTTCGCCCGCATGAGCGCCCGCACTTCTTCCAGATCCTCGAGCGCCGTTTCCTGAGCCAGCACTACCCACACGAGATCGGCGCGGCGAATGAGGTCGAACACCCACGGTTCCACGTGCTCGCGAGAAATGGGCGGCAAATCCACGAGCTGAATGTGCACGTCCCGGTAGGGCAGCATTCCCGGGACGGGCTCCCGAGTGGTGAACGGATACTCGGCCACCTTGGGTTCGGCGTGCGTGGTGGCGGCGACCAGTGCGGACTTTCCGGAGTTGGGAAGACCCACGAGCACAATCTGCCCCGCGCCTTCCCGAGGCACCATGTGGCTGGCCCCCCGTGCGCCGCTTTTCTTGCCCGTATCCCGCCGCAGCTTGGCCAGCCGCGCCTTCACGTCGGCTTGGAGCTTATCCGTGCCTTTGTGCTTGGGCATGATCGCCAGCATCTCTTCGAGGGCGGCGATCTTTTCCTCGGCCGTGCGGGCCGAGCGGTAGCGCGCTTCGGCTTCCTTGTATTGCGGGGTGACGTTGGTGGGCATGGCACCCCAGCTTACCAGTCCGTCTCGGCGCGGCACCCGCCGCCCGAAACCTGCTATGCTGCCGGGGTTATGCGGGGATTCTTGCTCAGGATGCTGATCAGCGCGCTCAGCCTCTGGCTGGCGAGCTCGATCGTTCCGGGAATGCACATCGAGGGCCTGGGGTCCCTCGCTCTTTCCGCATTACTATTGGGAATCGTGAACGCGATCTTCCGGCCGCTCGCCATCTTCCTGACCTTGCCCTTCACCATCCTCACCCTCGGTCTCTTCCTCTTCGTCGTGAACGCGGCCATGCTGGGCCTGGTTGCCTGGCTCTTGCCGGGGTTTACGATCGCGAGCTTCTGGTCGGCACTATTGGGATCGTTGGTGGTGAGCATCGTGGGGACCGTCCTCTCGTGGATGATCGGACCCCACGGAAAATACGAAGTATTGGCAGTACGAAGAAAATACTAGGCGAAGAATCGAGGAGCTCAGGCCCCTCGGCCCATCACCTCGTCGCCATTCGAGTCGGTCAAAAGCACCGCAACTCCTGGAACGTTTGCCAGACGGCGGAGCCACCCTTGGCCTTCCTCCCGGGATCCCATTGGAATTTCGAGGCTCGCCTCCCCTTCCGTGGTCCGGGTCAAGGTGACCCCCTCGGCGATCCGTTCCCGGGCCGCCAGTCCTTCAAGCCCCCTCCAGACGGCCTGAAATACAGCCTCGGGCTCACCGACCAGGTAGAGGAGATGGGGCTCCGGAGGCGTTTGCGGGGCACGCATTAACTTGCCCCCCCGTACGGGCTTGAGCTCTGTCTTTTGGCTCGGTTCCCCCGTGGGAAACGCGGTTTCGGGCGTCTCGAGCGCGTTCTTTGCCACTGCGATACCCCCAATCCTTTCTAAAGGACCCCCATCCACTGCCTTCCCCGAGTACCGAAAGGGGAGGCGAGTTCGTCCACGAGTGTTGCACTACCAAGGATTGGGTGTCAAGAAAAAGAATGCCCCTAGGGATTGGATTCAGAGACTCCCATGGCCTTAAGCCCCTCGGATCGTGAGACCTTGCTGTCGAACTCGTTCCATACCTCGGAAATGGAGAAGGCGCGCCGGGCGCGTTCGTTCACCTCGCAGAGAGCCATGGTGCCCTTGGCGATTCGGATCGCTTCCTGAACCGCCAGCAACACGCCGATTCCCGAGGAGTTTACCGAGCTACAGGACGAGAAATCGACCAGGAACTTGCGCTCCCCGGTCTTGAGCAGGCGGCCGACGCTGTCCTTGAGCTCCACGGAATCCCACCCGCCCCAGACGTCACCCATTAGCTCGACCACGATGACGTCTTCAATTTTGACCATGGAGAATTGCATGTCTGTTTTCGCGACTCGGCGAAGCCGAACCGACCCCCCTTCCAGCTGCGGCATCTTATCAGACGACGCGGGGGACTCCACGGGTGCTGGTGCTAGAATGGCGGTGTGGTCCATCCCTTGCTCCAGAAGCAGCTTCGGGAGTTTCTCCGGGTGGAGGACCCCGCGGCCCTCGACCCTCGTCTATCCCAATTCCTGGAAGCTGTGGAGACCACCTATCAAGAGTTCGAATCGGCGCGTCAGGAACTCGAAAACACCCTCGATCGCAGATCCCGCGAAGTCTTGAAAACGGACGCCGAGCTCGAGGCTCTGCTCCAGGAGCTCACCCGGCAACGCACCTATCTGCGCCAGGTCATCGATCTCAATCCACACTTCATCTTCGCCAAGGATCGCGAGGGCCGCTTCACGCTCGTGAATCGTGCCGTAGCGGATGCTTACGGGACCTCGGTCGAAAACCTGCTCGGCAAGCGGGACGCCGATTTCAATCCGAACGCGTCCGAGGTGGAACAATTCCGGCGCGTCGACTTGGAAGTGATCCAGACCGGAAATATTGCCATCGTTCCCGAGGAGCGCATCACGGATGCACAAGGGAACGTCCGCTGGCTCGAGACGTTGAAGCGGGCCATTGCTTCTCCTGACGGCGGTGACACCCAGGTCCTGGGCGTGGCCACCGACATCAGCGAACGCCGGCGGGCGGAGCAGTCGTTGCTTGAACGCACCGAAACCATCTTGAGAAATCAAGCCGCGCTGCATGGGCTGGCGCTCATGGACAATTCAGACTGGCGGGTTTACCTCGAGGCGATTACGCGTAACTCGGCCGCAATTCTCGGCGTGTCTCGGGTGAGCGTCTGGCTGTTCAGCGAAGATCGGACGAGCATCGTCTGCCAAGCGCTCTACGAACGCGGCCGCTTCAGCGCAACCCCCGGCACCACGCTCGAGGCCCATCGCTACCCCGCCTATTTCGAAGCCATCGAGCAAAGCCGCACGCTGGCCGTAAACGATGCCTTTGCCGACCCTCGCACACGTGAGTTTGCCGGCGACTATCTGGAGCCCCTCGCCATCCGGTCATTGCTCGACGTCCCCATTCGTCTCGCCGGGTCGGTCGTGGGCATCGTCTGTCACGAGTTCGTAGGAACGCGACATCCCTGGACGCCGGAGGAAGAGCACTTTGCCGGCTCGATCGCCGACTTCGTCGCCTTGGCGCTCGCCGCCTCCAAGCGCCGGCAGCTCGAGGAGCAGCTCAGGCAAGCGCAGAAAATGGAAGCGATCGGTCACCTCGCCGGCGGCGTGGCCCACGATTTCAACAACATGCTCACCGCCATCCTCGGATACTGCCAGCTCATGCTGTCCCAGATGCGACCCGACGATGTGTTGCGCTCGCACATCGAGCAAATCCAGCACGCGTCGGATCGCGCGGCGCAGCTCACGCGCCAGCTCCTCGCCTTCGGGCGCAAGCAAGTCCTCAACCCGCGCGTTCTCAACTTGAACCAGGTCCTAACCGGAGTCGAGCCCATGCTGCGCCGACTGATCGGTGAGGACATCAATCTCTCCACCGTGCTCGCCCCGGACGTGGCGCCGGTGAAAGCCGATCCGGGGCAAATCGAGCAAGCGGTGTTCAACCTGGTTGTGAACGCGCGCGATGCCATGCCGCAGGGTGGCACCCTCGTCATTCGGACAGCGAACGTCAATCCAACTGCGGGCGCGGGCGAGCACGTCATGCTGTCGGTGACCGATTCGGGGGTCGGCATGGATGCGCACACGCTGGGCCGCATCTTCGAGCCCTTCTTCACCACCAAGGAGTCCGGCCGAGGCACTGGGCTTGGACTTCCCATGGTCTATGGAATCGTCGAGCAAAGCGGCGGGCGCGTGGAGGTGTGGAGCGAGCCGGGCCGCGGGGCGACATTTCGCATTTATCTCCCCCGCATTTCTTCCGAGGAAGCCCTGGCCACCGAGCCGGCGCCCCCTGTGCCCGCCCCCAAGGACGTGCGGGGTTCCGAAATCATTCTTCTGGTCGAAGACGACAAGCAAGTGCGAACCCTCGTGCGTCTCATCCTGGAACGCCAGGGCTATCACATTCTGGAAGCCGCCACCCCTCAGGACGCCATCCAGTTGAGCGAGCGAACCCCCGAGCACGTGCACTTGCTGCTCACCGACGTGGTGATGCCGCGCATGAACGGCCGGGAGCTTTACGAACGTCTGCGCCTGAGCCGTCCGGACATGCGGGTGCTCTACATGTCGGGCTACACCGAAAAAGCGTTCGCGGCGGACGCGGGGCCGGGGGTGAGCCTCATTCAAAAGCCCTTCGAGCCGGAGGCCCTCGCCCTTCGGATCCGTGAAATCCTCGACGCCGCCCCAAAGACGTCCGGCTCGTTCGTGGCCTAAAACCGGCTTCCAAGCCCCCATTGGGCCTCCATGGGTCTTTTTGCCCCACGCGATCGAGGGGCGCGGGAACGCTCCCTATAGATCCGCGGTTCCTTGGCCGAACCCTCGGGTATCACCCCGAAGGTGGAGTTTTCCCGGATGAGTCACGCTCCTGCCGGTGGACGACAACACGAACGTCCCGACAAATCGGCTCGGAAAGCGGAAGACAACCCCCAGGAACTATTGCGAGCGGGGATCTTCCTCTTGCGCCGTGACGAACCGCGCGAAGCCATGCGTATCTTGGAGCGCGCATACCGGCTCGATTCACGTAACCCCATGACGCGTTCCTACCTCGGCCTGGCCATGGCCCTCGCACGATCGGGAAAGAAGCAGGCGGTCGAGCTCTGTGAAGGCGCAGTGAGGGAAGTCAGCTTCCACGCCGAGCTTTATCACAATCTTGGGCGTGTGTACCTCCTGGCTGGAGATCGGCGTCGCGCACGGTTGGCCTTCCTGGAAGGCCTGAAGCTGGATCAGGACGACCCCGATATCACCCAAGATTTGCAGACCCTCGGTATGCGGAGCTATCCGCCCTTGTCGGTCGTAGAGCGAGACCATCCCCTGAACAAATATCTGGGCATCGCGCTCAAACGCCTCGGACTCAGGTAGCTTTTTTCGCCGCCTGCTACACTTCGACGCGAGAGCCCAAGCCAGGGGCCGGGTGACAGAATTCGACAGGATGGAACATGGTCATCCCCCTCCGAGATATTCAGGAACGGCAACGCTTTCCAATCATTAACGTCCTCCTCATCGCCGCCAACCTGGCGCTGTTCTTTTACGAGCTCAGTCTGGGGTCACACCTCGAGGGCTTTCTTCGCGATGGCGCGTTCGTCCCCAGCCGGTTTTTTCTTCCCGGCAATACGGGAAGCGACATTCAAAGCATCTTTCTCAGCATGTTTCTCCACGGCGGCTGGGCCCACATTCTCGGGAACATGCTCTATTTATGGATCTTCGGGGACAACGTGGAAGATCGCCTGGGCCACGCGATGTATCTCGTATTCTATTTGTTGGCTGGCGTCGCGGCGACGCTCGCCCACGCATTCTTTAGCCCCCACTCCACCGTGCCCGCGATCGGCGCGAGTGGAGCGATTTCGGGGGTTCTGGGCGCATACTTGATCATGTTTCCCAAGGCGCGCGTGGTCACGGTCATCCCGCTGGGATTCTTCTTGCGATTGGCGGAGCTCCCCGCCTTGTTGGTGCTGGGGATGTGGTTCGTTTTGCAACTCTTCAGCGGCGCTGCCTCGCTGGCCGCGGCCAGCGCTCAAGAAGCCGGCGGCGTAGCGTGGTGGGCGCACATTGGCGGGTTCGTGTTCGGCATAATCGTGGGGGCGTTCTTTCGCGGCCGGACCGAGCCGCGAACTGGCTGGCTGGAGGCACGATGAGATCCAAGGGAGTGTTCATGAACGGGTAAGGAGGCAACATGCGAGCGGCAACTGTGGTCGGTATCTTGGTTTTTGTATTCATGGCCGGCAGCCTGTGGTTTGGGACCCGAGCGTTTGGCGCGATGCCCACCGGGTTCGCCGATGAAATCGTATACACGGGTCTAAGCCAACCCGCCAGCTTCGACTATCTCCCCGACGGACGCATCCTCATCGTCGAACAAAAAACGTTTCGCGTGCGCGTAGTGGCCGGAGGCGTTTTGGCGGCCAGTCCCGTCCTCACCGTGCCCGATGTGAACGGGGCCGGTAACGAGCAGGGGTTATTGGGGATCGCGGTCGATCCCGCCTGGCCGTCCCGGCCCTTCGTGTACCTCTATTTCGATCACACGCCGGGTTCGGTCATCTACCTCGTTCGCTACAAGGTTTCCGGTTCGCTCTCCGATCCTTCGAGCACGAACCTCACCTTCGGCAGCCGGATGAATCTCATCACGGACATTCCGGACAATGCGAGCAATCACAACGGTGGAACGTTGCGGTTCGGGCCCGACGGCAAGCTCTACGCGAGCCTGGGCGAAGACGCCGATCGCTGCAACGCGCAGGATTCGACCCAGTTCAAGGGGAACATCTTGCGCTTGCAGGTGGCGTCGCTTCCCGACACTGGAACCGCCCAACCTTCCAAAGCCGCGCTTGCGCCATCCGATAATCCGTTCCCCGGCGGAAATGCGAACGCCGCGCTCGTATTCGTCTATGGCCTTCGCAACCCCTTCCGATTCCAGATCGATCGGGTCACGGGAAAGGTGTACATCGGAGACGTGGGGGAAAACACGTGGGAAGAGCTGGATGAGGCGGCGGGTGGCGAGAACTTCGGGTGGCCGTTTCGCGAGGGACCGGCGACGATCACCTCGGCCGGGTGCACGGAACCCGGGGGATCCGGCAATCACTTCTACAATCCGCCGATCGCCTACTACAACCGCACCAGTCCTCCGGGAAATGCGTCGATCATCGGAGGACCCCGATACCGGCCCGCGCCTGGAGGTCTCTACAACTTTCCGGCCCAATACCACGGCGCCGTGTTCTTCTCCGACTACTATCGCGGATTCCTGCGCGTCCTCATTGAGCAAAGCCCGGGAATATGGGTGCCGATGCCGGCCGTGCCGGGTCAACCCAATGCGACGGACTGGGCGACGTCGGTGGTGAACGTCGGCGACTATCGTGTCGGCCCGGACGGAGCGATTTACTATGCGAAGCAATTCCCGGGCGAGCTGCATCGCATTCGCCCTGCTTTATCGACGGGAGTCGATGACCCGGTCACTCCTCGGCTGCAAGTCCTCTTGTCTCCCAATCCCTATCACGCTGGACGGGGTTCGCTCACCGTGCACGCGCCGGCGGCCCTGGTTGCCCAGAGCAGCTCGATGCGTATCGTGGACGCCACGGGACGGGTCGTCCGCACGTTCGATCGGAACGCATTTGTGGTGACAGATGGGGAGGCATCGGGAAGGTGGGACGGACGTGACGCAGGAGGACGTGTGACCGCGCCCGGAGTGTACTTCTTTGTAGTGGGTGGCTCCTACGCTCGTGTAGGAGCCCGTATGGTCGTGCTGCCTTGAGTTCTCAAACAGTGTGGAGGAATTGAACCATGTTCGGAAAACAGAAGATCACGCCCTTTCTGTGGTTTGACGGCCAGGCCGAAGAGGCGGCCAAGTTCTACACGTCCATCTTCAAGGACTCGAAGATCCTGAAGACGTCCTATTACGGTGATGCGGGCCCCGGTCCTAAGGGAAGCGTCATGACCGTCGATTTTCAGATCGAAGGTCTGGAGTTCGTGGCCCTGAACGGCGGCCCCGAGTTCAAGTTCACCGAGGCGGTGTCCTTTGCCGTGATGTGCGATTCACAAAAAGAAGTGGATGAAATGTGGACCAAGCTGACCGCGGGCGGAGCGCCCAGTCAGTGCGGTTGGCTCAAGGACAAGTTCGGGTTGTCGTGGCAAGTTGTACCCAAACAATTGCCGAAGATGCTCACCGATCCGGATCCGGTTAAGACCCAGCGCGTCATGCAAGCGATGATGGACATGAGCAAGCTCGAGATTGCGGAGCTCGAGGCCGCGTATAACGGGAAGTAATCAGCTCTCGGAGTGATGGCCCCGGGACCCGGTCATGCGTCCCGGGGCCTTTTTTCCGAGTCAAGGGTCAGTGCACGAATTGCTGCTTCAACTTCCCCCACGTCGTGGGTCTGACGGCAGTCACTTGATCGCAGGGCTCGAGCGCCGGATTGCAACCGTCCGTGTCCGGGCCGATGTGTCCTCCACCCATCGAGATCCAGCCCACTGAGCTAGAGCTCAGAATCTGGTTCAACACGAATTCGGCTCCACCGCAATCCGCCGCTTTGACCACTCCCGTGGGCGGAAATCCCACCACCGACATGATCGACGCGTCGTACGCGGTCACGTAGAAGTAACCGGCCGTTACGAGCGGAGAGGTCTGACAATTTCCCAATGACCAAGTGATCGTGTTCCCGGTGCTGGGAGCCGGCCAACCGGTGCCGGGAAATTCGAGCTCAGAGCACGCATGCCACGAATTCACGAACAGCCCGCGATGACCCGGTGTGTCCACGTCGTAATCGATGCCGACTTGCATGCCGTTGATTCCGCGTTGCCCCGTGGCGCTCGAGTCAGAGGGCGCGGCGAGCAAGTAGACGTAATAGCGCGCAGTGCCATCCGAAGCGGCGTTGGCGCGTGTCACGACATCTTGTTCCGAAGGCGGCGCACTCGAACACGCAAACCCTGGGCCCGCTACTCCACCGATATGTAACAGGATCGAGACCTGATCCGGTCCCCACGGAGGAGGCGGCGGTGGAGGAGGAGGTGGGACCACGGCATTACCCGGGCAAGGATTGTAACCGGAAAGATTTCCTCCCTGGGCAAACCTTACTTTGCCGACCTGGTCATCGGAAAAACGCAGCTGGTGACCTTCTAGGGTGCAGTCAAAAAACACGGCCTCTGGATAATAGGGGTACTGCAAGTTAGGGGTGATTTCGAATAGATCTTCCGCGTAGGAATAGACGTAAAACGAACCCGCCACGCTTTGCATCCCCTCATCATCGGAGACGACTGTTCCACGAAGACACTGTCCCCAGCTCAACCCGATTCCACCACCGGATGCAGGCCAATCGCCAGTAGGCCACTCGAGGGCCGACATGCAAGTCGTCCAACTAACTTGGCCAAGTCCCGAGCCGTACTGAATGCCGTAGATCAAATCGGACACGCCAATGCCGGAAACGTCTTGTTGAGCAATGACCAGATAAACATTGTATCCGCTGTGCAAGGCTGCAGAGGTGTTGAAGGCCGAACAAGGATACGTTGGCGCTGAACCGCACGAAGGTAAACTTTTAGGTTGAACGTGCAAAGCGAGTTTGGGGCCCGTGAACACGCGATAAGAGGGCGATGTGCACAGTTCAACGCCACCTGCGTCCGAGACTAGATGAACCGTCGCATCACCAAGAATCCCATTGAACATGAGCATCGCGCGGCCTTCGAGGTTGCTCCACGCCGATGCATCCATGGTCTGACCGGGCACCAAGCTTCCCGATTCCACGACGATGTGCATGTTGACGACCATGCCTTCGATCGGCCCGTTCCCATCCTGGAGGACCACATCGAACCTGAGCTGCCGTTTTACCTCCGGAAGAATCTCAGGAAATTCGCACGTGGACAGGGATGGATCTGGAGCGGCCGAGGCGGGACGGTTCACCACAATAGGCAGTAGCAGAAGAACGGCCGCAATCAAGCGAGAGCCAAAAAATCCCTTCATCACCTCACCCTCCCTCAGCCCGAAAGCCATTTTGAATTTAGATCAGGACATTGCTGATGTCCACGTTAAATACGTTTATCTATTAAATTCATAACGGACTCTCCGTATCAGCTTTCTCACAAGAAAACCGGCCGAGGCTCACCGCCCCGGCCGGTATTTCACACAGAACTTGTCCCGAAACTACGGCTTCGTGGGTTCTCCCGCCGCCAGCTCGGTGGTGACCATGCCGCCACCCATCATGGCCGGCAGCTTGGTCACGCTGCGCACCACGTGGTGGGGTCCCTTTACCATCACGTTGTAGGTCCCCTTGCCCGACTCGTCACCGTCGAGGGGCTGTATTTCCACCTTGAACGTATCGAACGACCCGCCCGCGACCTGAACCGTTTCTTTCCCGGTCACGGTGAGGTGCATGGCGCGCACCTTCTGGGTCAAGGGATCGAAGTAACGAATCGGCGACGAATAGCCCTCGGCGATCGGCAGCGCGGCGACGGTCAGTTCAAGACCGGGGCCGTCCGCCAATACCGGAGCATCGAGCGACTGGTTCACTTCGAGCTTCTTGCCCCCACCGCCCATGGCTCCGGTGATCGACTTCGGCGTGTAGGCCAGCTCGATCTGGGCCGGACCATCGACATGGCGCATGATGGGCTCGAGTGTCTTGGCATCCATGGAGAACGTGTCGATCTGCTTCCCACCCGGAGCTTCGGCCGTATCGACGACCTTCCAGCACTTCCGGCCGTTGGTCTCGCCCGCCGAAATGGTGCGGTTCACATTGATGTTCATCTTCTGCTGGCCCAGTTCCATGGTGGCGGTGTACTTGAACGTTCCCGCCTTGATGAGGGAGCCGTCCATGACCGGCAGGGGCCCGGTCTTGGCCGAAGCCAGGAGCGCCTCGTCCTGCTTTCCGGGCAACGTTACCGCCGCCACGTCGACCGTGATCGCGCTCAAGCGCGCGGCCATGTCGGCCGGCACGTCTTCTTGCGCGCGCCCGCCCAGATACTTGGCCAGGAATTTTTCCATCACCACCGCGAGGGCGAGACGGTTCTCGGCGCTGCGGAACCCGTGTCCCTCGTCTGGAGCTACGACGTACTCGACCGGCTTACCCTTGTCGCGCAGCGCGACCACGATTTGATCCGACTCCGCCTGCTTGACTCGAGGATCGTTGGCGCCATGAACGACGAGTAGCGGCACCTTGATTTGATCGGCCTTGAAGAGCGGCGAGCGCGCGATGAGGTCGGCGCGATCCTTCTCATCCGCCGGATCGCCGACCCGCAAGTACCAGCTGCCCTTCAAGAAGGGACGCCAGTAGGCGGGGAAGGATTCAATCAGGGTGATGAGGTTCGAGGGTGCGCAATAGGGAATCGCACAGCAATAGAGATCGGGCGTGTACGCCACGCCGGCCAACGTCGCGTAACCGCCGTACGATCCACCGAAGATCGCGACCCGCTTTGGATCCGCAATACCCTGCTGGATCAAATACTGAACCGCATCGGTGAGGTCGTTCTGCATTGCTCCCGTTCCCCACTCATGATTACCGGCGTTCAGGAACTTCTTCCCATAGCCGGTCGAGGAACGGAAGTTAGGCTGCAGCACGGCATAGCCACGATTGGCCAAGAACTGAGGATACGCGCTGTAGCCCCATTGATCGCGGGCCCACGGCCCGCCGTGGGGATGGATGATGACGGGGAGATTCTTGGCCGGCACGCCCTTGGGCAGGGTGAGATAGGCCGAGATCATGAAGCCGTCGCGGGCCTTGTAGCGGATCGGCTTCATCTCGGCGAGGTTCTCGCTGGGAAGATCCGGGCGCGACTTGTAGAGCAGGGTGAAGTCGCCCTTCTGCCGGTCGTAGAGATACACCGAACCTGGATCGACGTCACGGAAGACCGCGACCAGGTAGTAATGCTCGTCCCGAGTCGTCGAGGTGACCGCGAACTCGCCATCCGGCAGCTTCTTCTTCATGAGATCCAGGTCGCGCTTGGCGTCCTTGGTCTTGGGATAGATGCGCGTGCGATCGCCGGTGTAGCTCGTGGCGATGAGCTCGTGCGTCTTCTCCGAGAACATCGCCTCACCGAAATCGACCTGATTCTCGGGGTCTTTTTCCACGAACTGGGTCTTGCCCGTGGCCGGATCGAGGATCTCGAGCTGCTGTAAATCGGGTTCGCCCTTGTTGGTGGCGATGTAGAGCTTGGTTTGATCCATGGTGAACCCGGAAATGTCGAACGACTCCAGATAGGTCACGCTATAGATCTGGGTCAGGGTCGTGCCGTCCACCCGCAGAAGCTCGTTCCCGCCGTCTTCCATCTGCCGGTAGGCAAGGCGCAGTTTGCCGTCCCGATCGAAGATCCAGCTGCCGATTTTTTGCTCGTTCTTGATCATCATTTCGCGCTGGCCGGTCGCGATGTCGACCTTGTACACATCGTGATAGGTGGCGTCGCGATCGTTGAGTCCGACGATGATCGTGTTCGGCGTATTTTCAGGAACGGCGTAGATGAGAGCCCGGACGTTTTCGAGGGGGGTCAAGTCGCGCGCCGGGGGTGCACCGGTCGCGGCCTCAGCGGTGGCCGCGGGGTCCACGGCATACACGTGGAAATTCTCGTTGCCGCCCTTGTCCTGGACGTAGAGGATGTATTTACTATCCTGGCTCCAGAAATAGCCGGCGACCGGCCGATTGTCGGCCGTGACCGGATGCGCGGCGTCGAACGCTTCGTCGCGCTTCTTGACCCAGACGTTGCGCTCATCTTTGTAGGGCTTGATGAACGCAATGTACTGGCCATCGGGAGATAGCTGGGCTGCGGAGACCTGCGGGTCACCGAAGAACAGCTGCCGATCCACGATCGGCGGAAGATCCGCGCGGGTCGCCGGAGCCAAGCCCAGGCTCAGCGCGGCCAGCACGGATAACAACAACAACTTTTTCATGGGGTACCTCATGACGGAGAAGAGGGGACAGCTGGCCAAGGAGCGAAGCATTGTATCGCAACAACCCTACCCCAGGGCATCGGGGAGACGAAGGAAAATGACGCATCGAAAACCGGGCGCCCAACTCTTTTGTTTGGTGCCCATTGGGGACAAGGGCGCTCGGTGAGGCACGCCGTCCTGGAGCCTCCATCCTCGAGCTACCCCCAGGGACTCACCACCGCCGGATTGGGGACTCCCGACCTGGCTCTCGCCCTCACGCAACACGACCGCTACCGGGCCGCCGTGGAGGCGTGCGGGATCGAGGTGCTGTACCTGGATCCGGATCCCGATCATCCCGACGCGTGCTTCGTGGAAGATGTGGCGATCGTGACCGACCGTGGGTTCATGCTCACCCGCCCGGGCGCCCCCTCCCGGCGCGGGGAAGTCAAAACCATGGCGAGGGCACTCTCGCGATTTCAGGAGCGACTCCCCGTGATCGAACCACCCGGATTGCTCGATGGCGGCGACGTCTGTCAGGCCGAGAATCACTTCTGGATCGGCCTCTCCGCGCGCACCAACCTCGAGGGGGCAGAGCAGTTGGGTGCTTGGCTGGCCGGTCTTGGGTACACGCATAAAGCCGTGTCCATGAGCGGAATGGATATGCTTCACCTGAAGAGCGGGCTCGGGTATCTCGGCGAGGGACGGCTGGCGGTCGTCGACGAGCTGAGGGGCGACGACGCGTTTCGAGGGTACGAGCTCGTACGCGTACTACGCGAGGAGCGCTATGCGGCGAATTGCGTGCGGCTCAACGATCACGTCTTGATTGCCGCGGGACACCCGATGTTCGAGGCGAGCCTCAAGACGCTCGGATACAGCGTCATCTCCCTGGAGATGTCTGAATTCGAAAAGATGGACGGCGGCGTAAGCTGCCTCTCGCTTCGCTGGTGACGCACTAGTACCCGGCCGCTTGGCCGTCCTTTCGGGATTCGGACGCACCCACATACACATCATGGACGGCGTCGTAGAGAATGCCTTGAAACCCGCCATACGGCCCCACCTGCGAGCCAACGTGATGGCCGCGCTCTTCCAGCCCTCGAATGACCAGAGGCGCGAAGCCGGTTTCCACAATCACCTCTCCCCCATTCGTCATCGTCCCCCCCGTCGGTTCCGGTGAACCGATGTGCAGAATGCGCGGCGCATCCCCCGCTTCCTGCAGCCCCATGCCGAAATCGATCAAGTTGGTGAGAATTTGCACGTGACCCTGCGGCTGCGTTTCCCCACCCATCACACCGAAGGAGAGATAGGGTTTGCCGTTCTTGGTCACGAACGCGGGAATGATGGTGTGAAAGGGACGTTTTCCCGGGGCAAACACATTGGGGTGGCCCGCTTCCAAGCTGAACATCTCGCCGCGATCCTGTAAACCAAAACCGAGTCCCTCGGGGCACATCCCCGATCCCATCCCGCGGTAATTGCTCTGGATCAAGGACACCATGTTGTGGTCTTTGTCGGCCACGGTGAGATAGACCGTATCCCCCGCCTTGAGCGCCTCCGGCGCCCCTGGCTCAACCACTTTGGCCGCTTTATCCATGCGAATGAGCTTGCGCCGTTCGTCGGCGTATTGCTTCGAGATGAGCGCCTTCAGCGGAACTTCGGCGAACGCCGGATCGGCGTAATAACGGGCGCGATCGGCAAAGGCGAGCTTCTTTGCCTCCACGAAGAGGTGCAGGTGATCGACGCTTCCGAATCCCATTTTGCCCAGGTCGTATCCCTCGAGCAGGTTCAGCATCTCGAGAGCGGCAATGCCTTGCGTGTTGGGCGGCAGCTCCCACACGTCGTAGCCCCGGTAGTTCGTGGACACCGGTTCCACCCATTCCGAGGTATGCGCGGCGAGATCTTCGTAACGAAGGAACCCGTCGTTCTTGGCCATGTAGGCGTCGATGGCGCGCGCGATGTCGCCTTTGTAGAACGCATCGCGTCCTTGCCGCGCGATCGTTTCCAGGGTTTTGGCCAGCGCCGGATTGCGAAAGACTTCCCCTTTTACCGGAGCGTGGCCGTCGGGCAGAAAGGTTTCGCGAAACCCGGGATATTTGTCGAGCACGGGGACGCTCTTCTGCCAGTAATACGCGATGAGCTCACTGACCGGAAATCCTTCGCGTGCGTACCGAATTGCCGGCTCGAGCACCTGGTTCATGCGGAGCTTGCCGAAGCGACGATGCAACTCGAACCATCCATCCACGCAGCCGGGAACCGTCACCGGGAGCGGGCCGTACGAAGGAATTTCCGTAAGCCCTCGCTTTTTGAACTCCTCGAGGGTGAGGCTCTTGGGCGAACGGCCGCTCGCATTCAGGCCGTATAGTTTTTGCGTCTTCGCATCCCAGACGATGGCGAAGAGATCGCCGCCGATTCCGGAGCCGGTCGGCTCCATGAGTCCTAATGCTGCGTCGGCGGCAATGGCGGCATCGACGGCGCTACCGCCCGCTTTCAACACATCGAGGGCGATCTGGGTGACCAAGGGCTGGCTCGTGGCCGCCATGGCGTGACGGGCGATCACCTCGGATCGCGACGCGAATGGGGCGCCGGTGACGCGGTCGTACGCCAATGCATTGCTCCTTGGTATTGCGGAAGCCAGAAGGAGGCTCGCGGTCAGGATGGGCCAAAATGCCCGGTGCCGCCTTCGGCAGGGGGAGGAATCGGGATGCCTGGGCATGGTACTCCCTTTCTCATCAGGTCGAGCGGAGGGTAGCATCGGCAGCCCGGATGGGGCAGACTCGATGCCTACCCTGACCCCCGAGGGCCGGCGCGCCGGCTCCCCCGACACGGAGGACTTCTTGACGTCGCGTTTCTTCCTAGCGTGTGCCCTGGTTGCTTTGAGTCCCGTCACCGCTCGTTCTCAGGTGCCGGTGGCCACGGATATCTTTCTGGTTCGGTTTGCCGATCTCGACAGCGCCGGCGCGGTGTCGGTAAAGCAACTCACCAAGCGGGCCGGATATGACAACCAGCCCTGCTTCACTGCTGATAGCCGCTACCTGCTCTATAGCGCGATCATGCCCGATCTCCAAGCCGAGATCTTTCGGATCGATTTAAAAACAGGCAAGGAAGAACGCCTAACCAAGACTCCCGAGAG
>Ga0075421_100000004_pt1 | contig 153334 bp, 145 predicted proteins | sample SoiMetdeltSBSDD5_FD_75292 | JGI IMG/M metagenome (GOLD analysis project Ga0075421, IMG submission 75292) | Bulk soil microbial communities from a Populus tree surrounding site in Tennessee, USA - Soil MetaG P. deltoides SBSDD5 | ecosystem: Environmental > Terrestrial > Soil > Tree plantation... | reverse complement strand
TTATGCGTTATAAATGAGACGGTAACAGAGCTTACATCGAACAAGCGTATTTCTTCTGATGGCCTGAAGATCTGAAGCGGTTAAAACGGAAAAACATCCAGAACAATTGTTGAAACTGAGTGGAACAACGGGATCCGGTACCTTTTCCTTCATTTCGGTGTACATGGTTGCCCATTCTTCAGGAATGCCGACTGTATAGGTTGCTCGTTCTTTATTTTTTAGTTCTAAATCATTTTTGGTGCGGGTCAATGCGTCTTCACGAGTTTTAATTTCGGATTCAATTTTCTGAACTTCTTGTTTCACATCGGCGCTATTCTTTTCAAAACCATTACTCAGGTGATCGACACGATTGACAAGGTCGATCACAAGACGTTCTTGCTCAATTTGCAGATTTTGCATTCGTTCAATCTCTGTCTTTTTTGCTTGTAACATCTTATAATCTGCACCATGTAATTGTTCTTTTTTTTCTGAAAGAATCATATCAATACTTTTCAGTTCAAGTTCAGCGTCACCAAGTTGTTTTTTTGCAGAAAAAAACTCCTGTTTTTTTTGTTCTAATTCCTGGTAAAATTTACGGATTTTTGTTTGTAACAAAGAAATCGCTTGTTCAAGATCAGCAATGGTCTTTTGTGTGTCGTGGACGTGCCTATCAAAATCTATAAGCGCAATAAAGGACTTCATAGGATTATTTTCCATATTTTTCCTCGTTATCAAGTGGTGGGCCCACCAGGATTTGAACCTGGGACCTTTCGGTTATGAGCCGACTGCTCTCACCGCTGAGCTATGGGCCCGCCGTTTTGTTCAGTAATATCATGAAAGTATACTGGTACCATATCTACAGCGTAAAGTAATTATGATGCGATGTGAAGTACGATGCTTTAAAAATATTTTTGCCTTTTGTTTGTATCATTACAAATGCGCATAAAAATTAAAATTTGCTTTTTTCTTCATTGTTTTTTACTTTTAAATAAGTTTCCTTTTAATTTAATGGAGTTATATATGATAAAGAGACAATTGGCGTTTATTGTGATGCTTGGAATGAGTTTTTATGCACATGGAATGGATGACTTGTTTAGCCAAAATATGGATACCACACACGATGATATACAGCAAGATCTAAGGTTCACAGCCCAAAGCCTTATGAGTCATGTGGCTAATCTAATGGATAATGAAATAGTTCAAGAAGTTAATGACCTTATCAATGATCATGGTGAAAAAAATGTGTTGATAAGTGTAGGTATATCCAAGGTATTTCAAGTAATAGTAGACTATAAAATAAGTTCTGCACTTGTTCATCCAAGTGACATTCCTACATCATTGGCATTTCTTTCGACGATGTATGCAATTCAAGTAACGCAAGAAATTACTCCATCATTAAGGCATATGACAACAGACATAGGAGTCGGGACAATGCTTGGGGTTCGAAACGCATATGATTTTCTAAAAGGGAATTTGAACGTGACAACTTTAGTAATAAGATAATAAAAAAACAAAAGTGGGAATACAATTTTTTTGATATTCCTACTTTTGTTTTGCAACATATTTCAAAAAATCTTTGAGCCTGACGCTGTATCCCCATTCATTGTCATACCAACCAAATACCTTTCCGATAGTACCTTGTACCTTTGTTAATGGTTTGTCGATCACGACTGAATAATTATTTCCAAAAAAATCAGATGAAACTAGTGGCTGATCAGTTATGTCGATAATTCCCTTCATCGTATGCTTCATGCTTTCTTGAAATGCATCGATGATTGATTGTTCACTGATACGTTTTTGTGTAGTAAACGAAAGGTCGAGAAATGACACTTTTCCAACCGGTACACGAAGTGCAAGACCATCCACTTTATTTTTCAGTGTCGGTATCACCTTTTCAACCATTTTTACCGCGCCACTTGTTGTTGGAATAATGTTGAGTGCTGCAGCACGAGATCGCCGCGGGTCATCTTTTTCAACATCAAGAAGTGCTTGAGAGTTCGTGTACGCATGAACGGTATTCATATATGCATCATTTATTTCGAATGTTTGATGGAGTACGGATAGCAGAGGAATTAGTGCATTTGTTGTGCAAGAACCGAGTGATACGATGAAATGTTTTTCTGGATCAAACAGTGCCATGTTTACTCCCGGAATGATTGAGATATCCTCATCATGCGCCGGGGCGGAAATGAGAACGTATCTGGCACCGCTATCACGGTGTTGCGTCGCCTTTTCTCTTTTGGTAAACGCACCAGTACAATCGACTACCCAATCGATTTTCTCTGATTTCCACGGTAATTTTCTTGCATCCATTTCGGCGATGATGTGAAACGAGTGATTATCAACCTGCAACGTGTCGCTTTTAAATGCTACAGAGCCTTTGTATGTTCCCATTAATGTGTCATAGGTGAACATGTACGCAATCATTTTTGGGTCGGCATTGCCGATATTAATTGTCGAAATCGCGAATAAATCTTGTGCCGTTTTATCTTGCACATATGTTCGTAAAAAATTTCTTCCGATGCGGCCAAAACCATTAATTGCGACGTTCATGCTTATTTAAGTTTCTTTTTTTTATTGTTTGGTTCATTATCATCATCATCCTGATCATCTCGTTTTCGCTTGAGATTTTCGGGATTTTGCAAATTTTTAAATAGAGCTTTTAATCTTTCGATTTCTGTCTGGAATGATTTGAATTTTTCATCGCGGTGTTCGATAATGTTAAATAGTTGCCTAATATCCTGGCCTTGGCAGTCTATGGCCTCTTCAAGTATTTTGATATCGTGTCCATCCCTATTGGACCATATGGTAAGGTTTTCAATAGCTCTTTTGTTTTTTTTAAGAGTTCCGTTTATTCCCGTAATAGCTTCATTTATTCTTACTAGTTTCCTTTTATCTTTATTAGATTTCCTTTTTTCATCAATCGTTTTTAATGAAGATTCTTTCTTTGATGCGTTGATTTCTCCGTCCTCAGAGGCGTTGCTTGCATAACAAACCGAAGTACAAAGTATAAAAAATAGTGATGAAATCTTCAAAGTTTTTCCCCCTTACTTTGTCGTGTGTCAAAAACGTTTCGTTATTGTAGCATCTCGTTTTATATAAAAAAATAGTTTTGAGAAAATTTTTTTAAGATGATTTTCCCTCCTCTTTTTTTTTAGGCTTTTACCATTCAATAGTTTGTAGGTGAGTATATGATGATACCCTTGACAGTTTTGGACAATCAACAAGAACGATACTGCGAACATATGCGCATAGTAACAAGTAATTTTACGAGAACAATTTTATTTGCCTATGATCATCGTCTTGAACATTTGCAATACGATTTTTATGGCGATGGTGTTGCCAAAGATGCGTACAGTGTTGAACATGCATTGACAATCGCAGCGAAAAGCAAGATGAGCGCTTTTGCAACACAGTTTGGTCTCATTGCTCGTTACGCGCGGAGTTTTGATAGTGTTCCGTATGTGGTGAAATTGACAGGAAAGGTTCCTGTGCGCACGTTTACTGATGATGCATACAACTACTCGTTGTGTTGCGTGAAGGATGTGGTGGATTTGCAGCAAAATACTGGTCTTTGTATTCCTGGTGTTGCCGCAGTGATTTATCTTGGAAGTACGTTTGAACATGACATGATTCAGTTTGCGTCAGAGACGATTCGCGAAGCGCATAAACAGGGGCTTGTGGCATTTCTTTTTATCTATTTACGTGGAAACATAAACAAGGACGATTCTATGCTTCTTGCTGGTGCTGCTGGTGTTGCGAATGTTCTTGGAGCAGACTTTGTGAAATTACATGTTCCAAATGATATTTCTGTTGAAGATGCAAAAAAAATTAAGCGTGCCGCAGGAAATACACGATTGCTTTATGCGGGCAAGGAAAGGGTTGATGAAAAAACGTTACTTGATCGTATTTCTTTGCAAACGAGTCATAATCTGTGTGACGGAGTTGCGCTTGGGCGAAATCTATTTCAGCGGACGGCGCAAGATGCGGTGACTTTGGTTGATCGTATAGTCAGGATGGAATAATTTTTCTTCGTTGTACGTACTTTCGTATCTCCTCGCATACAATGATGCTGCTTGCAATGAGCGTAATGATTATCCAATGATAGAAAAGTATATATGTTGTATCAAATAAATACTGCATTGTTGGGAGATACACAACACCCAGTTGGAGCACAAAGACAAACAATGTTATTAAAAGAAGTGGTTTATTTGAAAAAAGGCCGAGTGAAAAAAGAGATTTTTCGATTGATCGACAGTTCCATGCGTTGAACCATTGAAACATAGCCATTGTTATGAGGGTAATCGTTTGGGCCATTTTAATGTTTTCATGATGGTGAACATAAAACATGCACAGTGATATAACGCCCATAAAGATTGCACAATACAAACCGATCCCCAGAATAGTCCAGTCTAAGAGTCGTGTTGTCTTTTTTGGAATTTCTAAAAGATTTGGTTCTTCTTGTTCCATGGAGATTCCGATGTCCAGAAATCCATCAGTTACCAAATTAAGCCATAAAATTTGTGCTGCAGTAATTGGTAATGGAAGTTTCAGGTGAAAGAGTGCCTCTAAAAGAAGTACCAGGAGAATGATACAAAGTTCGCTTAAATTTGTTGCGAAAAAATACAGTATAACTCGTTTTAATGTGTAAAAAATATGTCTTCCAAAGGTGATTGCCTTGATAATGTATGCAAAAGAATCATCGAGTAATACGATATCTGAGGCCTCTTTTGCAACCTCTGTTCCCGACCCCATAGCAATTCCAACGTCTGCAAATGCTAATGCTGGGGCATCGTTTATTCCATCACCTGTCATTGCAATAACTTTATTTTTTTTTCGTAGGGCCCTGATGATTCGCATTTTATACTCCGGGAGCATGCGAGAAAACAATGTAGTACGTTCGATACTATTTTCAACTGCTTCGTCTGACATCGATGCAAATACAGAACCGTCAATATTTTCATCTTCTTTGTCCAAAATTCCAACTGTTTGAGCAACAATTTTTGCAGTGATTTCGTGATCGCCCGTTGCCATGATGATTTGTATTCCAGCATTTCGCGCTTGTTTGACGATATCGACAATGTTTTCTCGAATTGTATCCTGAATGCCAAGAAGAGCGATTAACTGAAAGCCGTCATTCGGTATGTCTTCTGATTCTTGATCGCGTGGAACTATTTTTGATGCAACCGCAATGACTCGAAAACCGGAGTCAAGAAGGGTTTGAAGGGATGCTTCAAAAAATGAAGAAACGGATGAACAATGTTTAAATACCGCTTCTGGTGAACCAATGATGTATGCCTCCTTTCTGTTGTCGACACCATATAAGGCGGTGTGTAACTGCGTTTCCGGGCGAAACGGAGTCTCACTAATTTGCCTGTATTCAGCAAGCACTTCTTTTGGGATGTTCATTTTTTCTGCACATACCAACAATGCTGCTTCGGTAGGATTTCCCCGAATGGTGAATGTATCTTTTCTTGCTCCAGGTATCACCTGAGCATCGCTCATGAGCTCTGTGATTATACCAGTTTTATACAGATCGGAATTCTTATCAATTGTTTGTACTTTTGTATCTTTTATAAAAAATTCTCCCGTTGTTCTATACCCGCTTCCCGTAACAGTATATTCTGTTTGATCAGCAAAAATTTGAGCAATCATGAGTTCGTTTTTTGTGATCGTTCCAGTTTTGTCGATAACAATTGCATCGATATGTCCCAATGATTCTACCGCTTGCATGTTGCGGACAAGTATTTTGTTTTTTGCTAATTGTCTTGCTCCAGAGACAAGAACCAGGGTGAGCACAAGGGGTAGGCCTTCCGGGATAATACAAATAAATAATGCAATCAATATTGAAACGAGTTCATGTGTTGGTTTTCCAATCCAGAGTCCGACAAGAAAGAGGAGAAAACAGAGAATGACAATTGAGATGAGGATAATAATAGATAACTCATCAAGCGATTTCTTGAGTGTTGTTTCTGTGTCAATTTCACTCACTGATTTTTGTAGTTTCCCAAATTCAGTGTTGATACCCGTACAGGTAACAATTGCTGTTGCATTACCAGAAAGGATGGTTGTGCCTTTAAAGAGCATATTGTTTTGTTGATACACCGGAACAGGTTCTGTGATTACAGTGATATTCTTGTATACCGGTGATGATTCGCCAGTTAAAACCGACTCATCAACGCCCAGTTTTGAGCATTCTATGATTCGAGCGTCTGCAGGTATTCGTTCGCCTTCATGCAGAAACATGATATCACCAGGGACAAGGTCGCGTTCCCTGACAATTATTTTTGTTCCTTCGCGTAATACCAATGTGTCGGTACGTATGAATTGTTTTAAACTTTCTATAATGTTTTGTGCGCGATATTCTTGTACTGTTCCCAAAATGGCATTGAAAAATAAGATTCCTGTGACAATAAATGCATCAATCGTTTTATCTGAGGTAAAAAATATCAGTGTTGCTGCGATCAAAAGGACGTAAATGAGTGCGTTTTGAAATTGTGACAAAAAAATGAAGGGAATACTTTTGTGTGATGTATCTTCGATCTCATTAAACCCGAATTCCCTCTGCTTTTTCTCAATTGCCTCGTGTGATAACCCAGCATTAGGATTGACGCCCATTGTTTTGTATAACGCTTCGAGTGATGATTGATACGATTGCATTGTTACCCCAGGCTTCTCTATTTTTTTTTCTCTTTTTAGATTAATAGTACATTGGGGCAGAAAAAAACTACTAATTTAAAGGGATTGCTGAAAGATGTTTTCGATTTTAAAATCAAAATATTATTTGTATATCTGCTTCTTTGCATCATTTGGTACGATATGCAATGTATTTCTTAAAAACAAAATAATATCGGAAAATTGTTTGTTTGATGCGTTGAACAGAATGCATGATTGTTCCGAGATCTCTTCTAGAAATCGAGATTTTTGTTGCGTTGTAATTTGTGAGTATGTGTAGCGATATTGCGCATACGACAAAATTAATAATTCCCGGGCTCGTGTAAATCCGACATAGAGCAATCGTCGTTCTTCACTAATTGCATCGAAATTGCCAAGTGCGCGCTGTGACGGCAGCACTCCTTCTTCAAGTCCAGGAACAAACACAACGTCAAATTCAAGACCTTTCGATGCGTGCAATGTCATCAACGAAACGATACTCGTGTCCTCTTTTTGAGCAAATGCTTTATCTTGAAGTAACGCAATTTCATGAATAACTGATTCAACACTCGTGTGTCCGATAGTTTTGAAATGCTCAATAGCGCGACGCAACTCATCAATGTTATCAAGTCGTGCTTGTGCATCGGTCTGATCATATTCTGAACGAATGTAATTTGAGTATCCTGTTTTTGCCATAATTTGCGAAAAGGCAGCATCGGCCGAAGGATGGCTTTCGAGCGTATCAAAAACTTCTATAAATTGCTGCAAGACTCTTTTTTTACCTTCTGGAATGAGATTTTGATTAATAACATGTTGCACAAGATCGACAAATGAAAATAACGATTGTTCATTCCAAGTACTTTGCAATAACTCTTCGGTTTTTGCCCCTAATCCTCGTGTTGGTATGTTGATAATTCTGAAAAATGCGGTTCGATCATATCGATTTACAAAAAGACGTAAATAGGCAATGATATCTTTAATTTCTTTTCGTTCGTAAAATTGCGTTCCGCCGATAATGACATATGGAATTGAATGTTTGAGTAATTCTTCCTCGATAATACGTGATTGCGAGTGCGCTCGATACAAAACGGCTTGGTTGTATGATGGATGTAATTGTTTTATTGCAGTGATTGTTTTCACAATGACGGATGCTTCCTGATAGTCAGACGCTACTTTAAAAACAATTGGCTTGATTGTGCCTTGTTTGACGGCATCGAGTGTTTTTGGTGTTCGTTCGGTATTGTTTATTATCAACTCATTTGCAACGTTTACAATATGTTTTGTTGATCGATAGTTTTGTTCGATCTTTATGACTTTCGCGTTGGGGAAATCTTTTCGGAAATTTTGTATATTTGCAACGTTTGCACCACGCCAAGAATAGATTGACTGATCTTCGTCGCCGACAACACAGAGTGAATTAATTGCAAAATGTTTGTCAAATAATGCCATTTTTTTCAAAAGTTCGTGTTGGACTCCGTTTGTATCTTGGTATTCATCAACCAAAATGTGTTGTACATTATGTTGAAATTGAATGCGGAATTCTTCATGTGTTATAAAGAGACGAAGTACTTCAACAAGAAGATCGTCAAAATCATAGCTAAATGATGCCTGTTTTTCCTTTTCATACAAAAGATAGAACCCTTGCAATTCGGCCGATAGTTCATAAAGTGGAGGTTTGCTTGGCTGTACTGTTTTATTTTTCACGCCACTGATTGCGTACAAAACAGTACGTGCCGTATATCGTTTTTCAGACCCTGTTGATTTTAAAATTCCTTTGATTATTTTTTCCTGATCATCATCATCAAGGATCGAAAAAAATGGTTTTTCAAGAAGATGACTGTATTTTTTTAATAAAAGAACACAGAATGAATGGAATGTCCCAATAAATGGAAGATGCGTTGCATTTGGTAAAAAATGCTGTACGCGTTCCTTCATTTCTTTTGCAGCTTTGTTGGTAAAAGTAAGCGCAAGAATTGAGTCAGGTGAGGCTGAGTGTGTGAGCAATAAACGCGCAATGCGAGCAGTAATGACACGCGTTTTTCCAGACCCAGCACCCGCAATAATGAGGAGTGAGCCTGAGTCATGCAACACTGCTTTTTTTTGTGCATCATTCAATGATTTTTCTAAAAATATATCAAACGCTATCTGTTCGTGTTCGTTCATGGGACAATGCGATGTATAAAAATAATACGTTCATCGTATCAGACGATTCGTTGTTCGTCGAGAAAATATGTGTTCATCATGTTTATATTTTTTCTTCTGATGACTCAAAATATAATTGCTCATGTTCATACACGTCGACGGTGTATATAAACATGAATACCATCAAACTTAAAATAAGAGTGGATGAAAACAAGAGAGCGCTGAATATTATACCAAAGGTGTAAAGTGGTTTGGTGTGTTTTAATAACTTCATCAGCATCAGTAAAAGACAAGATAGAATTGTCATTGTTGGCAAAGTGTACAAAAAAAATAATCCGGTTTTTTTTATTAAAGCGAATGTATTTTTTATTCTGTATTCTCCATCAAGCGAGAGCAGGAGGAGTGTAGATGATAAGAGTACGAACGGAATACAAAGTACCGTTGGCACGAGTGATGCAAAGGATGACAAAATAAGCATTGCAAAAAAGCATTTTTTTGTGACATAAAACAAATAGTTCCAATTTTTTTTATACTTCGATGGACGTAAAAAAAGAATGATCAAAAAAGTAGCAAATGCGACAATTGTATTGCCAAGATTGATGAAATTGCCTTGGCCATAACCAAAAAGAAAATATACAGCAATAAGCAGAGATCCAAGCACGAAGTATCCCGGTGTTGATGAGAGCACGCGGATTTGTCGTTTAAAAGCGAGCACAAAAACAGTTCGTATATCTTTATTCTGTAAAAAAGTGATCTGTTTTTTCCATGATTCAAATAATTTCATACATAACCCTATACATTGCAGTTATATAAGAATACAAAAAGAAAGCTTGAAAAGAAAAGGTGGTAAAGTTTGCTTGGGATTTAGTTGCTTTATCGGCAAGTTATCGATTATTGTATAAAAGAATGCCGATAACTTGCCGATATTATGCCGATAAAATTCAATCCAAACTAAACAGTCGTCTGGAACTTTTTATGAAGAAACTTATACTTTCGTTACTTTTACTTTTTGGAGCCACACGAAACACATTATGTGAACATTCGCTTGAAAAAATAGTGGCATTCGGCTCAGCAGCGTCATTTGTCCTGTGGACCCCTGCCACTCTCAACACGATTATAACTCAGGGTCTTCTTTTCGGATTTGCAAGTACACTCGTGCCTCGGCTCATCCTGGACAGTGTAACAGTAACAAATATGCTCGAGATAATGAGTACATCAAAGGCAGATCGTGCGACAATCGCTTTCTCATGCATCGGCTCAGCGGCATCGTTTCTCTTCTGGCTCCCTGAGGCAAAAACGAAAATAGAGCGTGATGGCTTTGTACAAGCAACAGCATCAACACATACCCTGCGCCTTGGACTTGATGTTTTAACTCTTGCAGTTTGCTCAAAATACTTATTTTTATTCGGTTAAGAATTGTAATAAAAAATGGAGGAGAGAGGGGGATTCGAACCCCCGATCCCGATCTCTCGGAATAACGGTTTTCAAGACCGCCGCATTCAACCGCTCTGCCATCTCTCCGGAATTATATTTCACTGTAGTTATTTTTTTAGAAATTGCAACATATTGACCAGTATTTGATCGTCATTATTGAAGTATTATTTTTAAGGTCTTGAGCGCTTGCACAAATGGCGTTGCGATAATCCTTTCATGATATTCTTTATGATTACCAAGATAGATGTAATGCAATGTCGCTTCCGGATAATCAGTACCAAATTTTATTAAACTTTTAAGATATGATCGATGAATTTTGTCCGTTCGTTTGATCTCAAACGCATGAAAACCCCTTTGCCCGTACAAAATAAAATCTATCTCATCACCATAGCTTGTTCTCCAAAAATAAATTGAGTAGCCAAGATTAAAGTAATCATTGATCGCACAGATTGCCTGAAGAAAAAGCGATTCTAATGCAACCCCTTCCTTTATTTCGCGAGCGTCGAGGGGTCCTGATGGGCGAATTGTATTAAATATACCAACATCAAAAAAATAAAATTTTTCATGGGTAATGAGTTTTCGTTTCGCCTTGTGAGTAAATACAGGAATACGTCGGCTTAATAAGAGATCATCAAGAATATTAAAATAATTGACAATTGTTGTTCGATTATGCCCTACTTCCCTTGCTATTTCAGAAACATTAAGCACGCTCCCTTGCGAAAATGAAGCAATTTCTAAAAATTTTGTAAACGTACCAACATTGCGTGTCAGTCCTTCCTGCAGCACCTCTTCTTTTATATATGTTTGAACATAGCTTTCAAGATATTTTTTGGGATCAGGATGCGAAAATACCGACGGAAGCATACCATACGTCAGCGCAAACGAAAGGTTAAATTGTTCACCAACCTCATCAATAGTAAGAGGGTGCATGGTATACGTAAGGGCCCGACCAGCAAGCAAATTAACACCGCCCCGACGGAGCGATCGCGCACTTGAGCCGGTTAAAATAAATCGATATTTTTTTTCTTCAATAAGCCGATGTACTTCATTTAAAAGTGCTGGAATTTTTTGAATTTCATCAATAACAATCCATCCTGCATAAAATGATGGAATCATATGCGATAAACGGGAAGGATCGGCAGAAAGCACCGAAAAAAATGAAAAATCAAGTAGATCAAGATAGATCGCATCTTTAATGTGTGCCTTAAGCCAGGACGTCTTTCCTGTTGCACGCGGACCGAAAAGAAAAATACTTTGCTGATGATCAAGTGGCAAAGAAAGAAGACGATGGAACATAAAAACCGAAAAAATAAAAACTCTGTTGTCAATTATAGCGTATTTTTAAAAACAAAGTTAGCATTTTTCAATCTTATTTCTTGGTTTCGTCTCAAACATCGAAATAGTGATAAATATAATAAGAAACGTAAGTTATTCATATTTTCATCTTTTTAAAATGGTGTGCCCGAAAGGAGTTGAACCTTTAACCTTCAGATCCGTAGTCTGACGCTCTATCCAATTGAGCTACGGGCACAAAATGATTGGTGGAGAGAGAGGGATTCGAACCCTCGTGCCCGGTTTCCCAGGCTCTTGCTTAGCAGGCAAGCGCTTTAGGCCTCTCAGCCATCTCTCCAATTCCATGACTATCATCCTATCTTTTAATTCCTTTTTTGCAAGTCTATGCTATTCTTTTTCCATTGATTTTTCACAAAAAACGTATACGATATGAAATGTTATGGTGGATGTAGCTCAGTTGGTAGAGCATCAGATTGTGGCTCTGAGGGTCGTGGGTTCGAGACCCACCATTCACCCCATTAAAAGGACAGTATGATTTATTTTTTATGGGCATTTTTATTCGGTGCGTTTGGCGTTTCTATGATGGTTACGTCGTTTCGCTCTTCGTACAGACCTATTCTGAAATTTACCTCTGGTGTTTTGGGATTGTGTGCAGGATTGTGGTCTATCTCTAAAGTTGATATGCCCATGAAATATAATTATGGAAAAAAAATTGTTCATTATGTACAACACGTAGCGAATGCAGGAATGGGAAAAATTAAAGGGTATTTTGATAAGTACACGTAAAATTCGGGGCGTGGCGCAATAGGCTAGCGCACTCGCTTTGGGAGCGAGGGGTTGTCAGTTCGAGTCTGGCCGCCCCGACCAGTTTAGAATGAGGACATATGTTTTTTCTTTTGTTTTTATTTCTTTTTTCAATCGATTCGACAGCAGGGGAGTTAACTCTCTGGCAGAGTTTTGGTGAACATGTTAAAGAATTTCCTGTGAAAGAGGTGGTTTTGAGCAATGCAGTTCTGCTGGCAGCATTCGCAGGTTTTAGAATAGTTCAAATAGCGCGTGATGATGGTTGGTCTTCCGAAAGAAATAAGCGTCCTTTGGATTTGAATTCAACAATTTACAAGATGGTGGGGACTACCGTCATTTGCAGTCTCTGCAATACGCAAAACATCGTTATTTTGCCTATATTCGGATCTCTCGGCATAATTTGTTCCTTTGGGGTTGAGAAGTCTGACGGACTTTTGAAGAAAGGCGGGCGTTGGATTGGCTATGGTGCATTTTGGCCAGCCATAATGGTGAGCAAATGTTATCCTAAGGTGTACAAGGAAGGTGGAACTAAAAAAGTACAATGTCTTCGTCTTGGTGCGGTTTTAATTCAAAGGTTTTCGGTCCTTGTTTGGTTTTCATTCTTAATTTATCAAATTCCATGGCTCTGGAAAAAGATGCAACATATTCCGGCAACAAATATTTTTACTCTTTTTTATCGCTATGGAAAGAAGAAGTTCAGCACGCATAATTCTTGATGACTTTTTTTTGTTTTTATCTAGGATGAAAGCATAGAACGATTTGTTTTGAGTATTATGGAAGAAAAAACATTTCGTACATTTTTGCCTGAAAAAGAAACTCAAGAAAATACCGGTGAAGATATATTTCTTCCCGGCGAAGATACACAGTTTCAGCGGTATAAACCATCTACCTTCTTGGAGTATGTCGGGCAAGAGGCGTTGCGAGAAAAGTTGTTGATTTATACAAAAGCAGCTCGTTTTCGTAATGAGCCACTTGATCATGTCCTTTTGTTTGGTGCGCCTGGTCTAGGAAAGACAACGTTGGCACATATTATTGCCTCTGAAATGCAATCATCGATTAAAATATGTAGCGGTCCAACACTTGAGCGCAGCGGTGATCTTGTTGCGATTTTATCTTCACTGACCTATAAAGAGGTATTATTTATTGACGAAATTCATCGGTTGAGTCCGACGGTTGAGGAAATTTTGTATACCGCGATGGAAGAATTTTGTATTGATGTTGTCGTTGGTCAGGGGATTGCTGCAAAATCAGTTCGTTTGCCACTGCAACCATTTACATTGATTGGCGCGACAACGATGAGTGGAAAAATATCCGCTCCACTTCGCTCTCGTTTTTCAATTATCGAACAGCTGGAATTGTATTCAGCGAAGGAATTGCAGCAAATTATATTAAAAACTGCTGAATCTTTGCAGTTTTCTATAACAGAGGATGCAGCTTGTATGCTTGGAGCTGCGTCGCGATCAACGCCACGTATTGCAAAAAAATTGCTTCGCCGCGTGCGTGATTTTGCTCAAATTAAAGGATGCGCCGCCGATGTTGAGTTGGTATGTGCAGTTTTGCAGGCGCTGGGGATCAGCAAAGACGGTCTGACAAAGCAGGAGCGTTTCATGCTTGAGATGATTGCGCAAAAATTTAATGGTGGACCGGTTGGTATCGAAACGTTAGCGGCAGTGCTTATTGAGGACGTAGAAACAATTGAGCAAGTATATGAGCCATTTTTGATGCAAAAAGGATACCTAGAAAAAACGGCGCGTGGTCGTCAAATTCCGCAGGCAATGCTTGCAAATATGAGAAAACAACAATTGCTTTTTTAGTGATGGAAATAATTTTATGAAATATACGTACATATTACTGTTCTTTTTTGTTCGTGTTGCTTTGGCATCATCACCTGATTCAAAATTGATAGTGCCTGCTGGGGATTGCAATAAAGATATTAAAGGCGCTATCGAAAAGCTTACCACTTCATTTTTCGAACGTGGAGTGTCGATCGGGAATAATGTACCGCTTTTGGTAAATGTGCTTTCTGATTTTTGGATTAATTTTTTACCAGGAAGCATAAAAACCACAGGTAAAGTACTGTTGTGTAGGCCATTTCCGCAGGGGCTCTTTTATATGAAATGTAAAATTTTTTTACAAGCAATTAATCGGGAAGATTCCTTTGGTCAAAAGGCGTGTCGTTTGTGGACAAAGTATGCCTTCAAGCCATTTGATATGCTCCCTGAAGATTCTGAAGATTCGCAATTGAAAATTTTTTCATTTGCGAATATGTTCATTCCAGAGCACTATATAACTGAAGAGTTTTTGTCGATTATTGATGAAACATGCAAAGAAGAGTTTAAATGGCGTTTTTCGGAGATTGATGAAGAATGCAAAAAAAAGTTAGAAGAGTGGTGGTTGGAGAGTTATAGCGAACAAAAAAAGCGCGAATTAGACCTGATAAAAAACAGGTTGCTTTTCAAGAAGGCCTTTTTACCATATGCGTTACAAATGATACTCAATTATTATATGACCAAGTATTTTTGGAGATTGCGACGTTGGCACCAAGAGAAAAACTCAAATCAACGTGTAAAAAACATGTACAACACAATCGATGTTCTCACGAATTTCCTGAGTTTTCGATTCTGCTATATGCCATTTGATTTGTATGTCAATCGAGCTGCATTGAAGAATATGTTTGTCCATTCATAAACTATGTGGTCACAGTCAAAATTTTTTACTAACTTAAGACTATAATTTCAATTTTAAACAAAGAAGGATATATGTACCAAAAGAATAAAGTCATTTGTTTGGTATTTTTTCTACAAATAGCATTCTTATCATTTCACGGCATTACGTGTGCTTCGTTGAATATGGACTCATCGTTAGTAAAGTATGGTTCGTATTCCGTGGAATATTGTGCAAATATTTTACAATGTGGATGCGATATTGAAGATAAAATACCTCAACTAATAAAAACTGTTGGTAATCCTTGTTATGATTTAGCATCAATTTTTGTTGTTAATAAATTCTTACTCTGCGCAACGTTGCGTCCCTATCAAGTTTTTGAGCATTATTTTTTTAATAAAATCACGACGTGGAATAAAGTTCCTGTTTTTAACCAAAAGAATGTGGACAAGATTTCTGAAAAACTAAAAAGTAAACGTCAAGTGTGTTGGGATAAAATTGTTGCTAAGGTTGTTGATGATGAAGAATTAGGAAAGAAAGTTGCGATTTTATACGATTTTATTACCTCCTTCTTTAATGCGGATGAAAATTCGACAACCAATGATGAAAATTCGCCAGCCAATAAGGAGATGACCGAGGAGAAAAAGATAGATGCGTTATCTCTTTTGTTATCGAATGTTTGTGATAAAGATTGGATTCCTTTTTCGAGTAGCACAATGTTTTATTTCCTATTTTCCTATAGTGGATACGTATGTTGGAAATTGTTGTTGGATAAGCCAATACAGGCCTACGCGGGTCCTTCCTTCAAAAACATTTACAACAAATGCATGTTTTTCATAGATATTCTCAATAATCGAGTTGTATTCATTCCCGTCTATTTATATCGTCACCGAGTTGAATTCAAAAAATTTCTTGCTGATGTTAAAATCATCTCGCCTTTGGAAATGGCGTAAGAAGGCTCCCTTTGTTATATTGATTTTGTACGAGTTAAAAAATATAAAGAGGTTGTGTGCATGTCAGGTCATAATAAATGGTCGCAGATAAAACATAAAAAAGCGAAAGAAGATGCAAAAAAGGGAGTTGCATTTACGAAATTGATTAAAGAAATTACTCTTGCAGCGCGGCAAGGTGGTGGGGATCCAGCATTGAATCCCAAGCTTCGTTTATTGCTTGAAAAGGGTCGTTCGGTCAATATGCCGATTGACAATGCAGAACGGGCAATTTTGCGTGGCACTGGTGCGTTACCCGGCATGCAATATGAAGAACAAACGTATGAAGGATATGGTCCGCATGGAGTTGCTATTATTGTTGACACATTGACGGACAATAAAAATCGAACTGTTGCAGAGTTGCGGCGGATTTTCATGCGACATGAAGGGGTACTGGCAGAAAATGGTACTGTTTCATGGATGTTTGAAAAACTGGGTGTTATTCGTATTTCTGCGAAAAACGGTGTTACTGAAGATCGGTTGTTAGAAACGCTTTTGGATTATGAAATTCATGATATTACCAAAGAGGAAGATGATTTTGTTGTGTATTGTAGCATGAAAAGTTTCTTGGGTGTAAAACAAAAGCTTGAATCTGAAAGTATCAGTGTTTTGGAGTCATCAATAGAAAAAATTCCAAAAAACACTCTCTCATTAAGTGAAGATGCGTCAGCAAAAGTGTTTACGCTCCTTTCTGTGCTTCAGGATCATGATGATGTGCAAGAGGTGTACACGACATTATCATGATGTTTTGTGATTGATGACATTGGAACTTCAATAAAAAAGCTTTAAACTAAAAGAGATTCATTTTTACAAGGAACGCGTATGATCGATCTTGCACTGTTACGAACCAATGTTGCATTTGTAAAACAAAAAATTTCACAAAAAGATCCCTCGTACAATGTTGATGAACTTGTATCACTTGACCAAAAGGTGCGGTTTTTACGGCAAGAGGTCGAGTCGTTACGACAGAGAAAAAATGAATTAGCTTATCAGGCGGGTAAGGAATTTTCAGAGCATCTTCGTTCTGAGTCGCTTCAGATAGGTAAGACCTTAAAAGATAAAGAACATGAGCTATCGGCGGTGGAAGCGGAATTTCAGGCATTGTACCTTGAATGTCCCAATATTTCTCATGATGATGTGCCGACGGGTGGCAAGGAGAGCAACGTTGTCGTTAAAATGTGGGGAAAAAAACCAGTGTTTGATTTTTCGATCAAAAACCACGTTGAGCTGGCATCTTCAAAAGAATGGATAGATTTTGACACGGCCTCACGACTTTCCGGGGCACATTTTGCATTTTACGGAGAGCAAGGTGCAAAATTACTCTACGCGTTGTCTTTTTTTATGCTGAAGCATAATATGTCACATGGATTTTCTTTGGCACTCCCATCAGTGCTTGTCAAAGAGGAAGCGTTGACCGTTTCTGGGAATTTCCCAAAATTCAAAGATAATGTGTTTGCGATTCCAGATCATCAATTGTACCTCACGCCAACTGCAGAAGTGAATTTGACCAATATATATGCAAATCACATTTTTATACCGGGCGAATTGCCGGTCAGAAAAACGGCGTGGACGAGTTGTTTTCGCACCGAGGGTGGTGGCTATGGGTCTCAAGAGCGTGGCTTGATACGACTACGCCAGTTTGAAAAAGTAGAGCTTGTATCATTTTGTCTTCCTGAAAAATCATATGACGAGCTTGATTTTATGGTTTCAGTTGCCGAGGGGATCTTGCAAAAACTTGATCTCCATTATCGTGTCAGTTTGTTGGCATCAGGTGATTGCTCATTTCAGTCAGCAAAAACATATGATATTGAAGTGTGGCTTCCGGGTCAGAATGATTATAAAGAGATATCTTCGGCAAGTAATTGCACCGATTTTCAAGCGCGTCGAGGCATGATTCGTTATAAAACACACGTTGATGACAAAGCAAAATTGGTGCACACGCTGAATGCTTCCTCTCTTGCATTACCGCGATTAATGGTTGCTATTATTGAAACGTACCAAAATAGCGACGGAACAATAAGTATTCCTGATGTATTGAAACCATTTTATTTGTAATTGATGATGAAAAAGCATACTGATATAATCCAAGAAATTACGCAAAAAATTCATCTGATTGCGGTGCGAACCAAAAGACAGATGAGCCATATACTTGCTGGTGATAATAAGACAAAAATGCTTGGCCATGGTTTATCATTTGATCAGGTACGAGAATATCAACACGGTGATGATGTGCGTCTGATTGATTGGAAGGCATACGCACGAACACAGACCTTGGTTACCAAACAATACACCGAGGAGCGACGAAAAAAAATCTTTGTGTTATGTGATGTTTCACGATCATCTGTTGTTGATACGGGAGTAATGTCGAAAGCAGAAGTTTCAAAAACGGCCTTGTCTGTTTTGATGCTTGCGGCTGCGCATGAAAGGGATCTGGTGTCGAGTATTTTGTATGCTGACAAAGTGGTTATGTCGACACCACCAATCAACACAGTATCTGGAATTTCAACGGTTTTGCGCGATATTTTTTTATGTCGAAACGATTTTTTTGCTACTCGTTTACAGTGTGCGGCAAGAGAACTTTTAAAACGTCAAAAAAAGCAACCTGCGACTGTGTTTATTATTTCGGATTTTATTGATGAAACGGTGCAACAAGAAATTTCTTTGCTCGCATCTTTGTATGATGTGTATGCGATTAGAACGATCGATCCGATTGAGGTGCGTATACCGTCAATTGGGATGTTGAGCATAACTGATATAGAGTCGGGTAAAGAGTGTGTACTTGATACGAATCGGGGCGCACATCTTACTAAAATGCTCCAAGATAGGATTGAAAATCAGAATAAATTGTTTCGGCGTTACGGCGTTCCCGTTCTGGAGTTGCGTTCTGATAATGCACATATTATTGATACGATGATTCACTTTTTTAAAAAAATGGAGAAGCGATCATGACATTAAACCAAGAAACTGGGCTCTACGGACCGTACGATTTTATGTATGAACCATTTTTTACAAAGCCGTGGTTTATTGCATTGCTTATATCGCTCGTGATTCTGTTGGTTGTATTGATTGGATACATCGTGTATCGGATTATCAGATCGTATCAAGAAGGTCGTGTGACGCCGCTTATGCGAGCAGAAAAAGCGCTATCCGTTTTAGCAACAAAATGCGCAGATATAAAAGATACGCCAGTCTCAATGCCTCTTGAACAAGTGGTGATCATTTTTAAGCGATATTGGCAAGAAGCAATGGGTCAGGAGGTAGTACAATGTACGCCAAAAGAGTTCTCATTTCTGTTACGACATTATTGTTCGCATGCTGATGTAAAAAACAAAATTGATGAATTTTTTGATTCGCTTGAATATTTTCTTTTTGCGCATCACGAATCTTCGTGCGCCGATGTTGAACGTATTGTGCATCAGGCCAGTATTTTGTTGAAAAAGATTGATAGTGACAGGCTGTCAAAAAAATGTTAGATTGTTTTTGAAATAGTTTAACATTTTTTTACTTTAAACCTGCTATGAAAACCCGGATTTTTTATTTTTCCATTACTTTTCTATTCCTCACAACGTTCTGCGCTCAAAAGCACCCACCAAAAGAATACTTTGAGTCATTGGAAGCGGGATATTTTTATCAATATAGAAATGATATTCTCTGCCGAAAGGACGAAAAGATTATATTAAATCATACCGAATCTACGATGGAGGATTTAGGGGCGTATCTAGACAATATTAGCGACCAAATTCGAACTCACAATCCGCTTGACAATTGCCAGAGTGATGTAAAAAAACTCTATGATAATAACCAAGAGGATTACGATAACGAGGATAATGCAAAAAAATATGATTGGACATTGCATATTGGCTATGGAAAATCAGGAATAACTGATTGTCAGGGGGGTGGAAGAAGGTCCACTGCACGCTCTATATTATTCCAATCTTTAGTGCATATTATTCCTAATGAAATGTATTTTAAAATCCAAGAATGTTTAGCGCAGGACAAGGCCCCAAAGAGGATTTTTTCAACCGCCTCAGGAACGGGAGAGTGTGAGTTGTTATTCCTTGAGCTTTTAGCTGCAAAAGGCGTATTAGAAAATCTCAATTTTGAATCCATTTTATTTAGTGATCCAAAATATAACGAGAATTTGCGGTTTTCCATGGAAGGTATTCGTCATGTTGTTGGTCGAACCGATGGATTTATCGAAAATATACTTTATACAAATACTGTCTTAGGGGGATCCGGAAATGTAGAACTCCTGTTAGAAATTGCTCTACAAAAGAATAATTCTGTAATAAATCGGGCAATTGCTAAAGTTGACTTTTTCATGGGATTTGATGTACCCGAAGAGATTGGAACGGTAAAGGCAGCAGCAGAAAGAATAAACTTTAAGGATTGTTTATTCTCATTCATGGTTTGCCAGGGACAGTTTATTGTAACGTATTTTTATGATGATAGACCTCTATTTTTTCTTATAAGCGACGGTGAAAAGGTTCCTCAAAATATATATTATTTCCAAAAAAGGAATATTGATCAGGAAAATCTTAACTGTCCCTATATAATGCAGACATTTAATCGAGGTAAGCCCTACTTGAATAATAAATTTTTCATAGGCGATAAACAAGATGGTGCACAATCAACTATGGCTGTGCAAAATTTTGTTTTTAACTTCAAAGAGATTTTGGAAAAATCAAGCAGTATAGAAAACATAATTAACTTTTTTAGGCTTCTAAAAGATCAAAATAACCTTGATGAGATGTTAAAATGGTTTGATCGTGACAATGTGTACGATCAAGAATCACTTTACATCATTGATAATCTAATTGATTTTGAAAAGATTAAATATGTTGATTTCTATAAAAAGCGAAAAGAACAATCAGAATCTGTAGTTATTCCTGAAAACACACCATCAACCTCGATTGATTCTTCTGCAGAAAAATCTTATCGGATGCGCTATGTGTTCTATGCTGCCGGTGCTCTGGCCTTGAGTGCTGCGTTTGTCAAACTTTGTTTCTATTTGAAAAATAAAAATTCTAAAATTGTCTAATTTCACTCGTTGTTTTATGCTGAAGGAAGAATTTTTTGGAAAATATGTATGTCTATTTTTAAACTAAAATCTCCGTATCAGCCGCGTGGCGGTCAGCCTGAGGCTATTGAGCGACTCACAAAGGGGCTCGGTAGCCGTTCTACGCTTTTGGGCGTAACCGGATCGGGAAAAACCTTTACGATTGCAAATGTCATTGCGCGTCAAGATAAACCGGTTCTTGTTCTTGCACCAAATAAAACGCTTGCTGCACAGCTTTATGAAGAGTTTTCCCTGTTTTTTCCGGAGAATAAGGTATGCTACTTTGTGAGTTATTATGATTATTATCAGCCTGAATCATATTTGCCTGCACAAGATATGTATATTCCCAAGGAAACAAAAATTAATTCTGAAATTGAACGGTTGCGGCTTGAAGCGGTCGCTTCGTTGATAAATCGACCTGATACGATTGTTATTTCATCAGTTTCCTGCATCTATGCCCTGGGAAATCCGGATGAGTACAGAACAGCATCAGTATTACTTCGTGTTGGACAAGTGATTAAACGAACTGATTTAATTAATCAATTGATTGCAATTCAGTATAGACGAAATGATGTTGATAAAACGCATGGAACGTTTCAGGTTCTTGGTTCTTCGATTATCGTCCAATTGCCGTACCAAAAAGAGGTGCTGCGTATAGATTGTGAAGGTAATTCGATCGAATCAATTTCTTGGCGAGACAAGCAGAATAATCATCTTGTCATGGAGCTTGATAATACACTTATTTTTCCGGCGAAATATTTTGTTATTAATGAGACGTTTAAAAATCGTGCCGTTGTATCAATTGAAAAAGAACTGAAAGAATACGTCAAGACGGTTCAAAATCCATTATATGCCGAGCGAATTGAACAGCGCGTTCGCCATGATATTGAATTAATGAAAGAGACAGGGTATTGTTCAGGGATTGAAAATTATTCATGTCATTTTTACGAGCCTGGTGTGTACCAAAAACCGTTTACACTTCTTGATTTTTTTCCAAAAGAATTTTTGCTTGTTGTTGACGAATCGCACATTGCAATTCCCCAGCTTCGTGGTATGTTTGCGGGTAATTTGTCTCGAAAGAATGTGTTAATTGATTTTGGCTTTCGTCTTCCATCCTCTCGAGAAAATCGTCCATTAAAATTTGAAGAGATAGAAACCTATTTTAGTAATGCTATTTTTGTATCTGCGACGCCGGGAGAATATGAGTTATCACATTCTGATCAAGTGGTTGAGCAAATTATTCGTCCAACGGGTCTTGTTGATCCGATTATTGCTATTCAGCAACGCACCGGTCAGATGGAACATTTGATTGCCCAGATCAAAAAAACGACAGCACAGGGGTTTCGATCGCTTGTTATGGTGATGACAAAGAAATTGGCAGAAGAAGTCGCGCTTTACCTGGAAGAAAAGATGATTTCAGTCTGTTATCTGCACTCAGAGCTTAAAACACCGCAGCGAACTGAGTTGTTGCAAAAATTGAGAGCAGGGACATTTGATTGTTTGGTCGGAGTGAATTTGCTTCGTGAAGGGATTGACTTACCTGAAGTTGCGTTTGTGGCAATAATGGAGGCTGATAGTGAAAGTTTTTTGCGAGACAAGCGATCATTGATTCAGATTATTGGTCGAGCGGCCAGAAACACAGAATCTCAAGTGATTTTGTATGCTGATAGGATGACAGAGTCGATGCGTTCGGCAATTGATGAAACCAATCGTCGACGTGCAATTCAACAGCAGCATAATACAGAACATAACATTATTCCAAAAACAACAAAGCGCGATGTAACAAAATCGATTCTTTCGGTGACGAGTGTGCTTGAAGGTACCGGAAAGAAAAAAAGGGGTCAGGATCGGCTTGAAAAAGAAGCGGCAGAGGATATTTCAAATATTTCGATCGATGAAATTAAGAAAAAAATGTTTGAGGCTGCCGAGAATCTTGATTTTGAAACGGCTATTCGGCTTCGTGAACTGTTGAAAAGTAAACAAAAATAAAAGAGACCGCAAGCTGTTTTTGTCTTAGGGTCTCTTTTGTTGTGTTGTTAGATTGTATAATGAGCCTCATTACTCATATTGTTGCTTAGCTGCCTTTAATTGTTCAGCCAGATAAGGATCGTGTTCACCAACAAGACTTTCTTCAAACACCCAACCAGGTTCTTCCCGGGTGATCGTCGGATAAGGTTTTAAGGTTGTACGGGGTTCAATGTATGGTAAAATTTCCATCTTTTCCTCTGGAACTCTGATTCCGTATTCTTGAGTCTTGAATTCTTCCGTCAAAATTCCCGTTTGTTGTGGCTGTTGCATTTCTGAAGGCTCTCTTTTTGCAACGATAATCATTGGCATGTTCAAGGATCCTGGGCCATTTTGTGATATTTTGTCGAAAAATACAGCTCTTTCCCTGCGAGAGAGGTTTTGAATGTATGGCTTCAAGAAATATTCGTTTCCTGTTTTTTTGTTGAGGTATTTGACGGTGAAATTTCTCCACTGCGGATCTAAATTGAATGCTTGCGCGATTTTTTCTCTGATTTGACCGTACGTAGGGTTATCAACTGCATCTGGGTATTGTCCCTCGATATCAATTATTTTATATGGAAATAGTTCTGTTATAGGTTCGTTGTCCAATGTATACATACCTTGTTTTTTAACAAAAACTTCGAATGATCGAGCATCTATGTTAGCAGCAAAGCTACATAAAATCAGGAAAAGGTATAAGATTGATTTATTAAAATTCATATAAAATTCCTTTTTTAAGGGGTTAATTATTATTCTTGCTATAATCATTGTGTTAATATTTCAAGTAGAAACAAAAGAGACCGCAAGCTGTTTTTGTCTTAGGGTCTCTTTTGTTTGTTGTGTTTAGATTATATAATGAGCTTCATTACTCATATTTTTCTTTAACTTGCTTTAATTGTTCAATCAGATAAGGGTCAGATTCACCGGCAAGACTTTCTTCAAACACCCAACCGAGCTCTTCCTCGGCGATGGGGCGTGATTTTACGGTTGTGTGAGGTTCGATGTACGGTAAAATTCTTGCTTCTTCTTCTGGAACTTTGACTCCTGGTTGCTGAACTTCGAATTCTTCCAACGTAATTCCCGTTGGTTGATGCGGTATTGTTGAAGGTTCTCGTTTTGCAATGATAAGCGTCGGCATATTCATGAAGCCACTTTGTGCAAGTTTGTCAAAAAATGCAGTTCTTTCTTTTCGAGAAAGCCCTTCAAGGTGAGGTTTCAAGAAATACACCTTTCCTGTGTTTACGTCGGTATATTTGATAGTAAAGTTTCTCCAGTGTGGATCTAAACTGAATGCTTGCGCGATACCTTTTCGTATTTGACCATACGTAGGGTTATCAACTGCATCCGGATATTGTCCCTCGATATTAATTACTTGATATTCTGTTGCGGGTTGGCCATCCAATGTTTGTAGGCCTTCTTTAACAAAAACTTCGAACGATCGAGCTTCTATGTTAGCAGCAAAGCTACATAAAATCAGGAAAAGGTATACTATTGATTTATTAAAATTCATATTTTTCCTTTTTATTGATATTGAGTTTGATATTCAGATTGGTATCCTGGTTCTTCCATTTGCGCACCAGTCATCATTGCACCTTCTTGTGCCATTCCTGGCTTGGTAACGTTTAACATGACAACGCCATCTTTTTGAATTGAATCAAAAAATTTACTTCGGTTCTTTGCAGTTGCACCTTTTATTTCTGTTTTGAGTAGTCCTGTTTGTCCTGTATTTTGATCCATGAACGTGATTTCAAGGTTCTTTGCGCGAATATCGAGATCAAATTTCTTTACGATAGCGCTGCTGACATCGCGGTAACTTGGAGCATCTTTGTGCATAAACATTCCAGTAATGTCGATTCTTCCGCCTTCTTTTGCGGGGCTTCCTTGTTTTGTTATAAAGCCTGAGTTTTGATCGATTGTTATATCAAATTGTCTTGCAAATAAGCAGTACGAGCTTGTGGCAGCAATGGTGAGTAAGAGTAGTTTCATAAATTTCATATAAAATTCCTTCTTTAAGGGGTTAATTATTATTCTTGCTATGATCATTGTATAAACATTTCAAATAGAAAATAAATAAAATACCTTTTTATTGTTATAAATTCCGTAATAATCGAAGGAAATAAAAAAACCTTAAGAAGAAGGGATTTTTATTTCTTGAACTTTCAAAGTCATGGTAAACTTGATAGTAACAGGCAAGCACTTATGTTACTTTTGGGGGTTACTATGACAATACGTATTTTTAGTGGCGTTTTTTGGCGATTTTTCGCGATAACTGCCTTTTTTTGTTCGCTTCAGGCAATAGAAAACTTTGAAATTGCGCGGAGTATGTTTCGAGCTTTACCGTCATTGCAAAGTATAATTATGAATGATGATGATTTATATTCTCTTGTGACGAATGATCCCCGAGCATTGAAAGCATTTCCATCTTGTTTAGATAAACATCTCATTGATGGTAACGTATTGTGTCAGAAGGCGTTGCAGGTACATGTACCACTTGAAGATTTTAGCCAATTACTTTCTGATGCGAAAGATGTGCTGCAAAAACAGCATGGTTTTGACCGATTGTCAGCTCCAAAAACGCTAAACTTTTACGAAAAGGCGATCCTTTTTGATTCAAATGCGGTACTGCACGTTATTGGCGATCAACATGGAAGTTTTCATGATACGGTCAATTTTCTTGGTTCAGTATTTTATTCGGGCAAGCAGCACAATATATCGCCATTTCAAGAATCAACCTTCGTTTTGAAGCCAGAATATCGGCATCATCATTGGATTTTTTGTGGAGATCTAACTGATGGGGGCATATATGGCACAGAAACACTCGCGTTAATTTTGTCGGTTTTTATTCAGAATCCAAATAATATACACATTGTTCGAGGAAATCACGAAGATATAGAAATTAATCAATCATACGGATTTTGGAAAGAACTTGAACTTAAATACAGAAAGCATGAATATAAAAAATCTGAATATAATCTCTTTGATCGATTTCCACTAAGAACATCTTTAACATCTGCGCTTTCTGCCTTCTACGATCAATTACCGGTTGCATTATGGGGAATATTTTCTGCAGAAACGCAGAATAATCCTCAAGGGAAAGGTTTTTCTAAAGAATATAATGTATTTCTCTTTTGTCATGGAGGCATAGAAAGACAGGATCGAAACATACTCGATTTGTGTAGAAATTGCGTTAAGAACGAGCAAAAAATTGCCTATAAGAATGTCGAAGGTGTGTTTCGCAATACAGGTGATGTTGGCTATTTGTGGAATGATATTAATCAAGATATAAAAGAAAAGAGAACAAAACATAGTGGTCGTGGCCCAAATTGTTTTGTTTTATCGCAACATGATATTGCTCAATATATGCACAATGAGTTTGGAGGTTCAGAATTTGTTTTCCGACATATATTCCGCGCACATCAGCATAGGATGACATATGAGGATCTTATGCCAATTTTTTTCCAAAACAATGGCATTTGTCAACTTGGCGATCCAGAAAATCCGATGGTGACAACGTTACTTGTTATGCCAGGAACCTTTGCTGGAATTCCGTTAAAATCAGAATATTCATATTTCCCGGGTGTTGTTCAGGCGGTTCCTGCTGTATTGTATCAAAAAGAGGGTCTCAATAATGTACATTATGAATTTGTGTCTCTGCCGAATGGTCATATTCCTGATAAGGTTTTTGAAGCGCATAACAGGATTTTGGCGCGTCTTAATACAGATGTTCCGATGAGCGTAAAACAGCAAAAACCCCAAATTATTTTGAGTCGAATTTTTTCAGGACCGCGCTGGTACTGACTATTTTAGGTCATTTTCGTCGTCACCTCGTGTAATTTCAAATTGACAATAATTTTAAACATGATACTCTGAAAATAAGCTATATAATTAAAGGGAGAGTATTATGATTCAAAAATTTCGATTATACGCATTTTTTGTGTTATTTTTGCCAGTTTTTGCACAATTAGCGGCAGAAAGCACGGAAAATAAAGAGGTTGGCAAGAATGAAGAAATGGCAGAAAAACGTGAAGCAACAGTAAAACTTTTGCTCAAAGAGGGTCTTTTTTCTTGGATCGGTGCCCGTTATGAGCTGGATCAAGAATATGTTGTGCTTTCAAGGATGATTGCTGCGAATTTGGTATTTCTCTCGCATGATATTACGACTTATATTGCTTCTAGTTTGGTTATGGGCGGAGTGAATGGTTTGATCGTATGTTCTGGTATGGGATTGGTTGGAATGCCATTTAACTATGGTATTTCGCAGATTTCTGGCACCAGCTATTACTCGAAATTTTTTCGGTTCTTGACCCGGACCAGTAGATTTGTCGGGCAATCAGTGTCAGGGGCTCTGCTGAGTTATTATTGCACATTCAAATAATTGCTGTTTGATGGAAAAAAATGAAAAAACAAAGAAAAATCATTTCATTAAAAAGGAACATGAGCCTTTAAAGGATACAAAAATTGCGCTAAACTAAAGGATGAATGAAAAGTTTTGAAAATAAGAGAGAATGTTTATGGACAAGTTTACGATAACAGAACATGGTGTACCTGAAACTCAAGAAGAGAGAAATCTTGCTTTCAATCAAGAGCTTCCGTTATTACCGCTGAAGAATATGGCGATATTGCCAAAAAGTATATTGCCGATCATCGTCGGAAGAGATTCTTCAATTAGTGCCGTCGAGGCATCTTTGAAAGATAATAGGATGGTTTTTATTACTGCTCAAAAGCACGCTGATGTAGAACGACCCGAGCAAAAGGATTTGTACCAAGATGGGACAAGGGCAGTTATTCTTCAAGTCATGCGAATGCAAAATGGATCATTGAAAATACTTGCTGAAGGGTTATCCCGCGCAACTATGACCAGTTTTACTGATAATGGGGAATATATGTCAGTTGGCTGCAAGGATGCATATTCGGAAAATCGTGAAATTTCTCCCGAACTTGAGGCATCTTGGAGGGAGCTGCACGAATTATACTTGGCATATGCGGAACTCAATGATAAGGCGCCAAAGGATATTGTTGATGCAGTAAAAACATTTACTGATATTGACTATGCGGCGGATACTATTGCTGTTCACATTACCAATATGACGCTTGAAGAGCGTCAAGCTATTGTTTCAGCGAACGATTTAAAGGCACGAATTATTACACTTTGCTCAATATTGTCAAAAGAGCTTGATATTTTACGCACAAAACAACGTATTCATGGCCATATTCAAACACAGGTAGAAAAAAATCAACGTGAATATTATCTCACCGAACAAATTAAAGCGATCCAAAAAGAACTTGGTCGCGAAGATTTGTCAACCGAAATAGAATCGCTCCGTGCTCAAGTTTCCAAAGTTCCTTTATCAAAAGAAGCGCGACAGCGCGCAGAAAAGGAGTTGCATCGACTTGAACAGATGCCTCCATTATCTTCAGAAGCGACGGTAAGTCGTCATTATCTTGACTGGATTTTGTCTCTTCCTTGGGGTAAAAGCTCAGAAGATACGATTAGTATTGCTGAAGCCGAGAAGATTTTGAGCAAAAATCACTCCGGACTTTCAAAGGCAAAAGAGCGTATTATTGAATTTCTTGCGGCGAAAAAATTCTCAAAACAACTCAAACGTTCTCCAATTATTTGTCTTGTTGGTCCTCCAGGTGTTGGAAAAACATCGCTTGCAAAATCGATTGCTGACAGCGTTGGACGCGAGTTTGTCCGTATTTCGCTTGGTGGTGTTCGTGATGAAGCGGAAATTCGAGGTCATCGTCGAACATATATAGGTGCATTACCGGGAAAGATCCTTCATGCAATGAAACAGGCAGGAAAGGTTAATCCGGTTATTCTCCTTGATGAGGTAGATAAAATTTCGCGTGATTTTGCAGGAGACCCAGCATCTGCGCTTCTTGAGGTACTCGATCCGGAACAAAACAAATATTTTGTCGATCATTTTTTGGATATTGGTTATGACCTGTCACAGGTTATGTTTATAGCAACGGCAAATCTTGCTGACCATATTCCTTATGCGCTCCTTGATCGTCTTGAATTAATTTCTCTTTCTGGATATACAGACAATGAAAAAAAGATGATTGCGTGCGAATTTTTGATTCCAAAATTATTGAAAGAGCATAGTCTTTTATCAAGACAATGCAAAATTTCAGAGGAAATTCTACATACAATCATCGAAGAGTATACAAAAGAGGCCGGTGTTCGACAGCTTGAACGAGTTCTTTCAAAACTTGTCCGCAAAACAATTCAACGGCTTATGGCAGATAGCAAGGTAAAATCGGTACATATTACAAAATCTGATCTTATCGATTGGCTCGGGCATCCGATTCATCGAAAAACACTGCTTTCAACTGATCCAGCAATGCGTATTGGTATTGCAACTGGTCTTGCATGGACTGAAGTTGGAGGTGATGTTCTTGAAGTGGAGACATCCGTTTTACCAGGAAAAAGTAATGTTTTGCTCACGGGCCAGCTTGGTGATGTTATGCAGGAATCTGCCCAGGCAGCATTGAGCTACATACGTTCTCGCGCTAAGGAACTGGGTCTTGCTCCATCCTTTCATTCTTCCAAGGACATACACGTTCACATTCCAGAGGGTGCGACTCCAAAAGATGGACCATCTGCTGGTATTACAATGGCCACGGCACTTGTATCAGCATTGACCAAAATTTCAACAAGACCACATATAGCAATGACTGGGGAAATTACGTTGCAAGGGCGAGTTTTGCCAATTGGAGGGCTCAAGGAAAAATTACTTGCTGCTCGTCAATATGCATGCACGACCGTATTGGTTCCGTATGAAAACGAAAATGATATCAAAGATATCAAGAAAGAAATTGTCATTGACGATTTGAATATTGTTCTCGTCAAGACCATGGATGAGGTAATTTCTCATGCATTAACGAAAGATCCATTTAAAATTGCGGCCTCGCAAAAAATCAAAACAGCCAAAAAGACGCTTATTAAGCCGGCAAAGAAGATTAAGGACTTGGAAAGTAATGTTACAAGATAGAGTGATTATAAGCTTGGTTATTTAGGTTGAGGCTTGGCGAGATACTTGCCGAATGTGAAACTTAATCCTTGCAGAGTATTCCTTTTGTGTCCGTTTTTTGCTTGGTTTGGCTGACGAAGCTATTTTTTTCAATTCTTCAAGGAGCATACGAGGAATCCATTGTTTTTTCTTTATATGAGGCATTCCGTGTTGACGTATGAGTACTATTTCGTGGTCGGGTCGTATATCGACAATGATTGGTTGGTCATCTGCAAAATGTGCACGTTCTTCGTTTACATATTGTAGGATGATCGGCAAAAATACTGCTGCTGGAAATGGTGATAAAATCCAGTTTTCTCGGTAATTGCTTGGTGTCCAGTGAAAAAACCAGAATTCTATATGTCCAGGTGATTGATTTCTCCATGATTTTCTACCCGCTATATTTTTTTTGTCAGAAAAATCAGGAATTTTGCTTTCACGGCTTCCGAACGGTTTATATATCCGTAAATCTATTTGTGTCAGCTTTTCTTTGGTCGCGGGATTGTCTGTTGGTATTATTCTCTTATTCCATAGTTTTTTCCCGACAAATACATCTATTGGTTGAATGCGGTCATGTTTTGAAGAAAGGACGATTACTTTTTTAAAGACAGGCGATGCAATACAAGATGCAGTATCAGGAGAAATTGGCATGCCGATGAGTACGGATTCATTGATATACAGTGGAATATTAGCGTGTTCTTTTGCGATTGAGGCAAGTTCAAGTATTAACTGTGCCCCATGGCAATATCCAACGAGGGTTATTATTGGATTAAATCCTCGCTTTTTCAAATCAGCGCATTCGGTTACGAGCTCGTTGTACAGTTGACGGGCATACTCTTGTCTGCATTTTTTACCAAATGCCCCTGCCCAACCATACGTGTAGTATTTATTGAGTGTGTTATTTCTTCCTACATGCTTCGATAATATATCAAATATAGAGCCAAATGCTTCGGCTGCGCATCCCGGTTTGATATCATCAAGTTCCATTTCGTGTAACCCGGTTTTTCGTATTGGCTGACTTTCAAAAAAGAAGGTGTCCGCGCGGATACTTTTGATAATTTTTTCATAAAGGGATCCAGATACCTTATCGGACATAAAAAGGTCAAAATGAGTTACCGGTGTCATGGGTCCAAGCGTTACTGCACCATGAATAAAAACAGTAATTCTAATATCAGCTTCAGCGTGCTGAATATCAGCATCATGAATGGTAAAGGAAATGATTGATAATAAGAGAAAAAACTGTCGCATTTTGAGCATTTTGTAGCAAAAATTGTAAAATTAGTAATTAATTTTTAATTATACTGCTCATATCTTTTTTTACTAGTATTCCCATATTTTATTTCTATGAGAATTTTTTCAAATTGAGGCGAGACAAAATGCGCTTATTAAAAAAAGGAGAAGTCGCCACAGTAAAAGAGGGATGATTGGTAAAAAAAGTCTTGAATTGATCTGGAATACCATAATCGCACCGATAACTGTTGTTATAAAGCTAACAAGGGCAATGAGCGTTGCGGAATAAAGTTGACCGGCCATCAGCAGTAAGTTCCAAAAATATGACATTGTTGCAATAAAGCTTATATACATTAATGCAAGTGTCCCAAGGAAAAATGACTGGTTATACAGCTTAAAAGTAATGTATGACGTGGCAACTAACAACAAAAACATGGCAAAACATTCTATTGAGCGTGAGATCAGTTCAGACCGGTACAGTTCTGTGAACGTTTTTAGTCCGTATGTTGTGAACCAATGATCGACTCCCCAGCAAAAAAAAACAAAGAAAAATAGTGCCCAGTCTGTAAAGCGTATCGTTATAACCATGCGCAACCTTTGCAGTTTTAGTTTCTGTATTAGAGAAATCGTATCGAATACTGCGTCCACAATTCAATAAGATATCAAAGGAAAAATCCCTTGAGCTAAAAACTTAACAATTACTATGATCTGAACCAAGCAAGAACCCTTCCGATTGTTTTTACAAAGAATTTTACCTTCGCAAATGCATGTTGGCCGACAATAGTCTCAGTAACGCGTCCCTCATTGGAAAGGTGCTGTTGTTGCTGATATTGAATAAGCTGTACTTTATATTGTGGGTCATTTTCAAACATCATCTTATTGTGTGTTATGTATCTAATTTTTGATCGTATCGTATACATGAGTGAATCAATTTGTGCCCGAAAGGATGAATCAGATGACCATCGTTGTGAGCGTTCAAGCAATCGTAATGCGTACGTTAACTCGAGTAAAATTTTTGAAAGAAATTTATGCGTCATGACATAGTTGAATTCATCATTGATTATCCTCAATTCCTTAGCATCGCCGTGATGTGCAAGATATTGAAAAAATTCATAAGCGGATATAAATTCACGTTCACTACATCTAAAATTTAAATGTGATAATACGGTGATGGCTCGATCATATAACCCAGAAGAGGTGTATTGTCGCAATTCAAAGAATACCCACCCCCCGAGTAATGCTGCAGGCATAAGTAAGAAACCGTTCTTTATCCACTCTTTATGCGGTGAATTTGAAAAAAGGAATTCTTGCAATGTCGTTGCAAACTGGGGTGCATAGTATTGTTGCAAGATAAGGGTGCATGTGGCAGAGCCAAGGCCGAGGATTGTGTCTGTCCAATTTGGAAGAGAAAGAGATGAGGATTGTTTGTTTAACACCTCCTTTATTCTTGCTTCTGGATTGCCGTGCCACTCTGTTGATTTGATAGTTTTGCTCAAAGTTGGTTGATTTATTAAAAAAATTACAGCCAGAGCAATAGAGATAGGTCTATTTACTTGCATACTTTTCCCATGGTAACAAATATGTTCTTATGCTTACCCTATCATATCTTTAGCAATATTCAAAAAATACAGAAAAAAATATATGCTTTGCGGCATGTGTCATTCATTTTTTATTCGAATATGATTGCCGTTGTACTGAATCAATCCATCGCGTAGCAACGATTCCAAAACCGCATTTATTCGAGAATCTTTATTATTAAGATACGTTTCGATATCATGACGATCTAGAGAAACATGTTGCGTCAATATCTTTATAATCATACCTCGAAGTTGTCGGCTTGAGCCTTGAAATTTTGATTGTTTGTTATAATGAGCGCTTTGCCTTGACGTATTATTGCCCATTTTTTTCAAAAGTACTCCATAATCCATTAGTGCGTAGTACCACATGCGTGGATTACTTTCGGGTAACGTTGCTTTGATGAGTGGGAGAATATTTTTGTCGTGAATATTGTCTTGATCTTGAAAAAAATCGTTAATAAACACTGTTCTGATATTTGTCTCAATAAAAACAAATGGCTTATTATAAGAGAAGGTACAAATAGCTGCTGCGGTATATGGTCCTATCCCAGGAAATTCAGATAAAACTGATATGTCACAAGGAATGATACCGTGATGTTTTACAACAAGAATTTTTGTTGTTTCGTGAAGATATTTTGCCCGTCGATTGTAACCAAGACCTTGCCACATTGTTAACACATCGGACAATGGTGCGCCAGCACAATCCTGCAGAGTTGGGAATTTTTGTAAAAATTGTTCATATTTTGATTCAACGCGATTTGTTTGTGTTTGTTGTAACATGAATTCAGATACCAAGATATGGTATGGTTCCTGAGTCGATCGCCAGGCAAATTGCCTGCCCTGTTGATGGTAAAAATCGATGACTTTTTTCTGAAAATGAATGATCTGAGTTTCTGTGATAGTATGATACATAGTTGATTTGGAAAAAAATGTTTTGTATGCAAACAATACCACACTTTTTTATAAGCAACAATGTGCAAATGCTCTATGTATTCGCGGCAAATAATGTATCATGGTTACAAAAGAAGGCCTAATACATGTTAAATGAGATGATTGCTTGTCCAGCAGAGCACAAATTTTGCCGATTATTTATTGCAATTGCATTTCCCGAAAAGATACAGCAGGAAGTACATATATTGCAGCAATTTATACGCACCCAAAATTATATGCATATGATGATGTCGTGCTTTGACCACCTTCATGCGACGTTACTTTTTTTAGGTGAGGTTGCCAAACAAGATGTAACTCCTATCCATGACATTCTTGAAAAGGAAAAAAGAAAGGAAATCTTTGCAGAATGGTCCGGTCGCGTTGATTTATTTTACAGAAATAAAAATCCGAGTGCGATTGTTGTGCCCATTTTCTCCGGCGACCTTGAACGGTTTTTGATAAAACTCCGAGATTCATTATCATTTTTGCGAACTATCGATATGCGTCCATTTCATTTGCACGCAACACTTGCACGAATTAAGCGCTGTTTTGAGCTTGAAAAATTACAGTTGTTTTTAAAAACAATTCCGCAACATCAATACGTGTTTCCGGTACGAGTAATTTATCTGAAAGAATCAGTTCACATCAATGGCCAATTAAAACATATAATTCGTGCGACATATGAGCTATAGACGAGTGTTATAATTTTTGCAAAATCGCAAGCATTTTTTTGTCGATCTTAGATTTTCTATCCACATTTTTTAAAAAATATTCTTCAATTTCCCGTGCTGAGTCTTTGTCCGGCGGAGCTGATTCTGCCATGAGCTTATCAAAGAGATCATTTTTTTCAGATGAATATTTTATAATTTTTTGATTTCTATGCGTCTTGCCCATTTCGTTATGTTCGTTGATTCTGTTTACCATGATTTTGTAAAACAATTCCGAATCAATTGCTGGAACGTGATATTTATGAGCCGTTTGGCAAAGCATATTGTCCGATGAAACCAACAACGTTTCTTTATTTTGTAATTTTTCCTCTATGTAGCGTATAATCGCGGTGTCAGCTGTTTGATATTGCCCGGAATAGATAATGGTGATTCCTGATTCATACTTTTCTGATTCGTACATCGAATTTCCGGCATCAAAAACGAGGACAATGTGATGCCCTCGTTTTTTGTGATACGTAATAACTTGCTGAATCAATTGCTGTTCGGAAAGCGATCTTTGTATTAATTTTGCCGTGTGAAGTACGTTATAACCGTCGATAATGATATACATCGTTTCATCATTTTCTATTTTTTCATAAGTTCTTCAGCTTGAGAGATTTGTAACGATGACTGCCATAAAGGAGAAATGATAGACCAGCAAAGCCAAAAAACATGCTTACATTAGTAAATAATGGGGGCCTTCCTGCAGGGAAGCGTTTTTTATTAAAATTATCAATATCGATTAAGGTTTTTTCTATCCACTCCGTCCACTCCGGGTAATCCTTTTCATTGGAAAAAATACTGTCCTTGTCATCATATTTTTCAACCCCGTGGAGGTTTTCTTTTAACAAATTATCAGCCTGACGTTCTAGAGCTCGAAGGTCGACTTTCTTGGGAGTTTCTTCTAATTTAAAACTTTTTTTAATCAGTTCAGCACCATCTTCCCACTGTTTTGTGCATGTCGTTCTCTCATCAAATTCTATCTTTGCACTGTAGGATGAACCTAGTTCATATGTTACAGCTGCCATGAAAACGGTTCCCAGCCCGATCGAAGCCATAGTCTTGTTGTCCATTCCGAATGTTATTTGCGCTGTAATTGTGAGTAATAGCAATAATTTTTTCATAGAAAAATCCTTAATTTTATATTTTGTGTATTACAAAATATAATCAAAACTACTATTAGTATAATTCTTCTTTTAAAAAACACAAAAGTTACTTTTGATTGCTATTTTTCCAAGAACACTTTAAGGTGAAGATAGTTGATTTTAGCCTATTTTTTCCGCATGTCAGATCTTATTGTTCTTCGTAACAAAATTCGTTCGATCCAAAATATACAAAAAATTACTCACACGATGCAGTTGATTGCCATGTCGAGTCTGACCTCTTTTCGTAAAAAGGAGGCGACGATGGTTCTCTACATTGCGTCAGTGAAGGAGTTACTTTCCAAAGTAATGGCGATGCAACGCGACGCAAAACAGGATGACGAGGAACCAAAAGAGATTGGTCATCATAAAATTCTTTGCATTATCATCGGGTCTCAAAAGGGATTATGTGGAAGTTTTAACACGCAGTTGCGGTCTCCGATCCGGGAATTCATGGAGCAACATCCTCAAAACGATTATGACGTGGCAGTTGTTGGAAGTCAGGCGATCAAGGTTGCCGAATCAAAAAATATACCATCAATTATTTATGCAGAACCGATATTTAGTCATAGAACACGAGACTCTATTACTGAACAACTACTTAAAAAAGCGATGGAGTATGAATCGGTCTATGTTATTAGTAATCATTTCAGGAGCTTTTTTGCTCAAGAGACGCTTTGCACGCTCCTTTTTCCGTTGATCCCCAAAGATTCTATGCCTTATCAAGAAGACACGCAGTATATCTTTGATGAACCAATCCAAGATATTGAACGGTTGCTCCTTGATCGGTATATGCGTGCTCAGTTGTCATTTCTTTTGTATCAGTCCTTACTTTCTGAGTATGCGGCTCGCTTTACCTCTATGGAATCGGCAACACGAAATGCACAAACACTTCTTGAACAAACAAAGACAACGTTTAACAAATTGCGTCAAGCAAAAATTACGACAGAAATTACTGAGTTATCAGCTAACTTTTGATTTTTCTTCTTTGGCAGGATATACTTTTATATAAATATTATTTAGTTTTTGGTAAAAAATGGTAAAGAAATTTTTTTTAGCAATTTTTCTTTGTGTGAATATAACTAATTCGGTCTTGGCAAGTTCTTTGTGGTATTCTGTTTCACTGGCAATGACATATTATGGTCTAGGCCGTTATAGTCTAAGTCAAGGTAATAAAGGAATTTTGGTAGCAGGTACTGCGATGCTTGTTTCTGCCTTATTAAATGATATCCATAAAATAGTTACATTGAAAAACAGGTTTACAACGGTAACAAATTTGCGCATGTCAGACTGTTTTGGAAATTTCGAAGAAATCACCGAAAATGAAATCAAAACGCTTAAACTTAAAGAAAACATTCAACCGGATCAATATCAACATATTTTTAATGGTATTTATCAAGCAATCGATCGTGTAGCTTACAACGAGACATCTACTATAAAAGGGCATTGGATTCCATTGCTTGGGACGACTGATCCTGAAAGTATGACGCCCCCTTCGGTTTTCGCCAAGCTTAAGTCAGGCGAGAATTATGACGTCCAGAAGAAACAGCTTGAAGATAGTGCTCAAGAGCTTGATCGTGAGATTTCCAAAGAATGTGCAAAAAACTTGTCATATCAAAGTAAAATAGGGAATGCCATTGCCTTTGATGCAGTCGCTTGCGTTGTGCCCGCAGGTATTCTTTTGTACAATCATTTCAAATAATCATTCTTGTTCAAGCAAAAATTACGACCGAAATTACCGAGTTATCGGCTAATTTTTGATCGACTTTCTTTCGTTGATATATGTCTGTAGTTTTTGCAGTTCATCTTTCGTGATTTGTCGATACGTCCCAATTGCCAGTTCCTCTTTTGAAAATATTGCATAACGTACCCGATCAAGATGAATGACTTGGTAGTCAAAATGTGCAAACAGTCGCCGGATGATTCTTTTTTTTCCAGAATGAATGATGATTGAAAGGTGGCTGCAATCATTGTTTTTGAGGCTTGTCAAACTGTCCGGTTTCAAAAATCCATCCGGTAAGGTGACCCCTTTTTTGATTTTTTGCAGATCAATTTTTTCAAGTGGTTTGTCTAAAGTGACATGATACTCTTTTTCTACCTGAAATCGTGGATGCATCAGTTGTTGTGCCAAATCGCCGTCGTTTGTCAACAGTAAAAGTCCTGTTGTATCCTGGTCAAGCCGACCGACCGGAAAGAGTCGTTCTTTTGTTTTTACGTAATCCAAAACCGTTGTGCGTCCCTTCTCGTCCGATGTTGTTGTGATGCAGCCAGTTGGCTTGTTAAAAAGGATGTAAACATATTTTTCAGGTTCGATCACTTCGCCATCAATCGTGACAACGTCATTCTCCGTTACTTTGGTTGTCGGATCGGTGACAATACTGTCATTTATGCAAACGTGCCCAGATTTGACTAGCTCAATTGCTTTTCTGCGTGAGCAATAACCAGAATGAGAAATGAATGTTGAGACGTAAAGATTCACGGTATCATTTTTTAGTTTGGTTTTTTATCACAGTGTACGCAGCAAAACAGAGAGGAATTGCTGAAACCCCCAGTGTTAATATAAATTTGTTCCTGTGTGTTTGTGGTTCCGGAAGTAAATCGAGTGCATGCTTTTTTCTCTCAATTGGTTTATAAGTGACTACTCTGTCCTCATCAATGATCCTATTTGGATCAGTAAATCTATAACCATCCCGTTCGTCATACTCTACAGAATAGTCATTTGATGTCAGAATGTGCCTATTGTGTGAATTATATAGTGAATTTGCGCCAAATACAATCGGCGGAGAGTCTAGATGTTGTGGGTTATTCCTCAGCAGATCCCATTCAAAACTAGATAAGGCGGTACGGATTTCTTTGTTTTTTTCTTTTTTATCGACAATTTCTTTTAGAATGTTAGAAATTTTGTTATTAAGAGCAATATAAGCTCCGTTTATTTTGTCTGGAGCTAATAAAAATCTTTGGTATTTTGCATAATCATAATAGGTTATTGCACAAGTCAAAAGGAAATAGAATACGGAACTTTCTATTTTTGTACTGCTTTCTTTTGCATTTATAGCACGAAGGCAGGTATATGTACTGAGCCCATAATACAAAAGTCTTGGCAACGATAGCACTGTATTTAAATTTATGCATATCAAAAAAGGTAAAACTGTTGCGATTAAATATTTTTTAATCATTTTTTCCTTTGTCAAATATATAATTTATGTTTCAAGATTTAAATTTTATGTAAATCGCACATGGAATTACTAATCCAACTGTTGCCAATGCCTGTTCTGCTATGGTTCCATTTCGGCACCTTTTAAGGTTTGACAGCATGGAGCTTTCTTCTGTTTTTATCTCGTCCTCATCCATCTCTGAATATTTGGTTGTTGGTGATGTGGATTCTGTTCCGAAACCAAATATCCATTTATCTAATAACCGATCCGCATGATCCAGATCTTCTTTTCTTGTTTCTAGATTAAAGAAATAGTTATTTTTCTTGTTCTCTATTTTATTTATTGCATCTTCGAGCTTAAAAACTTTATACGCTCGTTCTAGCATAAGCGGTAATGTTATCGCACAACTAAGGAGTACATGTTTTACCTCATTTGTTCTTGCACTTTTTAAGCCAAGATATGTTGATCCAGCATAAACCAACGAACGAAGCATCAAGTATATGCTCCCATATGCATGTATGTGAAAAAACAGGAAGCATAGTAAAAATATTTTTTTCATGGTTTTTTCCCTTTGTCTCAACATATAGCAAGGATATCAAAAAAATAAAAAATGCTCTATACTAGGCATGAAATAAGTAAAATGAGGAGTTTTGATATGTTTCATGTTGAGTATTCAGTTCAAAAACAGATCAGTAATTTTATGTATGCAGTGTATGCCTGGGTTGCGGTTGGTCTTGCAGCGGCTGCAGCAACTGCGTATGCGATTGCGTCGTCCCCGGCGTTTTTTCTTACGCTACGACAAAATCCCCTGTTAATGATTGGTATTTTTATTGGTCAAATCGCGTTGGTTATGGTGTTTTCGGGGATGATACATCGGATGAATTTTGCTGTGGCAATGGCGCTCTTTTTGATCCTTACCGCATCGTATGGCGTTACATTTTCGGCAATTTTATATGTGTATACCACTGCTTCGGTGCTTGCAACGTTTATCACGACGGCAGCAACATTTGCAGTGATGGCAGTGTACGGATATATGACGCGTTCTGATTTAACATCAATCGGCTCCATGGCAATGACTATTTTGTTTGGTATGATCATCGCGATGGTGGTAAACATATTTTTGCAAAGCCAAGCGTTTAACATTATCATTTCTGGCATTGGCGTTGTTATTTTTACGTTATTGATTGCCTATGATGCTCAAAAAATCAAACGCATCGGGCAGGAAATGTTGTATCACAATGAGGCACTCAATAAAGTAGCACTTCTTGGAGCATTTACCCTGTTTCTTGATTTTATCAATTTGTTTTTGTTCTTGCTGCAATTTTTAGGTAGACGAAGAGATCAGTAAAGAACTTAAGTTGTTTTAATTTATTAAAGGGCCGTTCAAAAAAGCGGCTCTTTTTTTTGTAATACTCATTCCTTATTGCTTTAATATTCTAAGGGTATACGTACAATATTCTTCACAGTCAAGTTCATCTTTTTTAAAACCAACCTTTCCATAAAGTTTATTTGCAACTGGGTTTCCTGTTGAAATGAGCGTAATAGATTCTGCACCACGGGAAATCATATCTTGAATAGCATATTGTATTAATGTCTTTCCATGCCCTTTTCCTTGAAATTTTGGATCAACATTAATTGAAGCCAAGTGAAAACAAGTATTGCATCGTCGGTAAAGCTCCCTTCGATATGATACTATTCCAACGAGTTTGCCCTTAAGATATATTGCTTTACAAAATTCATCCTGCTGGTCAAAATTGCCACGCATCCATATTTTTGAGTTAGGATCTATGGTTGGGTCATAGTTAACTACAGATATACCGTTATCTTGTTGACCACGAGGTAAAGGAAAAAAATAATCAGATAACAAACTATTTAATGTTTCCCTGCTTTTTTGGTTTACCAAGGCATAAGTAGTAAAAATGATTCCACTCAAAGATTTGATTTTAATCCCGGAAATTATTTTTTTAATCCTTATTGATTGCGAGCGCATTCTGGGAAAACGGTAGGTTTTACCTTTTAAGTTTTGAAATGCCGTTTTGAATCGAGAAAAGCGTGAAAACATACCATTTGTTTCGGAAACAAGAAAAAGGCTAATGGCAATGATTAAAAATCTGTTCTTCATAGGTAATCATTCATGTTTATATTTGTAATTGTACTATATTATGGATGTAAATCCTATTAATTACAAATATTTCTTATCTTGTTTTGTTTTTATTTACAAACAACAATTGATTTTACTAAGATACGAGTATTATCAAGGAGAGATTTGTATGAATAGAAGGTTTTTCCGATGTGCTGTTGTTTTAATTGTTTTTATTGGTCTTGTACATAGGCACGGTATCATCTTGAGTTCTGAAGAGAAAATTGCTTTGGATCAACCACCACAGCCAATACCTAGTGTAATTCCTGAAGAGAAAACCACCTTGGGTACACAACAGCCTTTAGGTACACAGCCACAGCCAATCGTTACTGTAAACCCTGAAGAGAAAATTGTATCAAGCGCACAACAACCAGTGATTAATGGTCAGGAAGTTGTCGTTGAACCGCGTAAAAATAAAAAGAAAATTGCTTTGGATACACAACCACCTTTAAGTATGCAACGGCCTTTGGGTACACAACCACAGCCAATGGTTAATGGTCAAGAAATGGCTGCTGAACCAGGTCAAAGTAAAATGATTGATGATTCACTGGATTTTAGTGAGCCGACAAAGCGAAAAGAGGTAAAAAAATTAGTTCGCCAAGGTGTTGAATATGTAAAAAATCATTCAATACAGGAAGCGGCACATGCGTTTAGCTATACCAAACAATTTATCGTTGGTGATTTGTATCTTTTTATTGTTGATAATCGGGGTCGAGTAATCGCGGATGGCGAACACACATCATTAATATGGCATAATTTATATACTACCAAAGATAATTTTGGAAATCTTTTTGTGCAACAAATGTTGCAAACTGCAAGATCAGGTGGTGGCTGGGTTACGTATGAATGGCGTGGCGCAGTTAAACAGTCGTATGTTGAAAAGGTTGTGAAAAATGGCCAGGAATATGTTGTTGGTTCAGGGTATTATCCGCATTCCAAAATGGATCAAGTAGTAAGTTTAGTAAAAGGTGCAGCAAACTTGGCACGTGAATTTGTAAAACGTGGCGATGACGTTGAACAGGCATTTAGTGTGATGAGTTATCCAGGAAGTCGACAGTTTGTGCGTGGCGATTTGTATATTTATGGTCTTGATGAAACGGGTGTTCAAGTTGCACACGGTGAACGACCGGGTCTTATTGGAACGAATGCATTAGATTATCAAGATGCAAAAGGGATGTTTGTTAATAAAGAAATTTTTGCTGCACTTTCAAAAAATCCAGATGGAGGCGTGTGGATTGAATATGTTTCAAAAGGTGCCCGAAAAAAGGCGTATGCTGAATTAGTGATTGGAAAAGAGAATAAAAAGTATTTTGTTGCGTGCGGCTATTATCCTGACATCGAAAAAGAAAATGCTGTTGACCTCGTTAAAAAGGGGTATGCATTTATGAAAACGAATGGTAAAAATGCAACAGTCAAAGCATTTTCAGATATACGCGAGCCAGAGTTTCATAAAGGAGATTTATATTTGACGGTGTACGACATGAAAGGGATGTGTATTACCGATGGTAAAAATTTAGAATTAATAGGCAGAAACATGCTTGAAGCAAAAGATGAGGATGGCATGGCCTATATCAAAGAAATGCTTGATGTTGCAAATAAACATGGACAAGGTTGGGTTGATGCAGTTTTGAATAACTCTTTTCTATCAATATATGTCGAAAAGATAGATCTTGGCCTTGAGCAGTTTATTATCACGTGCGGTATCTATCCGGTTTCTAAAGCGGACGTTATTTCGTTGCTTGTAAAAAGTGCAGCAACAACATTGGCAACGGAAGATCTTGAGACGGCATGTAATCTTTTTGTTGATCCAAAGGGCAACTTTGTTCGTGGGGACCTGTCGATCTTTATGTTTGATGATAAGGGTCTTTGCTATACCTACGGCGATCAAACAAATCTGATCTGGAAAAATTTATTGTCCCTCAAAGATGATAAGGGCAAAGAATTTGTAAAACTGATGATTGAGAGTTCGAAAAATGGTCCGACACACCTTTCATTTCCACGTGGCGGAAAAACTTATGTTGCTTATGTGCAGCGTGTTGAAAAAAATGGGATCGGTTATACACTTGGATCAGGATTTTACAAATAGATAAAAAGATTTTATGAAATGTATAACGAAAGCCTTTTTACTGTTACTCTGTTTTGTACAACTGCAAAAACAAGACGCCAAAAACCCGGAGTTTTTAGCGTCGCTGCAACGGGTTTTTGAATACAAAAAACTTTCTTTGAGTGCACTATTATTTGTTCCGTTGATTCATCAGTTATATGCAAAGTCACAGGTGAAAATCATCAAGGATAAGGACGATGTCTATGAGGCTTCAGCTGATCCTTGGACTATTTTTAATCGCGATGCGGCGGGTAAAAATCTTGTTTTCTATTTTCCGGGGCATAAAAGTTTTGCCCAGCTTGGTGTGTTTCAACAAACTATATTTGGTGGAAATCCATTAACTGAACAGTTCAAGCTTGCCTTTGGTTGGAGTAAGGAAAAGCCCGAAGAAGAGATATGCGAGATTATGCTCCGCTTTGAGGAAACTATTTTAAACAAAGAATACAGAACATATTTTGGTCAAAAAGGCGATGTGATGTATGCGCTTCGTTGTTTGAAAGAGAATTACCGTAAAAATGAAAAAATTAATATTGTTGGCAGATCGCGAGGTGGACACGTTGCGGCGATTGTTATCGGTTTGCTTTGTTCTCCGAATCACTCTTGGTTGACCGAAGTTGGGATAACAGAAGAAATTCGAAAAGTAATCTTAGAAAAGTTACAAGAAGGACAAATTATTTTGTCTGTTCCTTTGATTGATATAGCAGAAACATTAAAAGAGACACGCGGATTTTTGTGCGGGCGCATCGTACATTTCGGATTTTTACCAATTATTAGCGGATTGCGATATCGTCCATTTGGTATTTCCGCGATTCCTTTTTTAGACAATATTTCTACACAACCTGGATTTGAGAATCCAAACTTTAAAATAACAGTGATTTTTGCAAATGATGATAGAACAGTTGGTGTGAATGAGAATTTTCGTGAACGTTTTATTCTCGCGCTTGGAGAATTTGGTGAGGTTGAAAGAATAGATGTTCCTGGTGGACACAATGATCGTTTCCAGCGATCTACGTTACTACGCAAAATTGTTTCGAAAATAATTCACCAAGAATCAGTGGAATAATGCGAAGATCGTATATGCTCCAGGGCCTGCAAAAAAGAGTCCTAGGCATATCAGAAGGTACGAAAATGGGTACAGGACGATTTGCCATGAATCTTTTTGGCTAACATGATGCATAACGGCAACAAACATTGTGCATGCCAGTGCCAAAGCAAAAAATCGTGTATATAAACCCAAAATAATACATGCGCCACCAACCAACTCTGAAAGCATCGCGCAAGAACCCCAAAAAAGTGGGTACTTCGTAATGCCAACATTGCGCATTGTGCCACCCAGCCATAGTAACTTTTTTTTGCCCTCCATTAATGTTGCAAATCCGCTTTTGACAAATGTTATGCCGATTCCAAGTCTGATGATAAGAAGCCCTACGCTAAAGAAAAATTGATTGATTTCCATATAAATGTACCGTGTTTTAAAAATACCTTCTCACCGTACATGGTCGTAAAGGTATATTTCAAGACAACGTCATTTTTTGTAAAACATGTCTAATTTTTTATACTGAAATTATACAAAAGTAGGAAGTGATTATGGTGGTACAAAAACAAAAACAAACAATGACTTTATTACATAAAGGCGACGAGCGCATCCTGGTTGTCAGACGGGATATATTATTTCTCAAAGGTCTTTTTCAGGGTTTGAGCAGAGATCAAGATAGGTATTTTGAAAAACTAGTGAACAAAAAAATGGAATTTCATCCGAGAGGTCTTATGGAGGAAAATTTTTTGTACAAGCAAATTATTCCATATCTTGTTTTTCATCACAACGGCCGCTATTTTCTCATGCAACGAACAAACAGTGGCTCTGAAACGCGGTTACACAATCGGTATACGCTTGGTATTGGTGGACATATACGACAAGAGGATTTAATTGGTGTTTCAATTGTTGATTGGGCGCGGCGCGAATTTCATGAGGAAGTGACCTATGCCGGTACGTTAACGTTTGAGTTTTTGGGTGTTCTGAATGATGACAGTAGTCCAGTTGGTCAGGTGCATCTTGGATTTGTGTATATCTTGCACGGTGATTCTGATGAAATAGCAGTGAAATCAGAGTTAAAAAGTGGTGAGATGAAAACGCTTGCTGAATGTAAAAAACAATACGAGTATCTTGAAGATTGGAGTAAAATTATACTGAATAAACTGGAGTTAAAATTTTAAACATGATTGAGACCAAAAAATTGGGCGATGCATGCAATCGCCCAATTTTAATTCTTCCGGATAGAAAAAATTATTTCCTGATCATGTTAAGATATTCTTGGTGAAGGTTTGAGGTTACTCTTTCGCGAAATATTCTTTCGTAAAAGTCATAGAGTGATTTTAGTTCAGATACAATTTGTTCTATTTGTCTTTTGCGATCGGACGTTGTGCCCGGTATATTCACACCAGCCGGACGGTATGTTTTTTGAAGTTCCCTATAAAAAGGAAGTACCTTGTTAAGTCGATTTTCATGAGAACGGATTTTGTGAATCAATATACCTCTTGCATGGTCAACAACCTGTTGAGGAACTGAATTTTGTTGTAGGATTGTTAGGAGATTGAAATAATCAGTTTCTTCTTCGAGCAACTGGATGCAATTGTCGTTGAGAGGGTCGTCAGATTTTGGGCACCACTCTTTTTGAAATCTCTTACCCGTTTTGATCCATTCTTTGAGTACAAATTCGCGGAGTGCCTCGTAGTTGGCATAGGTGCGACCCGGGGCGACAGCTGGAGACGGAGGCGTAAAGGAAGAATTTTGTTGATAGCTTGATCCTGCTGCGCTTGGTGCGGGTGGCGTTTTTGACGTTGCGGCGAGTGATGCGTGTCCCTCATGAAGCCAACGACAGAATTTTTGCAATGCATCATAGAATAAATCTCCCTGCCATGCACTTGTATAAAATGGAAATAAAAAAACGAACACCATCAACCTTTTCATAGCTATTCCTTGTTTGGTAGAAACTGATTTTAGTGTATAGTGTTAGAAAATTTGCACAAGATACTTCTCGCATTGTGCAATAAATATTTCCTGTTTCATTTGTCTATCTAAAAAGTCAAGCCAAGTATTTTGAAATGGTAAAAAATCGTATAAAAACGATATTTTCTGCAACCATCGAGCGTGATGGAATATGATCAGAAAAAATAACGGGATATGATCCAAGCAACTACCGCTGCACTGAGTATTCCCACTGCACTCGGAATCACTATGTTTCTTTTAAGACCAATTATCTTTTGCTCATTCTCAATTATTATCTTCTGCTTATTTTTCATTATCTCATTTGTTTCTGGGTCTGGTTGATATAATTGTTTCGCAATTTGTTCATTGCATCGTGCGCCATACAAAAGTTCATCTTCTATATTTTTATCTTTCTCTTTTGCAAAAAGTCGGTACCAAATAAGTTTTTTCGCTTCGACTGCCTCTGAGTTACGTATGTAACCATCATGTGGTTTGCGTCGTATTTCATAGTTAGATATTGATTCTGAAACAGCTCTATCTGCTACGATTAGTGGTAATAAATCTGCCTGATGTTCGGTAACGTAATGATCGGTATCAAAGTTATCTAAGTATTGTTTTACATTGAAAGGAAAGCTCAAGAATCTTTTATTTCTATTAATAATTTTATTATAAATCACATGACCAAAATATATATGTGAAACTTCATGTAGCAATGTTGATGTAATGACATTATTCTCAATTTTTAGGTAAATAACTGGTTTATTGTTTTCAAGTACAGTGCGTCCATCAAGATTACCTCCCCTATCTTCAAAAAAGTGGATATCGATCGCATAGGGAGATATTCCAAGCCGCGCACAAAATAATTTAAAATTTAAGTAATCTTTTCCGGATAAGCGTGGATCGTGAAAATAATCGTTCCGAGGCATTCGTAATTGTTGTTGAAATTGTTCATGCATGACCGCTCTTTCTTGCAGTATAACCTCCGCATCAGCGCCGCGAATATTGAATCCCTCTTTAATCAATGAAACAAAGGCATTATCTTGCTCTCTGTGTAACGAATTGATAAGTTGTTGCTGCTCTTTTGTGAGATTTTTTATGTCTTTTATAAAAAGCCATTCATATGCCGCATCCAAAAAAGTATCAAACATGTTTGTTTTCGGCATAGAAAAGCCATAGGACGGGTATGTATTACAAAAAGAAGCTATAATAAAAAGAAAAATAATTTGTTTTATAGATTTTATCATAATTTTAATTCCAATTTATGTTTCATACAATGTTTTATATGTCCCTAATTCTTTTAGATGTGCTTGATGTTCAGCGTAACGCATATCCTCAACATTCAAGAAATCACCTTTATTCAAGAACGGATTTTCTTCAGTAAAGTAAGCATGGGTATTGTATTGGTCATTGAGTGTTGTATCAAGAAAACATTGCGGCTTTTCCTTTTGATCAATATTGACAACGAAGAAGGAGCTACTTTTGCTGTGCCCGGGATAGTGGCGTAATTTATTTCCTATTTCCGGAAGGTGTTGCAATAAACCTTCAATCCAGTGATTTGTTCTTTGACCGTGTAAAAGAAGTTGTATCTGATTTTTTGGCCCGACTGTGAGGGTTCTATCATTTACGTCTAATCGAGGTTCTATATTTTGGTAATACAACGCATATTTTGCTTTATACATTACAAGTACGGCGCTGCCGATAAGACCAAATAAGGATGTTGCTTTGATTGTGTTTGCAGTGAACACATTCTCTTTAGAGATCGCTATTTGAGCAAGCATGTTACATGCCATTATGCCAAATAATGCTCCTGAGACTTTGTCGATTGCACCGAATGGAGCAATGAAATCACCTTTTGAATAGAACAAAAGGAGGTGGTTATAACTTATCGGCTGCGATAGAGAGTATCCCAATATGTTATTTAAGTATTGAAATGTGCCAAAAAAGGGTTCTCTGCATGGGGGAAAGAAATAAATTAATTGATCAGCGATACAATTCGATTTGGCCTTTTTGTTTTTTTGCAACTGTATAAGATGTTTCAACGTCTCGTTAATAACATTACATCCGTAACTATAGCCTAAAAACATATATATTGCATCTTGATAATGTCCGCTGTTTAAAAATTGTGCTAATATTTTTCCATCACGTGTTCTTGAGGCGTGCGACGATTCACCACTCCAGCAGTACGATAAAAGATGTAAAACCTTATTGGTGTTATGTTTTTTGTTGTAGTCACCAAGATAGTCTTGAGCGTACTGCAATACTCCTTGAAATCCCGGAGAATCCAAGGAGTAAAAATTTTTATTCTTATGACCATCTCCTCCTCCGTGAAGAATGCAAAAGACCAATCTGTTTTCAGGTATGTCTTTTGAGTCATTTGGGCAATAACGCAATTGCTCTTTGATGTATGACGGAAGGTTGTAATTGTTTGTTTCCCATCCAGATATTTCAGATACAGGTTGCCATGATACATGCAACTCTTCTGATGATGGTTGCCGTTCAATGTTTTGTACTTTGAGGTACGTCTTTGAGGTAAGCCCTGGGCGGATTTCTTTGAATGATTTGATATAACCGATTGTGTGCGCACTGCAAGCGATGATGAATATCTGAATAATAAAAACAATTTTTCTCATTTTTACCTCCAATAAAACAAAATGTATTTACTATAAGAATTAGATAAATATATAAAAATATCAAATAACAACTCGAAATACATATAATAAATTTCAATTTGAATTTATATTGTATCGACTTGTCATTAAATAGTTGTATAACAAAAAAAAATCTGTTCATCCACCAGAAGATCGATCCAAATCTCTGTTTTGGCGCGACGTGCACTTTTTTTCTTTTCTGGTAGCTTAAAAAGGTAGCTTTTTTCTTATATATATTTCTTTCATGACAAAATATTTTACTCCTCTCCATTTACATACCGAATATTCACTTCTTGATGGTGCGATTACATTGCCAAAACTGGTTGATCACGCAAAAAAGCTTGATCTGAAGGCGCTTGCTATCACTGACCATGGTAATGTGTTTGGTGCCGTGAAGTTTTTTGGTCTCTGTAAAAAAGCGAACATTAAGCCGATTTTGGGTATGGAAGCATATTTGACCGAAGATGTTGGGGTAAAAAATCAGGATAATCGGTATTATCACTTGGTGCTCATCGTCCAAAACAAGGTAGGGTATAAAAATCTATGTAAGTTGATCTCCTATTCATATACTGATGGATTTTATTTTAAACCGCGTATTGATTACCGAATGCTTGAAAAGCATAAAGAGGGATTGATTGTCACATCGGCCTGTCTTGGGGGACATATACCGAAATTGATTGCAGAAAAAAATGAGGGGAAACTGCATGAACGTATTGCGTGGTTTAATCATCATTTTCATCAGCGCTTCTTTTTTGAGGTGCAGCCGGCAGACCTTGAGGAACAGAAATATCTCAATAGTACGCTTGCGGTCCTCAGTCGACAATATAATATTCCACTTGTTGCAACGGCAGATTCGCATTATCTAACACCGGAGGATCGTGAAGCGCATGAGATTATGTTGGCGATTCAGACACAGGATACATTTGATAACCCAAAACGATATACGTTTGGTGGTTGTCGCGTGCACGTTCGATCAACAGATGAGATGCTTGCAGCGTTTCCTGAATTTCCAGAATCTGTGTATCAAAGTGGCGTGATCGCAGATATGTGTGACTTTTCCTTTGAAACAGGTAAGCTTTATTTTCCACAAAGTCCGATCCCAGAAGAGCATACTCCAGAAACTTACTTTAAAAAATTATGCTTTGATGGCTTTTCGCGCCTACAAGAAAAAAAATTAATTCCGGGTACGGCAATTGAGATATACGAAAAACGGATGCATGAAGAGATTGAATTAATAACCAAAATGGGATTTATTGGTTACTTTTTGGTTGTTGCGGACTTTATTCAGTGGGCGTATCGACAAAACATTCCCGTTGGACCGGGGCGAGGATCGGCCGCGGGTTCAGTTGTGTCATGGGTATTACAAATTACAAACATTGATCCGATCAAGTATAATTTGCTTTTTGAGCGTTTTTTAAATCCTGAACGTGTCAGTATGCCCGATATTGATATTGACTTTTGTATCGAGGGGCGTGAACGTGTTATTCAGTATGTTCGTGATCGATATGGACATGAAAAAGTATGTCATATTATTACGTTCGGTACGATGCTCGCAAAGGGTGTGATCAAAGATGTTTCGCGGGCATTGGGCTTGCCCTTTGAAGATTCAAATGCAATTACGGCACTCGTTCCGGACCAATTAAAAATTACGCTCGATGAGGCAATTTCAGCAGAACCAAAATTACAAAAACTGATTAACGAAAATCCGACTGTACAAAGAATTTTTGAAATTGCAAAGCGCCTTGAAGGTGTTACTCGTCATGCTTCAAAACATGCTGCTGGTATCGTCATTTCTCCTGATCCAATTGATGAAGTATTGCCGGTATATGTTCCCTCAAAAAGCACAGAATTGGTGGCACAGTATGCAATGACAGAGCTTGAAAGTATCGGATTTTTGAAAATTGATCTTTTAGGATTGAAAAACTTGACATTGATCGCGCGTGTGCTTGCCATGATCAAAAAAAATCATGATGTCACAATTGATATTGATCATATTCCGCTTGATGATCCAAAGACATTCGATCTTGTTGCTGCCGGAAATACATCAGGTGTATTTCAATTGGAATCAAGTGGACTCAAAGAGGTGCTTCGTAAATTAAAGCCAACAACATTTGAAGATGTGATTGCGGTGAATGCGCTTTATCGACCAGGACCACTTGGATCCGGGATGGTGGATGATTTTATTGAGCGAAAACACGGACGTCAGGAGATCAAATATATTTTTCAGGAACTCACACCAATTTTGGCTGAAACATACGGTGTTATCGTGTATCAGGAGCAGGTGATGAAAATTGCATCGGCTATTGGCGGATATTCACTTGGTGAGGCCGACATTCTGCGCCGAGCGATGGGTAAGAAAAAAGCTGAGGAGATGGAAAAGCAGGGTAAAATTTTTGTTGAACGTGCCATTATCCGGGGATTTGATGGAGTGAAAGCGCGAGAGCTTTTTGATCTGATGGCGTATTTTGCTGGGTATGGCTTTAATAAATCACACTCTGCCGCATATGCATTGATTGCATATCAAACAGCATACCTCAAAACGCATTATACTTGCGAATTTATGGCTGAACTTATCTCGCTTGAAAGCGCTGATCCAGAGCAAATGTGTTTTTATATCGCAGAAAGCAAGGCATTGGATATTGCACTGATTGGTCCGAATATCAACAAATCTGAAATGCGATTTACGGTTGTTGACGGAAAAGTTTTGTTTGGGTTGCAGGGTATTAAAAATGTCGGCCACACCGCAATTGAAAGCATTTTGCACGAACGGAAAAAAGATGGACCATTTTTGGATGTTTTGGATTTTTGTAAACGAGTTGATCTACGCACCGTAAACAAGCGCGTTCTCGAGCATCTTATTTTTTCCGGAGCATTTTGCCAGTTGCCTGGAAATCGAGCACAACAACATGATGAACTTGGCGCAATATTAGAGCAGGCAATAGAACATAAAAAAAGGGTGCAGACAGGACAGTTGACGCTTTTTTCTGGATTTGAAGAAAGTTCTTCAGAAAAAAAATCAACATATATGTTCAAACCAAGAAATGAGTGGGGTACTGCGGAGTTACTGGCAAAAGAATATGGAGTGGTAGGATTTTATATGAGTGCACATCCACTTTCTGGTTACGAGAATCAATTGCGGTTGTTATCCGTTGTGCCAATGAATCAGATTCAAGGAAAACAACATGTTGTTGTGAGTGGTATTATCAAAGATAAACGTGAAGTAGTTACCAAAAAGGGGGATCGCATGGCGTTTGTGACCCTAGAAGACACATCTGGCACGGCATCAGTGATTATTTTTCCAAAATTGTTTGCGCAGGTTGAAGATCATCTAGAGTCGTACACTGCATTTGTTGTTCATGGGGTAGTTGATACAGAAAGTTCTGAGCGAAAAGTGAAAGCAGATTTTTTCGTGCCGCTTGATCTTGTGTTTGACGATCCAAAATATATAAAACAGGTTACACTCTCTTACGATTCGTTTTTTTCAGAGCCTATGCTTGTTGCTATTCGTGAAAAGTTGAAACCGGGGAGTGTAGAATTGCGTATTGTATTTACAGAGCAGAATAAACGGCTTCAGCTTACTGTTTTTAAAAAAATATATCTCGATAAAGATGTGCTTTGTTCATTGCAGCGTGAATATTCGATGCGCGTACAGTGCTCTCTGTGATATTGGTTATTTTTTCTTTGTTTTTGTTTCAAGATATACAACTGTTTTTGTAAGTGCCTCAGCTCTTTTTATTTCACCATTTCGTTCATAGATTGTTGCAGCTTGTTTGTATGATTCCCGTGCTTGCTCCAGTTTTGCAAACAAATAGTGAAGATCGCCTTTCAGTTGTTCAACGATTGGTTGGGGAAAGGTATGTCGTTCAAGTAATGATATGATGGCGTATAGTTCATCATATTGCTCAAGGGATGCATAGTAATGAATTGCTTCAACAATATCATCATACGATTGCTTCATGGTTGTACCTCATCCGCGTGTATAGATACATTTTTGACAAATATATATGTAATATCAAGGGATGGTGCATTGCAAAATGAAAAAACTCCATATCTTCAAGGGAAAGGATCGTAAAATTGTCCTATGTCACCGGTGCATGAGAATTATTGTCAAGCAAATAAGAGCACTAATACATCCAAAAACATTGACAATGACGAGTACCCGATCTTTCTTGAGAATACCGTAAAGCAGCCAGCTGATAATTGATATAAATGCGATAAGAAATCCTTCAAGCGAAACGTTACTTGCGCTTTGCTCAACAATGATCTTTCGGGCTTGGAACAAAAAAATAAAATGACCCGCAGACCCCATAAGGATCATGTATTTTTCGTAAAAATGAATAATTTTATTTTTAAAATCTGGTGTCATTTTCCCATACTCCTATTCTATTTCAGGTTCAGAGTAGATATAAAGTACAAAAAATGGTGCCGAGGGTCGGAATCGAACCAACGACGCTAAGCTCTTCAGGCTTACGCTCTACCACTGAGCTACCCCGGCAAAATGTAATATTTATATGTTACTCGTGGCAGTGACTCTTGTCAATTTCAATAAAATGAGGTTTTAACGAGCAACGGGGCTTTTCATAGTATATTTGAACCACGCAGGACCGAATTTGTAAATACCTGCGAAAATCAAAAGGGTAAGCGAGGTATACGAAACGTATTTTATTAGGTTTCTTGTAGTATTGCTTTCTATATTTTTGTTTTCTGAATTATTTGTCAACACATTATTCTCAAGAGGCGGTGCCGTCGGTGTGGGTAGAAGGTACAATTTTGCCAACATATTCCTGTATTGATAAGTTTCGTTAAAATTCTCTATAAACTCATTTTGTTTGGTGATGAGTTGATAATAGCGATAATTGATGTAATCCCCAAAATTATTTTCTAGATACTTGTTCAGTTCGGGGTAATTTGTTGTTAAGGTCGTTTGCCAATATTCATAATTATTAAGTATTTCTGCGATGGCGTTTTTTTGTGAAAGATATGCGGGAAATTGCAAAGTTATTTTTTGTAAAAATTCTTCTATTTCAGGTAAAAAAATATCTTTTTTATACAATCCTGATAGTTCGTCAGGATACCAGTAAATCAATAACGGGAGCGAGTCGGAACAATTTTCTTTGAACCATGCAATAAAATCATTTTTATCAGTAAAATTATTAATAACGATTTGTAATATGAATGGATTGTTAGAAATTATCTCTTTAAAATTGTTAGCGTAACCACTTGTCTCTCCTTCAACGAAATGTTCTTTGTAAGCATTCAATATACTCTCGATTTCTTTAGAAATGTCCTGTTTTGGTGCAGTGGGCGTAAAGGATTGCGGTGATGAGTGGTTTTTGATGAATTGTGTTGTAATTTGAGCGTTTGGATAGTCCTTGATGTAAGAAGATATATGACCACGGAGCTCATTGGTAAGCAAGACGTTACCAAGGAGGATGTTGCAGCGGTTGAATACATTGTCTTTGTCGTTGTTTTCAACCTTTTTAATTTTTTCTTGGACTAGCCCTGCATAAATCAATCTAATAGAAACATCATCTGTAAGTTTCAGACTCTTTCGAACTGCATTTTCGATATCTCCGATGGTGGTTTGATTATTGACAAATTGAACTGAGACCGTCAGATTATAATAGCTGCTGTAGAGACGTTTTTTAATCCATTCAATTTTCTTATCACCCATTTGATAGTATATTTCCCTTAGTTCTTCTCGGGTAATTTTTTTTTCTTTGTCGTATGTTACGAGATTTTCTATAAAATTATCTGTTGTTTTTTCATTGATGTCGGGAAAACGAATATCGCGCAAGCGAAAGCTTTCATCAAAATCTTTCTTTTCTAGATCGATATTATTGAGCTTTCCACCCCGATAGTAATTTGTTAATCCATTTTTGTTATACACAATTTCCATTGGAACCGAAGGGTCAAGATTCAAAGTATTTTTAATTGCATCATATAATGCTTTTGTATCAGTCCAGCTACTTGAGATATTTAAATCCTTCGTTTTATTTCGAACTGAAAGGTCGATGTCGGCAGGTAGATTTTTTATGTTAGTAAATCGGTCAAAATGAATTGTTGAAGTGCTGTTAAAACTCATACTCCTTTTTTCGTCTTCATAAGCCTCTTCCACATCAAATGGGGCAACTGCACCCTTTATTTTTTTGGCACGAATAAGGCATGGCTGCATCTCCAGTGTTAATTGATAATCATGTTTGAATGTCTCAGATTGAAAAATAATAGAATATTGTAATGGCGATATAACGCGAGTATTTTTGATAAATTTAATATTTTCGTTATCCTCACAGGCAGTGAAGTTGCTGTTTTTTAACTGTATATTTACACTTTCATCAAAGAGAAAGAAGTCTTTTATATGGCTTTTTAGAGTTTTAGCTTGTACATAATCTTGCCCTGCGCAGTTATGCTGTAAAACAATAAAGCTGTCCGAGGTTTTTTTTTTGTAACCGATCATAAATGCGATTTGTTGATTGATTAATGTTTCGTTGATTGATTGAGCGTAACCGGAGACAATTTGATGTCCTTCTTGCGCGGCATTGTTTGAAGTAAGGCTGCTGTTTGGAGAAAGAAATGATATCAGAAAAAATATATGTATAATAACCATGCTACCTTCGTGATTATTTATGTTAATAGTATTATTTTACAAGAAACATTTTTTTTGTAAATAAATCATAACGTAAAAAATATTTTGATTGTTGTATTATTTGCTTGTTATTTTACATATAGAATTAGTTTATAATGATCAATCGTTTCTGTATTGCATCATTTTTTCAATATCAGATACCGTTTTTGGTAAATTCTCACTCAAACAAACTGCGCCACCTCTTGTAATCCAATAATCATCTTCAATTCGAATGCCAATTCGTTCCTCGGGGATATATAATCCCGGTTCAATGGTGATCACATTCCCCTCTTCAAGCGGCTGCGTGTAATCGGCGATATCGTGAACATTGAGCCCCAAATGATGACCAATACCATGGATGAAATATTTTTCCAAATTATGTTTTTGAAAAAGTGAAAATGCAATGTGTTGTAAAGAACGCTCTTGTTTTTCTTTATTGTTGATAAAATATCCTGGTTTAACCAATTGGGCCAATTGTGCTTGAACTTCAAGCACGATTTCGTATAATGCCTTTTGTCGTGCGGTAAATTTTCCCGATGACGGATAGGTTCGCGAAAGATCAGCGCAGTATTGACCGCATCGTGCGCCCATATCAATGAGCACAAGATCTCCCTGTTTTATACTGGCAGCATTTTTATTGTAGTGTAATATGGTAGTGTTATTTCCTGAGGCGACGATTGTTTGAAATGCTGGTGTGCAGCCGTGTGCAGAGATGACAAACTCAGCAGCTGCTTGTACCTCGCATTCAACGATTCCTTCTTGAATGCTACTTACTGCCGCTTCATGTGCCGTGATCGTAATATCAATTGCTTGATATATCCGTGCAATTTCCTGTTCGCTTTTTTTCATACGCATCATCGCAATGAATGCATTGATTGAGACAATATCGGACTGAATAAGTTCGCATGATTTCTGAACATGATCAAAAAAGAGCTGCGTTGCGTATGACATATGTTTGTGTGGTGTCACAGTAAAAATTGTTTGACCCGCATTTTTTGACTTTTTAATCTCATCAAAAAAATGAACAAAGTGATCACTGGAATCTCGCGGTGAGAGCATGATTCCTGCGTGTTGTGAGCCAAGTGGTTTGATTTCATCAACATCAAATTGATCCGGACGAGCATCGTGTGAAATATGTTCGGCGTCCCATTGTCCTTTTGTACCATGATAATGGGGGACATATAAGGTTGTCTTTTTTGTTGACACGTCAATTTTGAGCATGCATCCGGGTTCTTGAATTCCGGTCAAATAAAAAAACATTGCATCTTGTATGCATTTTCCCGGTGATTCATAGGCGTCAAAATTTCCAAAGAGGTATATGATACCGTTTTTTTCAGGGAATTCCTTGGCGATAAGTTCGACGAGCTTGTGACGTCGCTGCTTACATTCAGGGAATATATTATCATTGATTTCGAATTCAAATTCATCTATAAACATATAATTTTTCTTTCTGTCTTAATTTTTTATTTGTTAAAATGGTCGCCGATGCGTGAGTGCTTTGTATACCGTTAATCTGTCCGACGCGCCCAACTGAGATCCAACCGGTAATCCCCGTGCAAGACAGGAAATGGTAACCGGTAAACCTTTGAGCTTGCGTGCAATGTACATTGCGGTTGCTTCACCTTCTGGTGTTTGATTTGTGCATAAAATGATTTCTTCGATACGCTCGGTTTTTACGCGATCTACAAGTGGTTCGATATGTAATTGATCCGCGGTAATCCCATCAAGCGGAGAAAGTGCTCCAGCAATAACATGATATACTCCTTCATATGCATTTGTTTTTTCAATTGCCAAAAGATCTTGCCACGTTTCTACAACACATACTATATGTTTGTTCCGTTCTTGACTTTGGCAAAACTCGCACAATGTGTTTTGTTCGCAAAGAAAGAAACAGCGCTTGCACAGTGAAATGCGTGCATGGGCATTTTTTATCGATGTGCAAAACTGATCAATTTGCTCCGGCGTCATGCTCAAAAAAAAATCGGCAATCTTGAAAATATTTTTTGATGGCAGATGCGGTATATGTTGCAGTAACCGCATAAGTTGTTCAAGCGAAGGGAGATTCTTGATCATTGAGTACTGTCTGTAAGATGAGGATAAAAGAATAATTAATACCAAACCAGTGCGCATGAAATGCTGATGGATTTCCGGTTTGTGCCGCCAGTAAAGCGAGTGTTATTGTGCTCAAGGCAAAATTAAAAATAAAATAAAACCCGCGTCGGAAATTTGAGATCGATTCGTTTCTCCAAGGAAACAAACAGACTAAAAAAACATTGACCATTGCTTGGAGCAAAATTGCAACGGTTGTTGAGTTTTGAATTGCATAGGTATTTATGAATCTAAATAACGTGGAGAGTGACCGATGAATGTACAACATGCCTGGATGAGCCATAATTGTTTCGAATATCATTGTGTTGTTCCTCGTTGCTTAGAAATTGCTATACGCCAGCCATGATATACATGTTTAATGCCAAACAAAAGAATAAACAATATCATACTGCATGTTGAGACAAAAAAGAGTTCGGCGTAAGAAAAATTGCCTTTTTTGACAATCTCATACAACTTATTTGTTGAGCTGAACATATTTGAAATCGCAAGAAAGATAAAACTGTATTTGACCATCGACTCGTCGCTTTTCAGTGCATTATCAATAATCCAAACACCACAAATAATGCTGACGCATTGAAGAATATATGCTGCCATCTGAGGATTTGGTATATATTCCATGAAAAAAAAGAGCGGCGTGTTGATGAATCTGAGTTGTAAAAACGCCAATCCTTGTGCGATGCTTAAAAGCGCACATCTCATAAAAGGAGAAATGATCATAGAAGCCTCTTATTTAACGCGTTGACCGAATCTTTTAATTAAAAAACTTTGTGCGATTGCAAGGGCGGTGTTTGCAATAAAGTAAAGTCCAAGTCCTGCGGAGAACCGTGTTGCAACTGCTCCAACGACCATGGCAATCAAAACAGCGTTCATTCTTTTCTTTGCATCACTATTTGTTGGTGTTTGTGCGATCATAACTCCCGTGACAAAAAGCGGTAAAATATAGAATGGGTCGCGCCCAGAAAGATCCGGAATCCACAAAAATGGTGCATTGTACAACTCAATAGTGTTTCCCAGCATATAATTTAAGCACATAAACAGTGGGATCTGAACAGCAAATGCTAACATGAGTGTTCCCATGAGAGAAAATCCTTGATTTTTGATAATTTCTGCGCGTTCAAGTTGCAATCGTTCATCATCATGCTTATATTTTTGATTAATATAATTCATTTTTTTCTCAAAATCTTTTTGCTGCTGTTGCGCCGATTCGGTTTTGATAGTAAGCGGTAACAATATAATTTTGATGAGCAGGGTTAGTACGACGATCGCAATGCCAAAATTGCCAAGATACTTATAGAGAAGTTTTAGGAGCATAAACAGAAATTTGTAAATTGGAGCGAGCAGCCCTTGATATTCAAATACTGATGCCATTTTCTGGTCGACTTGAGCCAATGCATCTTGTTCTTTTGGTCCCATGTAAAATGAAAGATCAATTGTGCGTTCTGAATCAATTGGTTTGAATTCAAGAACAGCATTCATGATCTCGTTTTTTCCTGTGTAATACGCGCGGGCGATGTCGTGATGTTTATCTGCAAAAAAAATATGGGTGAAGTATTGATTTTCTGTGCCAAACAACTCGGGAGTTACCCATCCTTGATCAAAAATCTTAGCCTCATCTTTTGTTCGTTGTACTTCGCTTTTCTTATCGATAATAACTGTTCCGACAGGGGTAATACCGTTTGCATCAACAACACGAGGCGACTGGAATAAAACACGTACAAAATTGAGTGCTTGCGCTGTTTTTGGTGTGATGGTAATTTCAAGGTCAACGCGATAACTATTTGAATGAACGGTGAATTTTTTTACAATGTGTGCCTGATTGTTGTCAGCGCTGTATTGTACCAGTGCTTTATCAGTCAGCATTATTTCCGAGTCAAGATGATAATAGAGTGGTGTATTTTTCTCGAGCGCAAGCAAAAACGTTGGGTTTTGCTTTACAAGATCATCATGTGCTGAAATTGTTTGTATTGATTGGTTTATTTTTCTATTTGAAATTATATTATGTTCAATATATGCAACGGAACCACCGATTGATGAGAATCCGATCTCACCCCAATTGGTGTGGATAGTTGAAAGAATCGGCTCGACTTTATTGTTTTTTCCTTCGTATTGCACGGTATCTTGCAATGGAAGCATCTGCTCAACGGAGCGTGATGCGGTAAACGATGCCTGATCCCCTGCCTTTTTTGTAAATCCACTAAAAAAGTACTGCATTCCAAAAATGATGGATGAGGAAAGAACGATTGGTACGATATAATCTTGTAATTTCATGAAATACTCCAAAACCTTTTATTCTGCAATAAATTGCTTATAATCCATTTCATTTTAGCACAAAAAGCTAACCTCAACTAGCGGTATTTTTACCAAATATTTTTCCAAACACTTGTATGGGCAAAAAAGCGTTTGCTATTATACGGGCGATTTTTTGTCCCCAGACGGGTAGGAAGGCTAGTATATGAATAAAAAATGTCTATTGTTTTTGATTGTGGGGTTTGCTTTTGTGAGACCGATACATGCGAGTGAAAAGGAGAACACGCACCCCGATATTCAAATTTTGGTTGATGATGAAAAGATTGATTCCAGAATTAGGAAACTTTATTTGGCAGACAAAGAGGATAAAGATTGGAATGTGGTAGTTGGGTATGAAAATAATTATGATGAGGATAATGATTCTATGCCAATTTTAGATCGCTACAGGGACATTTTTTTGAAAGAATGGCAGGAAAAGAGTATAATCCTCGACCTGGTTCAGGATAAATCTCTTGGTGGGCGGTGGAGTTCATATTTATCTCGACCAATTGATACGTTTCGTCATTTTATTGGTGCCGGACAGGCAGAAGGTATAAACATTCAAATAAATTTGAGTATTATGCGTCTTATTGCAAATTCTCTTGTTAGGGAAGATTTGAAAACGGGTAACTTAAAGGATGTTGAGGAGGTTTTAGCTTTATGCTCACAAAATAAAATTCATTTGTGGACATCGCCGGAAATTGAAAAGGGAGAAATTACAAGAAAAAGGGAAAGAATTGAAACAAGTAACATCCAGGTTAATGCAATTCGTATTGCTTTTAAAGAGGCGAGAAAGAAATTAATTAGCACGATTAAAGATAGTATTGAGACGTTCCTTGGACGATTAAACTTGGCAACGATTAACACTGAAGGGATTGTGGCTCAGAAGGAAGTTATTTCAGGAGATTTGATTCAAAAATTGACGACCCTATATGCCTTGATTGGAGTAGTGCATAATATTCACAGACAAATATTTTCTAATTACCAAGATGAGGAAACATTGTTTAAGAATATAACAGAAAAGGATGTTCTCAAACATGTTGCTCCAAAGAAGGTTGAACAAATTGAGCAAATACAGCAACATTTGGACGAGATTAAAAAATTAGCGGATTTAGCACAAAGCAAAAAAGACACACTTGCTGGTGGTAAAAACAACTTCAATTATGAAGAAAGCCTAAATTTTTAACCCAATTCCATTACGTCCTGAATGCAACCAGAACATGGACATGCGTTTTGACGTTCAGTGTTCTGATTGCCTCTTGTACTGTTGATCCAGTTGTGTAGAGATCATCAACGAGCAAAATACGTGCATTTTTATATGTGTTGTATTTTAAAACTGAAAGAGCGATTTCGAATGCTGCACGCAGATTCAGAGATCGCTCTTCTTTGTTGAGCAATGATTGATAGTTCGTTTTACGAACTCGTTTCAAAAAATGCACAACCGGTTTGTTACTTTGCCTACTTATTGCCTTTGCCATCTCTTCTGCTTGATTAAATCCTCGCCATGCATATCGCGTCCAGTGAAGTGGAATCGGAACGATGATGTCAAAATCTGATGATCGAATTGTCGAATGCTGCCACGTGATTGTTCCCAATTCTTGGCACAATGCCCGATTGCTGTAAAATTTTGCGTGTATCAGTGGCTTGAATTCATTTCTATACAGTGACAATGCATGTACGGTACATAATTGTTTCTTGCCTTGTAAAATTGTTTTCGATGCAACCGGTTGGACTTTTTTAAAACATGATGGACAAAGCAAAAGTGTGTCATGCAACAGTTGATCACACAACGCACAAAAATCTGGCATAACCACTATTCTGAAAAGTTTGCCAACCAGGTCGCAAACACGGCTGTATAAAGACCACATATCAGCCTATTATTTTTCTTCGGTCGCGCTTAAATGCCGAACAGATCATCATGGTAATACCGACGACAATCAAAATATCGGCGATATTAAATATTGGTAATGGAATTGAAGAGGTGTTGATCTCGATATAATCGATGACAGCGCCGTACCAAAACCGATCGATGAGGTTTGATAATCCGCCAAAAAAAACAAGGTAGATGCCAGCGATTTGACGATGATGATACAGTGTTTTAATAAACCAAGCAAGAAACAGTAAAAACGTGATGATGACAAGATAAAAAACGAATTTGTTATTATAAAAAAAATTAAGTGCTAGTCCTGTGTTGTATGTTCCTTTATATTGCAAAAAGGAGAGGAACTGATATGTTTTTTTTGAATGTGCGATCGAGTATTTCAATACCCGATCGATGACAAACAGCAGAGCAGCAATAATACATTCCATCATGTTATCGAATTTGTATACCCCGTTTTTCACATTGTGCGCTCATGATTGTTATGACTGAATCAACTTCGTCAGATGATAATGTTTTTTCATTGTCTTGCATGACCATACGAAGTGTTAATGCACGTTTTCCTTCCCATTCTTTTTTTTCAAAAAAATCAACGATCTGGACTGATCGAATGCGGTCGTCGATGACGCGGATCATATTGATAAGCTCATCAGCAGTTTCTTGGTGTGATAAAAAAAGACTGATATCGCGTATTACTGGGGGAAATTTTGATATTTCTTGATAATGGTAGTCGTTTGCGCGTGAAATAATTGCATGCGTCTCAAGTTCAAACATGAAGCATGATTTGCCGTCAAACAAAATGTTGTTTACTGTTTCGTTGCTTATACCGCAGTAACCGATGATGTTATTGTTGTAGAGTATTGCAGCGCATTTGATCGGGTCAAATAATGGACTCGAATTCTTTGCTGCTTGATATGAAATACTGATATTATTCATCGCATACAGTCGGTCGACGTATTCTTTCCCATCATAAAAATTAATTTCGGTCGATTTATCAAACATAATACCAGCGACCATCTCTTTTTCGACAATGGCTCCCATTGCATCCAATTGCCAACAGCGTGCAATCTCAAAAAATCGGAGGCTGTGCTGTTGTTCCTTGTGTGCATGGATTGCATCAAGAAGGTGTACAAGTAATGTTGAAACAAGCCGAGTTCGATTGCTTGTGATAGGGTTTTTTAGCGCAACAGTGTTCTCTGGTTGATAGGAAATTTTGTGTAAAAAGTGTTCATCAAAGAGTGAGTAATTGTGTAACTCACGCATACAAAAACCAAAGCTTAAAAGATTTTTTAGTGCCCTTACATGACGAATTGGGCTGCTACATGATTTTGGTGCTGTTGTAATGGACGGTAATTGAGGCGTGATTGTCGCATATCCGACAAGACGTCCTATTTCTTCAACGACATCTTCCTGAATTGATATATCCCGTTTTGATCGACTGGTGGGAATGGTAATATGATACACCTCACCCTGCTTTTCAACGTCGAAACTCAGTGCATTGAGCAATTGTATAACACGTTGTGGTGAGACTGTCGTGCCTAATCGTTTTTCAATAAAGGTATGCAAAACAGTAACGCGTGTTGGTTCAACGAGTGTGCCAACTGACTGAATTGTTGTTGCCGCTGTATATGGAACTTTGTATTGATGTAACAATTTTATGTAACGCATGATGCCAAAGACGTTGTTATTCGGATCGATATTTCGAGAAAATCGAACAGCAGCCTCGGTTCGTCGTGCGTGAACTGATGCACTCTGGCGAATGGTATATGCGTCAAAATGTGCAGATTCGACAAAAAGAGAGGTCGTTTTTGGCGTAACTCTGGTGTTCATCCCTCCCATAATTCCTGCAAGTGCAACGGGCGTGAGGCCATCGGCAATAACGATATCATTGCCTGAGAGTTTGATTGATTCACCATCAAGTAATAATAACTCAGTGCTCGGATCAGCAAGGCGAACGACAATTCGTTTTTCAGGGAGCAAGTCAGCGTCATAAGTGTGAATTGGTTGGCCAATATCGTACAGTACATAATTTGAACAATCGACAATCATATCAATCGCTTTGCAATCAACAAGGGAAAGTCGTGCGACCAGATCAAGTGTCGTTTTTCTGTTTTGGATTGATTTGATGTATAATCCTGCAAATCGTGAACAGATTTCCTGATTTTCCAATGTGATAGAGAAAGGTGAATCAGATGTTGCTGCAACTGATTCGGCGTCAGTCGTAATTTTTGTTTGATGCATGAATGATTCAAGCGGTTTTAATGAAAATCCGTATATTGCAGCAATTTCTCTGGCAAATCCACGATGACTCCATAAATCAGGTCTATGTGCGATTGCGTTATTATCGATTTCAAGAACTGCATCGGATTCAAAAAGAGCAGAAAGAGCAACAGAACTTTCTTCGATATGTAATGCAGGAAGTGCAAAATGTCGAGAAGAACCAAGATCATATGAGGATGCAAAACGCCACTTTGTCTGATCGTTTTCGTAATAGATGAGGCAGATATCCCCCGCAGCATGTGTTGTGTCTTTGGGGAGTTTTATACCAGCGCCTTGGTGGTTGACGCATATGAAAGCATTGGCTTCCGTTTTTTTTATTTGAGCAAGCGCAAAACGTTCTAGGTTGCGTTTAATAAATGTGACCGACTCGATCTCGGTTGTCTTTTGTGTCAATTGCTTTGTCAAATCATTGATGTCGATGGAATTTAGCGGAGCGTTGATATGATCAAAAACCCAAGACAATACTATCTTCATCTGTTTGAAAATCCTTTACTGACTATGTCTCTTAGTATAGAGTTTTTCAAACTTCTTGCTAGATCGTCTCCTTGTGTACGTTTTCAATCCATGCGTTTTGTCGACCGAGAAACAGTTAGCGCTGTTTTTCTGCTTCTTCAATTGCACGTCTTGTATTTGCTGTTTTATCGTCGAAGTTAGTGAGTATGGTGCGCATCTCGTCCACCGTTTGCGCTTGATCAAGAGCTTCAATGCTTTTTCTTTTCCATGTATTTACAATGGCGAGTGCAGTCGCTTTCTTGAACAATGGAGAGTCGATCTTATTTGCACGGTCAATTATATGATTAGCCTTTTGGATGGCAATGTTCTTATGTTTTACTTTTTCATGAGCAATGCCAATATCGTCTCGAGTATGGGCTATGTTATTTCTGAAATTGTCATAAGTGGTTTTAATATCGTCCACCGTTTGTGTTTGATCAAGAGCTTCTATACTTTTTCTTTTCCCTGTATTTATAATGGCGTTCGCGGTCGCTTTCTTGAACGATGGATCTTCAATTTCATTTGCCTTGTTGATCCAGTAATCAGCCTCTTGCTCAATGAGATTTTTGTATTTCGTTTTTTCATCATTAATTATTTCAACCTGAGGTTTTCCTTGCCATATGGCACCAGCTTTTTCTTTTATTCGTTCGTATACTGAAGGGTCTTGTGCTCTTTGGTACACTTTGTTCTGAAAGAAGCGTTTATTTTTTGCCACGAATTCTTCCCAATCAAATATAATGTGCTCTGCTGGAATATTATCTGTGATGTCAAGTTCTGAGTCAGTTACCCCTTTTAGTCCGTACCATTGGCCTGTTTGAGGACGCAATCCCTGATTATCGAGTGTCAAAAATACGGTTCGTGGACATGGTTGATTTGGTCGACACGGCATGACATACCCCTCAACCAATTTTTTGCCATCCCGGTGAATTTCTACTGCAAGTGGAAATGCACGATTCACAACGGTGCGGATTTTTTTCATTGGAGGTATAGATGATCCTACATGCTGCAAGAAGAGGGAGTTTTGATGTACACTGTTCCCAATCAAAATATCCACCGGGTACGTGGTCTTGTTGTATAGCTCAAAATTCCATTGAATTCCGGTGTTTTCTACTTTGTCAGTAGTTTCTGGTTTGATGCCGCAAAATGATGTTGTTCCATGCGAGAGGAGTGCGAATAATACTACTTTTTTCAACATATACTTTAGCTTTCTCATGAATAATAACATCATTATATCATTTTTTCCAAATTGAAATTAATAATTTGAAGTGATTCTTGTAAGAAGATGGAGGTGCCGCGGTAGCGCGCGCTGATTCAGCGTTGTTTTTGCTTCTATTTTCAAAATCATTTGTTAAAATGATCAATATATTTCTACGACTTTTATAGGGATTCATAATGAGTAAGCATGATGTAACGCTTGAAAAAATTGTTGCGCTCTGCAAAAGGCGTGGTTTTGTGTATCCGACGGCTGAAATTTATGGAGGACTGAATGGTCTTTATGATTTTGGTCCAATTGGGACGCTTTTAAAGCAAAAAATTAAATATTATTGGCAAAAGTCACTTGAAAAAACAGGTAAGTCAGTATTATTTTTTGATGGTGCTATTTTGGGTTCGCAAAGTGTGTGGGACGCATCTGGGCACACAAAAAATTTTCATGATCCAATGGTTGATTGTCTAGTGTGCAAAAAGCGATTTCGCGCTGATGATATCGATTTAACAAAGAATTGTCCTTCATGTGGTAATTTGTCTTGGACAGACGTACGACAGTTTAATTTGATGTTTTCGACGCATGTTGGTGCGATGGCTGAAGCGGGCGGTATCGGCTATTTGCGCCCCGAAACTGCACAGACAATTTTTGCAAACTTTAAAAATATTATTTCGACCAATCGTGTAAAGGTTCCATTTGGTGTGGCGCAGATTGGCAAAGCATTTCGTAATGAGATAACGCCAAAGCAGTTTTTGTTCCGGATGCGCGAGTTTGAACAGATGGAGCTTGAGTGGTTTTGTAAGCCCGATTCGGTCAATGAGACATTTGAGTTTTGGGTAAATCAGCAAAAAGAGTATGTGTTATCACTCGGTATTTGCAAAGATAAGATACGAACAAGGCCGCATGGTCCTGATGAACTTGCGCATTATTCAACACAATGTGTCGACCTGGAATATAATTTTCCTTTTGGATGGAAAGAGCTTGAAGGAATTGCATATCGTGGTAACTATGATTTAACGCAACACAGTACGCACTCAAAAAAAGATTTGTCGGTATCTGATCTTGACGGCGTCAAGTATATGCCGCATGTCGTTGAATCTTCCATCGGTGTCGACCGACTCTTTTTGACGCTTCTTTTTGATTCGTTTTATGAAGATGAGGTTGATGGGGAAACGCGGTCTGTTTTGCGATTTGCACCACATATCGCACCAATTTCTGTTGCGGTGTTCCCGCTTTCAAATACGTTGATTGATCCGGCAAAACGACTTTTTGAGGATATTGTTTCTCAAGGGATCCGAGCTGATTTTGATTCATCAGGATCAATTGGTAAACGGTATCGTCGCTATGATGAAATTGGTACACCATTTTGTGTTACCTTTGATTTTGAATCGCTTGAAGATCAGTGTGTTACCGTGCGTGATCGTGATACATTAAAGCAAGAACGTATTGCTCTTTCAATGCTCTTTGATTATCTCATGAAACGTGGTATACAAACGATATGATCTTTGGTTAATATTAAAAATTTCTTGAATCTCGGCTTTATTATTGATAAGATCGACAAAGTCTGTTTTTGTGAACTGGTTTGCGAAAGAATCGTGTCATTTTATGAGTAGCTTGATTTTTTTTAACTCCCCCGCTCGTTTGGCGCTTATCTCTTTTACGGTATTAATTGCTGCCGGAACGGTGTTGCTTTGTCTTCCCTTTGCATCTCACGGTCCGATTTCGTTATTGGATTTACTGTTTACGGCGACGTCAGCAACCTGTGTTACCGGATTATTAACTATTTCGCTTGATGAATTTACGTTTTTTGGCAAAGCAGTGATTATGGTGCTGATGCAGCTTGGAGCGTTGAGTTTATCAACGATTGCCTTGTCGATTGTATATTTATTGAAAAATCCTGGTCTTTCAACGCAAGTTTTTGCCGCACATGTGCTTGATGTACAAGATTGGCATGGCATTAGAAAGTTGCTCATTTTTATCGTTAAGGCGACGTGTGCCATTGAATTGCTTGGAATACTCTTGGTATTTCCCATTTTTTTTAAAAAATATATATTGTTTGAGGCGATCTTTTTTTCGTTCTTTCATGTCATAGCATCTTTTTGTAACGCGGGAATTGCCTATGAAGCACCATTCAATGAGCAGCATTTGATAGAATTTTCTCACAATGTTCCGTTTCTTTGTATTACCGGGTTTCTTATTTTGGCAGGAACACTTGGTTTTGTCACAATGCAGGAACTTTTAGCGTATGCCAAAAGTATATTTGATAGAAAATTGTACACATTTTCGTTAAGTACAAAACTTGTTTTATGGTCGACTGTAATTCTTCTTTTCCTGTTTACGTCTCTCTTTTTTGTCATTGAGCGACGAGGAGCGTTTTCATTGTTTTCGTTGCCTATGGCATTTTTCCAGTCTTTTTTTCATGCAATTTCCTTTAAAAGTTGTGGTTTTACAACGGTGCCGCTTACCGATTTTCATCCTGCGACGTTATTACTTATTATATTGAGTGGGTTTATTGGGTCTGCGCCAGGATCAACAGGAAGTGGCATAAAAATTATTGCGGGAGTAATCTATCTTGCAACAGTTCGGGCAGTTATTTATGGACGAAATGCAGTTGAACTAAACCACCGGACAGTTCCAGCGTTTCAGGTATTAAAATCGATTGCGATCGTATCGTTACATATGTTTTGGATCTTTCTTACCCTATTTCTTTTGCTTTTTTTTGAAGCGCAGGGAGATTTTTTTGATCGGTTATTTGAGGCTTCAAACGCAGTGACAAACTTAGGACTTTCGATGCATGGTTTGCAACAACTTTCTTTGTATAGTAAGGTAATTTTGATTCTTGCTATGCTCGTTGGTCGTATTGGTTCTCTGACATTGATTGCCAGTTTGCGACTTCGGTATGCCGCTTACACCCAAGAATTTTCTTACCCAGAAGAACGTGTTATGCTTGGCTAATAGTGTAAAAGGTGACTCATGAAATTTTGTGTGATCGGGCTTGGTCGTTTTGGTCGTCAAGTCAGTACAGTGTTGGCAGAAAATGGCGCAGAAGTATTGGCGATTGATAGTAATCAGACGCTTGTCTCTGCAGTGCGAGATCGTGTGACGCAGGCAATATGTATGCGTGTGACGGATGAGGCATCACTCAAGAATGTTGGTGTCGAAAATATGGATACGGTTATCGTGGCGATTGGTGAAAGTTTTGCGCAATCGGTGCTTATTACGGCACTTTTAAAAAAACGATTACACATTCCGCATGTAATTTCACGAGCGATTGATTCAGTTCATTATGATGTGCTTTTGTTGCTTGGTGCAGATCGAGTTGTGCTTCCCGAGCAGGAGATCGGGACACGTCTTGCTGATAATTTAAGTTCAGCATTTCTTGATTTTATTCGTATCACACATGGTTTTGGAGTGAGCCAAATTATTGCACCACATGACTTTATTGGAAAAAAAATCTCAGCATTGCAGCTTTTTAAAAGATATAACATCCATTGTATTGGCAAAAAAATTGAAGAAGAAGTTATTCCGCTTGACCAAGAATATGTTATCGAAGAACATGATCGATTGATGTGTGCAGGATTAAGTAAAGATCTCCAGCGGCTTGCCAAAATGCGCTAAAAATATCGTTTAATTTTTTCTTTACAGTGTTCTACCACATCAACAACACAGATATATCACTAATGTATTTCAGCCTCTCTTTGTTGAATTTTATTCAGCCCATTGACAAAGAAGAATGGATAATAATATCAGTTGATTATTATATATTTTCCAATATAATAGATATTATAAAAAATAATATCTATTATATTGGCTATTTTTTTTACAATAATATCTAATTGTAAAAATATTTAAGGAACACGTATGAATTTTTTTGTGTCAAAAACGTTTTTAATCTTATCAGTTTCATGTTGCGTACAGCTGCTGGGGTCAGAATTAACTAAATGGACATTTCCAGTCGATGTACAAACTGATGAAGATAGAAGGGAATATTTTATAGAGAAAATTAAAAAAAATATGATTGGGGACAGATCGCCTGATATCGTATTTCACATGGGACACGAAGCAGGCGCGGATAACTGTCGACAATTCGGATACAATATTGTTTATCATGGCCCTATCGAAAAGTTTGCTTACGGCATTATGGCTAACCTTGATTTTCACAACAAGGAAGCTATAGTTTTAGGAGGTGGAACTTGTCGAACAGCGATTGACATTTTACAAAAAACTCATAACACACATGTAGTTGCTAATGACATTTCACGAGCGCAGTTAACAACACTTGCAACTGCAATCGTAACGCTGCAAATCCCTAGCGAGCGTCTATCAATTATCTGTGGTGATGCGGAGAAACTAGTACAAAAAAGGCCCGATAACTCTGTCGACTATTATTATGCTACAAATTTGATACACTTTTTCCGTTTTGCAAAAATCAAATCTTTATTAACGGACATACAGAGAACCTTAAAGTCTGGCGGGATACTTTTTCTATCTTGGACCGGCTATGACCCGTATGGAAATTACAGCCAATTTACCAGCCATATATGGAGCCAAGAAAAGCATTATTTGGAAAACCAGAATATAATTAATAATCCAGAGTTAATATACATTGAAGAAACGGGGAACAGCAGGCCAACAATCAAAAACATCCAAGATTTAGCAAATCAATTGGGGATGTCGGTACTAAATGCTAGACATCTCTGGCCAACATCGGCACGCGTAACCCTTCGTGGAAAGCAAATTGATTGCGATTATAAATTTGATGAGTTCGATAATGGTAAAGCACGAGACGGATTCCCTTGTTGCCAAGTAATCTTGGGTAAACCTTATATATTACCAAACTAATTCTTTCATCGGCATTATGCTTTCCGAATAAGAAATTGAAAATAAGAAATTGGAGCTCGGTCTCGGCCGGTTGATAATTTAAGTTCAGCATTTCTGGATTTCATTCGTATTACACATGGTTTTGGAGTGAGCCAAATTATTGCACCACATGACTTTATTGGAAAAAAAATCTCATCATTGCAGCTCTTTAAAAGATATAACATCCATTGTATTGGTAAAAAAATTGAAGAGGAGGTTATTCCGCTTGACCAAGAATATGTTATCGAAGAACATGATCGATTAATGTGCGCGGGATTGAGCAAAGATCTCCAGCGACTTGCTAAAATGCGCTGACATGGCAGAAGTGTTTATGTCAGTTGCCTGGAAGTTCGATGACCTGAATGATCTTATTGTCTACATCTGACTCTTTTATGAAGTACTGATTGAGCTCTTCATTATCATCGGTTCGAACCAATTTTATGTCCACATTTTCCTCGAAAAGCGTCGAAAGATTATTCTTGATGACTTGTTTGAGATCAAAGCGTTTTATGAATATCTTATTTGCGCTTGAGAATGTCTCATCTAGGTATTTGTAAGAAGTAAAATCATGACTTATAGCCATCGATTCGTCCACCCTGAAAGGCTGTGCCTGAAATTTGATGGTCGTCGTTTTGTCTGTTGTTTCAAACCCAATTTTATTTTCGAAGATGTCATCTAATCTTGCTCGTATATTCGATACTTCATTTTGTTTTTCATTCAAGATTGAACGAAAATTGTCACTAGTTATACCTGGAAGGTCTTTTAAAAAACTACCTATTTCCTGAATTTCTTCGTTGATTTTTTGGTCAGAGTGTTCGTAGCTCAAAATGAACTCCCAATCATCTTTTGCCACATTTAATTCACGTTTTAACTGTTTCACCTTCGCGTCAAAATCTTCGATCCAGTTGCCGTATGTATCTTTTAATTGTTCTGGAAAATATTTAGCCACAAGGACCAGAAATCTTGGTTCTAGTTGTTTGAGTTGCGCTTCTTTGTTCTTTATCGCTTCATTCAATGTAGAGACTCCAGCTTTAAGCCTTTGTGTTTGTCCCCTTAGTGATTCTAGTTGTCTTTCCTCCCCCTGAACTAATTGTGCCTGCGCTTCTCCGGATTCCTGCCGTTTTTTTGAAATAGCAAAAGCGACGATAGACGCCAAGCTAGTTAATCCGACCAATGATAACGCAAGATGTTTCGCAGTAAATAATGGTTTGTTCCAGAATTTGGTACTGTTCCAGCATTGTGGTTGGTAAAGGAATATGAAAATAAGTAAAAAACGTTTCATCATAACACATCAAGATTATACCTATTTTAGAAGTATAGCAAAAAACCTTGTTATCTTGCGAGATTACTTTTAAAAAATAAATTTCATTTTGAAATGCGACAAAAGAAAAATATCCATATAATTGATTTTTTTGTCGATATTTTTAACACTAGAACCTGCATTTACGTATTAAAGGAGGTTGCCATGTTTATCGGTCTTGATGAAAAACTATGTAAAGAACATGCCGCGTTATTAAATAAATTGTTGGCAAACGAATATGTTCTCTACACCAAAACGCTTAAATTTCATTGGAATGTCAAAGGAAAATGGTTTGGTCCATTGCACCAACTCTTTCAGGCGCAATATGAACAACTTTTTGCTATTATTGATACTGTTGCAGAGCAGATACCGATGCTTGGTCATGTTTCCGCTGGATCGTTGGAGGAATTTGCAAAATTAAAAACAATCGATGAAGCGCCAATAAAAGTAGAAAATGATACTGAAATGATCAAATTATTGCTTTCTGGGCATGAGGAAGTGATCAACCAGATGCGCTCAATGTTAAAAATTATTTCAGAATCAAATAATTATGCGCTTGAAAATGTATTGCAAGATATTTTGTCAAAACATGAAAAAACGGCATGGATGTTGCGATCCCATCTGGAATAAAGATATTTTACATCGTACCTTGCTTTAGGATTATTTTTTGGCTATGCTGTGGATAGTTTTTCTTTATATCAGGTCAAATATCATGCATCTGGCAATTAATGTCTTTTATCTACGGACTCTTACCGTTCTTTCATGCATTAAAAAAACTTCTCTTATCACAGCTTCTTGGTGATTTTCACCGAATATCTCTTTCTGCACTGCTGTGCTGGTGCCTATTTTATCTTTTTTTAATTTAATTTTTATTTTTCTTTCTATTATTTTAAGGGAATATGTATGAAAAAACGTACACTACTTACTATTTTTATCCTCTTATCTGCTCTTTTTGTTTTTCTTTTTTTGAAGTATAAGGGTTCATTTTTTGAGACATCTTTAACGCGTAATGGGACAACCGACCGCCAATTTTCTGTTGCTATTTTAACCCCCGTCACCCATCCGAGTCTTGAAAAAATAGAAGCTGCATTCAGATCGTATCTTGCAAATGCAAGTGAAAATCAATACGACTGCACCACATTCAATGCTAACGGGAACAAGAGTCTGCTTCATGCACAGGCAGAAGAGATTAGCAACAGCTCCTATGATTTGATTTTTACTATCGCGACCCAGCCGACATTAATTATGAAGGAAATAAGTACGAAGAAAAAGCTTACAACTCCGATTGTTTTTGCAGCTGCGGATCAACCCATTGAAAATCGACTTGTTCAATCGTACCAAAACCCTGGCGGTACCATGACAGGGGTATATGAACATAATAATTTTGATCTCCAAGTTGCCCTCTTGTTGTTAATAAAACCAGCAATTAAAAAGGTTCTCATTGTTTATAATCCATCTCAAGCAGCTGGATTGGAACAGTATAAGAGCCGATACGAAGCGATTTTTTTAGCTCGTAACATTTCTGTTGACACACTTGAAATATTTCAGACGAATGAGGTCTATCAAAAAGTTTCTACACAATTGGGGTCGGGATATGATCTTGTGTTGGTTATGAAAGATAATACCGTCGTTCCAGCAATTGATAGCATCATTAAATTGTGTTCTATGCATCATGTAACACTCTACGCAAGCGATCTTGATTCTGGCTACAAGGGCGCGGCATTAAGTTTTGGCGTCAAAGAAGAGGCGTTTGGTGCTCAAGCTGCTATGCTCACAACACAAATCATAGAACAAGGAAAAAACCCAGCAACACTTGCCTGTGTAACGCCTGGGAAGGAATATTTTCTCATAAACACCAAAACAGCTGAATCGCAAGGGATTTTGTTAACAAAGGAACAGCTATTACTTTTTTCTCACCTCATGACTACTGGAGGATAACATGTCCTTTTCGATTTTTTTCCTTATCGAACAAACATTTTTATATCTGCCATTAATGCTTGGTGCATTTATATCACTATCACTGATGAAGATACCCAATCTTTCACTCGAAGCCGCTTTCGTTTCCGGAGCGGTTTTTTCTGCAAAATTGTTGCCACTAGTCACACGGTTTAATACAAGTTTTGCGATCGTCTGTGTGCTTTGTGCGGCCATGACAGGAGGAGCAATTGTAGGATTTTGTCTGTCGCTGCTCATTATACGATGTTCTATTCCTGTTTTGTTGAGCAATATCATGAGTATCAGTATTTTTTTCGGATCAAATCTTTTTTTACTTGGCAGTGCCCAAATAACACTCTCTGGTATTTCAAATCCACTTTTTGATGGAATATTTGCAAAATATCCTGAGTGTGTCTCAGTGGTCTGCATTAGTTTTTTAGTTTTGCTGTGTATCGCTTTTGTCTTATCTCGTCAAATCGGATACAGTTTTGCTATATATGGTCAAAACCCAGCATTTTTCAAAAATTATAATATCGACATTGATTATGTTCTTGTTGTTGGATTAGTCATGAGCAATGCGCTAGCCGGTTTATCAGGATATCTAGTTGGTCAAACATCCGGTTTTGTCGATTTACAGAGCGGATCAGGATTGGCATTATTATGTGTGACAACCTTAATGCTTGGTAAAATTTTTGTCACAAAAAATAGTTATAATTCGGTATTACAACCTTGTCTTGGTTTGGTTTTTTACAATATTTTGCAGCAGGTTCTTTTAAAAATTGGTTTTAACTTAAAGTATTTCATGGTAGTTCAGGCTATGAGCATAATTTTCTTTATTCTTTGTCATCGTTACTATTATGGAACCAAAGAGGATCATTTTACCGCAGATTCATTAGGGGTATAAACGATGAGTAGCGAGATTCTTTCACTGCACAATGTATCATTGCGTATGCCAGGTCATAAACCATATTTTTTCCATAATATTTTGATAGGATTTTCCCCAGGTGTCCACTTTATCACAGGCAAAAATGGCATTGGCAAGTCAACGTTGTTTCGGTTGATCAGTGGATCAATTTTTCAAAATGAAGTAGCTTCAGGTTCGATAACACTTAACGGTCTTTCATATCAATATGATGGCAAAGGAATATTGCCTGAGACCTATCGCCAACACATCGGTCACATTGCACAAAAAACCGATATGATGATCGTTCCGAATTTCTCATGTGAATATAATATGCGATTTGCATTGTTACCGCCTCGTCCCGGTCTTTCATCAATTCCAAAACACATAATCTTGCCAAATTTTTTTTCCGATCTGCACATTGATCTTGATACACCTGTTAAAAATTTGTCTGGCGGGCAAAGACAAATTATATCAATCCTGATGATGCTCCAAAGGCAATTAAAAGTACTGTTGCTGGATGAACCGACAGCGGCATTGGATACAGAAAATGCTGATATCGTGATGAAATTTATTGTCGCACTAGCAAAAGAGCAAGGACTTGTTGTTTTAGTGATTACTCACGATATTGATATAGTCAAACGTTATGCGCAAGGCAATATTATACTTATTACATGTGATAACCTGGGCAAAAGGATTGTCGAACAAATCGATATCAAATAAGTACGGCCTTGTTCTTCAACCAAGGCATTATCTTTTTAAATCAAAATAGTCATTTGATACTTCTTTCGCGAACGAAGCTTGTGATGGATGGAACCAAAAACGATTGTCAAAATAGCATGCACGTTCTATTTTTGGTAGTATGAAAAAGTACCATTTTGAGGGTTATTTATATGCAACTTTTAGAAAAAAAGATTTTATGTGCTGAATTGAAAACCATGTCAGAAAAAATGTTTGGTGATTTTGTGAAAGCTGTTGTTGACATCGAAAAAAATATCATGGTTGTTGATGCCGATATGCATGCTGACCTGGAAGCATACCTTGTAGATCTTGGCTCCAAGCAGGAAAATGTATGGGGTATCAACCTATATCCAGATAAGTTTGGTACAGATGAGTTTGTTGAATTTAATTCGATGATTAATGTACGCCCATCGCAAAACAATAGAACTCGCGGTGTTGATAATCCAGCTATTCGAAAAACAATTATTTCAATTATAAATAGATGGACAGCGCAATGATTATTCATAAAGAGTTAGCTGCTGGGCGTTGGTTTAAGTTTTCGTTAATTGAGCAGCTTGCAAATATTGGCTCTGACGTGATTCGTACGATTAATTGGAAAAAAAGGGGGGATTTAGAGTTGAGCAAAGCCGCGCTTTTTCGTGCTCTTGAATTAACTGATTTGACGGTAACGGATAAAAAAAATAAGGGAAGATTACGAGAAATTTTGCGAACACGCGAAGCACTTGTTGATCGTTTTTTGTACGATAATGCATACAATACAACCGATGAACAATGGTATAACTATTTTTTTCAGTATAATTACGCTGTTGCAATACAAAACGGAAGATAATTTTTATGCATTTTTCTTTTACCAAGAGTACTTTCAAGATCACGTTTCTATTTTTTTGTTGTCCTATTCTCTTTTGTAGTGAAGAAATTGTTTTCAAATTACCGAACAATACTGATTTAACAATTGATTCTAAAAATATTTTCTATGACTCATACTGCTGTCAAGCGCTCATAAACTTTAAAAAAAGTATGGAAAATGATCAAAACAATGAGCAACAAGTCATTGATTGTCTTGATCAAAGTGTTTTTGATCTTGGCAAAGTATATGAAATACTCAACAAAACCGAATCTAGTGCCAACCAACAAGATATTATCTGGCTCATCAATGAATATGAAAAATGTCCCGTTGGAATGGATAAAAATTTAGAGAAAACGAGAAACGCGGATGCGTTGGTGTATGCAGCAATGTTAGCAAAAAAATGGAAATTGAAATTGCAGAACAATGCGCCCATGAATTATCAAGATTTGGTTATATATCACAATCAAACAAACGAAATCTTGAACCCTATCGCGCAAGAATACTTGCACAGTTATCTTTTTATGAATCTTGAACCAAAATTGGCGCATGAAGCTTTTTGTGATTATATACATAACAACGCAACACCACCTATTACAAAATACAAACAGGGAGCAGGCAAACGTTATGCGTGGGATGAAGAAAAAGAGGGCTGGGATAAATCAATATATGATCTTGAAGAGGGAGTTGAAAAAAAATTGTCCGATTTTTTTTCAAGCAATAGTCAAATTATGACGGGATATACATCTACGCAGTTTTTTGACATTTTTGCTGAAGATTTGTTTGTTTTTTTGTCCAATGATGGTGACCTAAAATTTGTATTTTATAGCAAAAAAAATGATCAAATTTTGCATGTCGAGTCGTTCTCCTGGTTTCGTGGTTTGGTCGGTGATCAAGAAAAAGAACTGAAGCAGCGAATTTGTGTCGCTGATGATGTATATAATCATGTGTATCTCTTAAATCAGGAAAATCGGCATTTTTTTGTGTTATATGCTCCGGAAAAAAAGAAATTAATAAAAATACAAATTCCACAGCCACTTACAACAGCACGGATACCGTTTTCGATTGTGTGCGATTTGAGGACAGGATCTCTCATGAATGCAGTAGAAATAGCATCTGTTAATTTGGAGGATAGTTCTGTTTCATTCGTGCAAGGGGAAAGAAGTCATACAAGACGATTACGTTCATCAGATTTTGCGATACTATCGGACAATGATTATATTGTCACTATTAATCTTCAACGAGAAAAAAACAATTTTATCGCTATACTACATCCGAGGCTAGATTGTCGTCCGGTTTGCTATAAATTAAACTCGTTTTTGAATCTATTTTATCATCGTACCAAATATTTTATAAAGGAGCGTACCGAATATTTCATAGGAGATCAGATTCAATTTTCTTTTAATGACAATGATAATAATACAAAAGATTTGGTAATCCATGATCCCGGTATAAAGATTGATTCATGGTTGTTTATTTCCGATTATCTGTACGTTGCTTTCCACAAGAATAACAAAAATAGTTACATGCTGTTGCACGATCAAAATGGCGTTCGATTAGTATCCTGTATAAACCTCAATAAATTGTTCCGAGATTATATTAAGAGGGAACAAAATAAAATTATTTGAGCCTATTTGTATCGAGTAAAAATGGCAACACGGAATCTGGATTTAACGAAATTGAGCTGATGCCCGCGCGAATCAAAAACTCCGCAACCTCTGGAAAATCAGATGGTGCCTGACCGCAAATACCGATCGATTTTTTGTTTTTCTGTGCTTCTTGAATCAGATTTTCAAGGAGCTTGAGAAATGTCTTGTTTCGTTCGTCAACGCCAAAAACCTTTTTTGGTGCATCGCGGTCAATGCCAAAAAATAATTGAAAAAGATCGTTTGATCCGATCGAAAATCCGTCAAAATGGCGTGCATGTTCAGATAATTCGGTGCAATTTGATGGAATCTCAACCATCATATATACCGGAATTTTTCCAAGTGCTTTTTGCTGCTTGATAATGGATAACACTCGTTTCCCTTCATCAACAGTGCGAATAAATGGAACTAAAAGAACGATATTTGTTAATCCCATTTTTTCAACTAGATAGCCCATTGCGTCAAGTTCCATAAAAAATGCATCTTGATAATCAGCTTCCAGATAACGAGCTGCGCCACGAAAGCCGAGCATCGGATTTTCTTCGAATGGTTCAAAAAATGTGCCTCCAATTAAATCTCTGTATTCATTGGTTTTGAAATCTGAAAATCTGATCACAACGGGACGGGGATAAAATGATGCAGCGATTTGGGCCAAGCCTTGTCTTAATGTGTGCACAAAAAATGTTTTTGCATCTTTGTACAACGTTCCCCTTTTTGTTGCTATCTCTTTTCTTGTTTTTGCGTCTACCTTTTGCGTAAATAGCGCCGCGAGCGGATGAATGCCAATAGTTTGAGCAATGATAAACTCAATTCGCGTCAAACCAACGCCGGTAACAGGAAGTTGTGCAATCGAAAATGCATTGTCTGGTGATGCCATCGTAACCATGACGGGAGTTTTTTGTTGGACCTCTTTTGGTATGGTGTATTGTTGTTTTTGGTACGGTATATTTCCTGCATAGACAAGTCCCTGATCACCCTGAGAACAATCGATCGTAATGGTATCACCCGTTTTTACTATTTTTAATGCACCAGACGCGCCAACAACTGCCGGTATTGCCATTTCGCGGCTGATAATTGCTGCATGACAAGTCCTACCACCTCGTTCGGTGATAATGCCGTATATGTTTGGTATCGCAACGATTAAATCGGGTGTTGTCATCGGAGCAACCAAAATGCATTGAGCGGGTATTTTTTTTGGTATTTTCTTGAGGTCCTTTATGCATAACGCAATACCAGATACCACACGTCGGCCGACACTTTCTCCGATAAGTATTGGTTTTTTTGTTGTATCAAGGCGATATGTTTCGTACGTCGCTCCTGTTTTTCCCTGTGTAATTGTTTCTGGACGCGCCTGGATAATGTATAGTTTATGGTCGGTGCTGTCTTTTGCCCACTCAACATCCATCGGGGTGTACGTTCCATTGTTTTCAGAATAATGTCGTTCAATGTGGAGCATCATAGATGCTAATTTCTGGATTTCTTGGTCGTTGAGACTGTATTGCTGTGCTCCCTTTTTTACTGCTTTTTTTGTGTGCAGTTGGCCATTTTTTAAGTAAATGAGGTATTCTTTCGCCCCACAACGTCGTTTGATGATCGGATCAGCTACCTGTTTTTCCAAAAGTTGTTTGTGGACAACAAATAAATCGGGAGTTGATAAGCCTTGTACAATAGATTCGCCAAGGCCATACACTGATTCGATTATAATAACATTTTTAAATCCTGTTTCAGTGTCGACGGAAAAACTGACACCGGAGCAAGCATCGCTTGCCAAGACCATTTTTTGAACACCAACAGACATCAGGACGGCCAAGGAATCAAATCCCTTTTTTGCGCGATATATAATGGCACGTTCGGTAAATAGTGAACTCATACATTTTTTTATTGCATCAAAAAGATCTGGAACTGTTTCTATTGCCAAAAATGACTCATGTTGTCCGGCAAATGATGCACCGGGTAAATCTTCTGCGCTTGCAGAGGAGCGAACGGCAACTGAACATTGCTTCACGTTGTATAGCTGCGATAGTGCTTTATAATGAGCCGTGATTTCTTTTTCAAGCCGAGGGTCAAGCGGCAAAGATTCAATGAGGTTTCGTATTTTGAGAACGATTTTTTTGAGTGATCCAGATGGCGCTGTTTGATCGACTGAGTGAAGAAGGGTTCCTATTTTTTGTTGCGCGTCTTTTTGGGCAATATGATCCTTGAATGCTTTTGTTGATAAAGCAAAACCGTGAGGAACTAAAATGCCAGATGTAGATAAAGCGCTAATCATTTCACCAAGTGACGCATTTTTTCCACCAAAGAGCGCGACATCTTGCATTGAAATAGTTTTGAGTTCTTTAATATATGCCATGTATGCCTTTTTGACAAAATTTCACGATTTTTCTATAGTAAAAAAATCGGACTCTTGATTTCAAATGGGGCGTATGAATTTTTCCTTATATTCTTTTTTTTCAGTTGTCATTGCAATATTTTCTATGTACTTTGGCGCGGGAAATTTAATTTACCCGCTTATCGTTGGTCGTGATTCTGGTGTGTTATTACCAATTGGATTTATTGGCTTTTTAATATCCGGTGTTCTCATCCCACTTGCCGGGCTTGTTGCGATGGTGCTTTTTGACGGTGATTATGTCTCATTTTTTCAACGGTTGGGAAAAAATGTTGGAAACTTACTTATTTTTTTCTGCATTCTCATTCTTGGTCCCGTGATTGTTATGCCGCGGATTATCACGCTTTCACATATTATGATTGCGCCTATGTTTGGCGGATCGATGTTTGGTTCGATTAATTATTGTTCCTCATTGTGTTTTGCGATTCTGTTTTTAACGATTACGTTTTTTGCGACCTACAAAGAAAGTAAAATTGTTGATATTTTGGGTATCGTTGTTGGCCCACTTTTACTGATTACGTTGATTATTATTATCGTAAAAGGCATATTTACTCAATCTCATGACGTGATTACTCCGTTGGCGTCTCGCGTCGCAGTCTTTTTAAAATCATTTTTACTTGGGTACGGAACGTTGGATCTTTTGGCGTCGTTGTTTTTCTCATCAGCAATTGGAACATTACTCCAAAAGAGTTATCCGAGTATTTCAACTAAAGAACGTATTTGGTACGTCGTCGTGTGCGGTAGTCTCGGTGTGCTCATGTTGGCAATTGTATATCTTGGGTTGAGCATTATTGGCATGCTCCACGGTGCTGCATTGCGTGATGCGGGCGGTGGAGATTTGTTTCGGGATTTAGCGCTCAATGTTCTTGGTCACGGTGGAAGTTTTGTTGTTGGTGTTTCTGTATGTATGGCATGTATTTCAACAGCGATTGCGATCGTTGTTGTTGTTGCTGAGTATATCGAGCAAGTTATCTTTGCGCACAAGCTATCTTATTTTTATTGTTTACTCATCACACTTGTTTCCTGCATCCCGTTGTCGATTATCGGATTGGATCAGGTGCTCTCAATTGCTGCCGGCCCGATTTTATATGTTGGATACCCAGTTCTTATTATGCTCACATTCTGCAACATTTTATATAAAACGATACAATTTCGTCCGGTCAAATTGCCGGTCGGTTGTGTGTTTGTCATTTCGACGATTTTGTATGTCGTGATAATGTGGCTGTGAGCAATAGATTATCAGATTTATCTTCCGCCACCGCCGCCGCCCCCACGACCACCGCCAGAAAAACCTCCGCCGCCAGCTCCTGATGAACGGAATGATGACGAGGAGGAAAATTGCGATGAGAATGACGAAACTGAAAATGGCCTGCTGCTCAGGTACCAACGCGGTCTGTAAGGATGTCCCGTCTGCTGCATATCGGCAAATATTTTTTCAAACTGCTTTGTCCAACGATATTCTGCGCCAACGGCAATCGCATAAGGTAAATAGGTTTCATACAGCTCTGGGGTCCTTGTTGGCGGTGTCCCAATTGTGTGCATACGGTCAATTTCAGTGGTGGTTAAAAAAAGTAAAAATCCATCAATTTCATCTTGAATTTTTCTTCCCGTTTTTGAGTACCATCGATTGAGATAACTGCTTGCCATAATCAACAGAAACGATCCTGCAGCATATACATATGGATAAAAATCAATATGCCGAAATCCAATGGTATAAAAATAAAAAAACAAAAACAGAGATACACCGTGTAGGACAGTTTCGCCCAGGACAAATGAGAACAAGGGAAAAGCAGATAGTAAGGTTGTTGTTTCTGTTTGACATTGCTTTAAAACATGTCGTTTGGCATGTTCAAGCGGTTCTTTGTTTTTTGATGTTAGATTGTATGTTATGCCATAATAATTATTATTTTTAAGAAATAATGTTTCTAAAAGTGATTGTTGATATGGGGTAGCGCCTTCTTTTTTTAGCAACGTGAGGGTGTACACGGTCCTACCAAAAAATGAGTGTATTGTGTCTGCAAAAGAGGATTGAGTAGAAATGGAGAGATAGCCCTCAACAGCGAGTTGTATGATATCGGCAACAACCAGTTTGTCTTCAAATGATGCAATTTTAGTCATATATCCAAGAATGGAAGGTGTCATACCTTTTGGTGGATAAAAAAGTGGCACAATGACGCCCGGCTTATTATTTTGACGCCGCATTATTGCAAGATAAACAAGAAATATAAGTTGCAAAAAGAACGAAATAATCACAAGGTAAAAATATGGATTTTCATACCAGTGGACATACCAAAACGGTTTTTGAACAACGTCTTTATTCCATGTAATAACCGCAGTCAAGCCCTCGCCTGAACGAAATGGTCGTGTTGTTTCAAAGAAAATAATATTTTTCTGAGTGTTATATCGATAATCAGTACCCCTGCTACCCAATTTTCCGGTATACGCTTCTGCGGTAATTTTTGATTGATCAACATCGTCCGGGAGTGTAATAGATGCTTTGGCCTGATCAATCGGCAGGCGCCAATAGTTTCCCGTAATGTTGAGATACAGTTCGTCATAATCCTTGTAGAAATCAATAAAATCATCTGTTGTGTAGGTGATTTGATATGTATGTTTCCCGCGGGCAATGAGATCGTTGCCACCGATGTGTATTTCAAGTTGATTCTTGGCATGTGCGATTTGGTAAAAAACGGATTTCCCATCTTTTTTTACCGATACAATTTTGTATTTCCATGTTCCCGGCAATTCTCGAATGATGCCACGTTTTATCTGTTGACCATGACTTTCAACCGTGATTGTTTCTGTTATCGTAACTGTTGCATCATGATGGACATCGATATCAGATTGAAAAAGGAGTATTCGTTCTGACGCGTTCATGACCAAGGAAAATAGGCAGAAAAATAAAATGTGCAACGTCATTGTTTTCCTTAAAACGAAATATCTCGTGGCTTTCGCTCTTCTGTTTTTTCAAGCTGAAAGAAAGGGGCCTTGGTGTAATGATTTAACCGTGCGATCAGGTTTGAAGGAAACGAATCAACCGCAATATTATAATTCCGCGCGGTTGCATTGTAGTACCGTCGGGCAAGTTGAATATCAGTTTCAAGTGTTGCAATCTCTTTTTGGAGTGACGAAAATTGCTCGCTTGCCCGAAGCTCCGGATAATTTTCCGAAACTGCAAATAATGTTTTGAGTGCATTGGTTAGTCCAGCATCTGCTTTTGCAGCATCTTCGATCGTTGATGCACCAAGTGATGCAGCGCGCAATTTTGCGATGTCTTGAAAAATCGTTTTTTCATGTGTCGCATATCCTTTTACCACTTCAAGGAGTTGCCCCACGAGATCATATCTCCTTTTTAGTTGTACATCGATGCCGCTCCACGCTTCATCAAGAAGGGATTTGAGACGCACAAATCTGTTGTACAAAAGAATTGCGATGACAATCAGAAAAAGAATAAAACCTATAACGATAAAAAAAATTGTTGTAACCATAAAAATCCTTTCCGTATGCAACATGCCCTTTATATTTATATAATAGCAATTTTTTACAAAACGTTCTAGTGCTGCATCGCCGGAGATACAAAAAAACTTGCATGTTGTTGATTGTTTTTTGTATTGATTGTCTATGTTTTTATAATTAAAAAAGGATTTCTTATGCACGTCAAAAACCGAATATTTTTTTTGATCACCATGCTCGCACCAATACACTATATGCAATCAGGAGATCTTATAGTTGAACAGGGTGCGAAAATATTGAGCAACTTAATACCCGCAACAGCTGGAGTTTTAGCTGGCGCTTTGGGAGGTTTTGACAAAAACCTACCTGAGGAAACAACATTTAATACAACCCTTGATAAAAATTTTCCCCTGAATTTTATACTCCGAGAAAGTGAATCTTTTCCGTTAACTAAAAAGGGATTGTGTTTCTACTATATTGCCGCAGCAATTGCAAATCCTCAAGCAACAATCATTGAATTTTCAGGGGATGTGATAAAAACGGCACTCACTGCCGCGAAGATGGCAATACCTAAGGTGAAAAAGCAGGAAAGTAATGCTTTTGAGCATGCATTTCAACAACTATCCTATACCGTAAAATATGGTGCAGAAAAGTTAGCCTCCGGCACAGTGAACACTATGTACTTTATCATGCAATGTCCCCGCTCACTTTTTGTGCGTTCGGGTGTTGCAGTTTTTGAAGAATGCGTAAAAAAGGATAACAACAAGCTACATTATGTTCTCCCTTTTACATTCATTCATATCTTGGGTCTTGCAATACAAACAACGTGGATAGGTTTTTTACTTTGCCGGGTTCCTGCGATAAAACGAGCGTTAGAAAAATATCCCAACTATAATCTGATTAACTATGCATACAAAAATTATTTACAATAATACGTAGTTGTGAAAAATCATTGCTTGCAAAGGATCACGTATGTAATTTTATTTGCACATGAATCATATTTTAAGGAGATGATAAATGATGTTGAATATAATAAGTGCATTATTTTTGTTTTGTACCATTGGCATTACTGGGAGTACTTCAGAGAAAAGATTTGGTCTATATTCGCTTATTGTGAAAGAAGAGGTGGTTGATCCTCGATTTAACAATACGGATATTCGTTTTATTGCAAACACAACAAAAGCAGAAGATATACAAGGACAGGAAATACAGCTCCTGCAAGAATTTGCAAATATGCCAAAAACGATAGCAGTTATGATTTGTAATCATCAAAACATTGATTTTATGGCGAATAAAGTGACGGAAATACAACAATCGAATGCCTTTGTCCGATATTACAACCAAATCCCAATGATTTTGAATCTACGAGCCGCAAGTCTTTTGCCGAAATTGACTGAACGTAATGAAAAATTATCTGCATTTTCTGTGTTATGCATCAATCTGGCAAAGAACAGCGATGTTGAAAATAATGATTACCGAGTTGTATTTGTAAAAGATAACAAGTCGTATGCACAAAATGTTGCGGGTGCGACAGAAGATGAAGATTTTCAAAACGTGCAGGGTAGCCAAGAAGTGCTTCGACGTACGGCGCACCGAGAGCTTCAAGAGGAAATAGATTTATCTGTTAAACTAAAAAAACTTTTTTCTGTTGGTATCTTTAAGTTTGCGGCAGAAAAAAAACTTATTGATACGCGATGGATGAATATCTTTGCGGCATTTTATTGCTGTTTAAATAAGATTGAGACGAGCGCATGGCTTGAAAAGAGTAATATTGGTACTATTGGTAATTCACTTTGTGACTGCAAAAGAGTGCCAAATAATGCTGAAGTTCAATGGTTATTTTTTGTAAAGCCGGAGTTATTTCAGAATCGTGATATCCGATTTCCTCTTGACGATGACAAGACCGTACCTCTTGCCCCACTGCATTGCGATGTTGCTTCTGCCGTGATACAAAAGGTATTGCATCAAAATGTCGTTATTGGTCGAGGGAACAGGCACCTTGATGGTGAAATTACTTATTCAGATGTAGACCCATTGTTTGATGATTGTTTCAGGTATTTGGAGCGAACTGAAAATATAATGTAATGATAGAACCATTGTGGTGGGTGGTAAAATGGGGGGATTATGGAAAGTCGAGTATATTGTGTCATATTTTTTTTGTTTCAGTCAATTGCGGTAGTATCGCAATTGACTGTTGTCATTCCTGCAGCTGGTCTTGGAACTCGTTTTTTGCCAATCACAAAAATAGTTGCAAAAGAGTTTTTGCCGATTATGAATAAACCGGTGATTCAGTATGTCATTGAGGAGGCAATAAAAGCGGGGTTTTCTGACTTTATTATTATCGTTAATCCCGATAATACTGCGATTGAGTCTTATTTTACCTTTGATCCGTTGCTTCAAATGAATTTGATCGAGCGAAATAAGGCAAATCTGACTTTGGAGCTTAATCAATTGATTGAAAAAATAACGTCGATTCAATCAGTTGTTCAGGAAAAACCGCTTGGACTTGGACATGCGATTTTACAAGCAAAAGATACTGTTAAGGGAGATTTTTTCGCGGTCATGTTGCCCGATAATATTGTGTATAGTGAAATTTCTGTAATCAAACAATTGCATATATTGTCTCAAAAACATAATGCAACAGTGCTTGGCGTAGAATCGGTAGCGCAGGCTGATTGTGCTGCATATGGGTTGGTTATTGTTGGTAAAGAGATTGAACCGGGATTATATTCCGTTGTAGAAATTATCGAAAAACCAACGGCAGAGGTTGTTGCAAAGGTAGCATCTCCATTGGTGACGACAGGACGTCATGTTGTGTCAGTAAAATTGTTTGATTCTTTGGCAAAAATAGCACCTGGTAAAGCAAATGAATATCAGTTGAGCGATGCAATTAATGATATGATTCAACGGGGAGAGACGGTATTGGCGTGTTCGTTTGAGGGCAAGCGTTTTGATACTGGTCGTCCAAATGAATGGTTAAAAGCGGTACAGTTTTTTGCATCGCAAAAATGATTGACGGTAAAAAAATGTTTGATTTGTGGCCAAGAAAAGGAAATTTGATTGACGTGATTTTCGTTTTTGTATAATTTTGTTTGGAATAGTTTTAAACAATAAGGATATTATCTATGTTATACAAAAGAATTTCAAATGCGTTATGCCTTGCGATGTGTTTATCCATGGCAGTGATGCACAACGTGTCTGCCGAGGGAACAAAGGTTTCTGGTGATGCGGTGTCAAACCTTTCCGTTGTTAAGACTGAAGTGTTGAAATGTACTGATAAATTCGCGGGCTTTCTTGGATTGAGTGGTACAAAATCGCTTGTGCAAGTAATGGCATTCTTGTTAATTGTCATTCCTCTTATTAAAAATCTTACTGATGGAAGAAAATTTAATAATGCGTCAAGTGATGAACGATTGGCAGAAGCGTTGAGAATCTTTAAGCAAAACCCGCTTGCGCTTATCTCATTACGTTCACTGAGCCGTGAGTTATACTACAAGATTATACGAATGATCCGATCAAAACTTGGACATCGTTCCTATTTAATTACGCTCAAAGAAGAACGGACAAAAAATAGTGATGGCACGACAAACAGTATTACAGAGCTCAAAACAGTGAGCGCAACTGGCCTTTGCGCACATATGGAAGATGTCAGTGAAAACCTCATATTCTTGGTCAATAGTGCAATTGGCATGTCGGCGATTCAAAAAGTTGCCCGAGCAATTGAAGAAAACCGCATTGTTGATGGCGCGAAAAACGCAGATTTGAAGTATGTCCAGTACCACTAAATTTTATGGAACTTTACTAACGTAAGTAAAATTTGTAAACGAAAAAAGCTCGCCGATGATTTCGGCGAGCTTTTTTCGTTTATATACTATCAACTGTTGTTGCTTTTTTTCCTAAATTCATTTCAAGATCTTTGATTTGCTTAAAAAGGACAGTGTCAGATTGCAATCCATGTTCAATGGAGGTAATTGCGTGTTTGACCGTTGCATGACTTTTGCTATCAAAAAAAAGTGCGATATCGCGTAATGACTTTTTCGTAAATTGTTTTATTAAAAACATCGCGACATGTCGTGCGCGAACAATGTCCTTTGCGCGATCCCGTGACCGAAGTTCTTCGTATGAATGGGTGTAATATTTTGCGACTGATTTGATAATTGTTAGAATATCAGAATTTGCTTCAGTTTTTGGCTCGTTTTGTTGTTGTCGTAGACACATTTGTTGTGCAAGCTCGATAGTAATCGGTGTTTTGGTCAGTGAGGCAAAGGCAAGAATTCGTGTGACGAGACCTTGCAGTTCTCTAATACTTTTTCCTGAGTGTTCGGCAACATATTGGATCACGTCGTCAGATAAAAGTGAACTGTGCGATTCAATTTTTTTCTTGATGATTGCAATTTTCGTTTCAAGATGAGGCTCTTTTATGTCGACAATAAGTCCGGATGCAAGTCGTGATTTTAATCGTTCCGCAATCCCTTCCAGCGCATGCGGGTAGGCATCGCACGTAAAGACGATTTGTTTATGCGCATCGTACAATGTGTTAAACAAATGGAAAAACGCTTCCTGTGTTTGATCTTTGTGCGCCATAAATTGAATGTCATCGATAAGGAGTACGTCAACATGATGATATTTTTTTTGAAATTTAAGCATCTGATTCATGCGGATTGCATTGATAAATTCACTGACGAATCGATCAGCTGTTTGATAGAGCACCTGTTTTTGTTTGACATATGATGCATGGCCAATCGCGTGAAGCAAATGTGTTTTTCCCAACCCCGATGCCCCGTAAATAAAAAGAGGATTGTAAAGGGTTCCTGGATGTTCGGTAACTGCATGTGCCGCAGCGCACGCGAATTCATTGCTTTGGCCAACGATAAAATTATCAAACCGGTATGACTCATTTAAAAATGCAGAGCGCTCAGGGCGACCCGTTTTTATCAGTGGGGCTGATTTTTGTGCTTGTGTTGTTGCAATATGCGCTGGTTTGAAGCGTTCTTCAGGGCCATTTTTTTGTATTTCGGCATGTTCAGGTTGCGGTATCTCTCCCTTTTTTTCTTTTGCATTGGTGTAAATGATAATAATGATATCAATGATACCAAATAGTCTTCCAAGGTGCATGGCAAATAGGTTCATGTAATTATTGTACAACCAATCCTTCACAAAGACATTCGGTGCGATCAAATAAGCTGTTTTTTTGATCGCATCCCATTCGTACAGTGACACGGCTTTAAACCATGTTTCTACGGTGTTGCTGCCGACTTCTTCTTTAGCAAGCTGTAAAAATTGTTCCCAAATTGGTTCGAGACTTTTTGCCATGGATTCTTGGTCTAAGTAATTAATGATATTGTTTTAGAATACCTTCAGACGGAACAAAAATCTATGTTCGGATAGCTCTTTTTTTAGGCAATTACAGAAAGGATATTTTGGTTAACTGCATACTGCAAAATAGGCTTTTTTGTCATTTGTTCTAACCGTGTTATGTATTGTTTGTCATAAACGCAGAGCGTGATACGTTTTTTACCTTCAAGCGTTTCTCGTTGTTCAAGTTTGAGTACAATCAATTGCGGATCAAACTGTATGTGAATGTGTATTGTTGAAGCATCGCGGCTGATGGTAATCTGTGCGTGAGGCATGATTTTTTGAAGTGATTGTTTCATCGATTGTTCCGTTTCCTTGGTGTCGATCGTATTGAGAATGCGTAACTGGTACTGGTTTGGTACATCGCATTGCTCCACACAACTGCAGCACGATTCGCCGATATAGGAAATGGTTCCCAAAAGCAGTGTTGAAGATTGTGTTGACGTGAAGCTAGTAAAAAAACAAGAAAATAGTAAAATAACTGCAAAAAATACAGAAAACATACGCCCCCTTATGTGTAACGTTCTTAGGCATCATAGCATACTGTATCCTTAAAAATCAATTAATATTTGAAAATTAATAATATAATAATGTTTAAATATAATTGCAATTAGTAAATAAAAAGTAGTAATCTGTAAGTAGTGTAAAGTTAAAAATTATGGTTTTGCAATGAAAAGAATCGTGTACATGTTTGTTATTGCTCCACTGATTTATGGTGTTCATTGTGTTGGAGCAGAGCGTTATACGAAAGATGAATTCAAAGCAAAGATTAAAGCCGAGTATACGATTATCTTTAATCAAATGACTGAAGAGAAAAAGACAGAATTTTTTAAAGCAGACAATCAACAAGACAATTTTGATAATTTTGTTAAGGCGGTGGGGGATTATTTTGTTGATCATTTGGACAATAATTCTGAATTCTTAAAAAAAAATCGTATTGGAAGAATTAAAAGAACGGGTGTTTTAAAATTTCTTTGGCCGACAGAACTAACTGCTAATGTTGGTTTAAATACGTATCTGTTGGAAGTATTAAAAAACGCATTTAATGATTTTGTTTATTCGGATTATTTTTATACGAATCCGCAAGGCATCTTGACTGAAAACTTGGCTCAATATTATAAAGAAAACGATTGCGATACTCTTGTGGGATTATATTCACAGTTGATTAGACCTAAAGAATTTAATGCAATTGATAATGAACATGCAAAAAATATTATACAATATGTTCTTGAAAATATTCTTGCCATTATACCACGAAATTGTTGGTTGTCGTTCGAGAAAAAATTTGATGAAGCAAGTGGCGACTATTTTCTCGATACTTTATTTAAATTGAGCATGGAGGGGACGCTGCGTAAATATCTCTATTTTTACCAAAAGCTATCAGTAATTGAAAATATTCAATTTAGATTAATTCGTCATGGTATTTTAATGCAAGCGATGATTGATTTTGTTGAAGCTGCATATATTGCGAAAAAAGGTGTTGTTGCGCTTACGAATATTTTTGATGATACTGAATTTTTAGCGGAAAAAATACTACGTTATGTTTATGATCATGACTTCATAAAGCCGAAAGACTATGAAAAACGATTCCACGAAAAAGAAGAAGAATTAATAAATTACTTGGATCATTTAAATAAAGTCGAACCATTAGCGAGTTATCTTATTGGTCAAATTAACAACCCTATTCGTCGTTTTTGGCATCAACGTAGATATACAACCATGCTGCTATCTGGACTTGGAGTTGGTGGATCTTTGTATTTGTTACATAAATATCGACATAAATTTCCTAGTTTTTCAAAACCAAGCCCAAAAATAGAGGTACCTAGCCCAATAGAGGTGCCTGAAAAAGTAATTACGGTGCCAGAAGTATCGCAGCAAATTGGCGTACCGCCAGTGCCTGTTACGGCAAAATCATGGGGTGAGTTGATTAAGGGGTATTTACCAAAACCGTGGAAAAGTACCTTTGAACCGATTCCTGAGCCGGAAATATATCCTCACGAGTGAGAAAATTAAATTATTTTTTATATATTTTCAGTGTTGTTTGGCTTGATTAATCTTCTTTAATTGTTGCAGTAGTAACCGTCTCTACTTTTGTAGGAGTTCTTTGCTTGGTAGTAGTTTTAATTTGTTGTTCTTTTTGTTGTTTTAATGCGATTTGTCCGCGATTATAAATTTTCCATCCCAAAACCCATGCCCCGAAGCCAAGACCAATTATAGCGGTGTTTTTTGGATTTTCTTTTATCCAATTATAACTTCCTGTTAACCAGGACATTTTACTTTCTGAAGCAAACCATTGACGCATGTATATAAACATGTGGAATCCAAGAAAACCGGAAAAAGCTAAACTGAGGAGCGCCTCGTTCTTTATTGTATCTGCAACAGATATCCAACTAGTAATTAAAAAATCGGTTAATACATCATGAACACCATATTTTGCTTCTTCGCTTGCATGTAATAGACCGATGCTCATACCGAACAAAAATAAAGTAATTTTTATTATGTTTTCTATTTTCATTAATTTCCCTTTTTGGAAAGATTGTTCTTATGTTTATTTTGACATTTTATTGCCAAAATGTCAATAAGTGTTTTATAATGATACCTATATTTGATTCATTTTTATTAAAAAGGCAATTTTTTGCCCTTTTTTATCTGAATCAAAAAAAGAACTCTTCATACAAAAAAGAACTTGACAGTATGGGGTTTTATGCTGTATAAAAAGCTATACGTCTAAAATCATTCGTTCTGTAGGCAAACAAAAGGACCATTGTGGATTTAAAGAAAATAGAAAAGGCATTATTAACACGTCGGCAAGAGCTTGAGCAGCAGATGGTAACTCGTTCAAAGGAGCAATTTTCTGATGGCCAAGTCCAGGATCAGGGGGATCAAGCGCTTGCATTGACTATGGAATCGCTTAGAACCTCGCTTCAAGATACTGAAGTTGAGGAGTTTCGACGTATTAATCGAGCACTTGATCGGATCAAAGATGGCTCGTACGGCGTCTGTATTGATTGTAGCACTGAAATTTCTGAAAAACGCCTTTCTTCATTTCCTGACGCGACGCGATGTCTGATATGTCAGGAATTATTTGAAGAAGAAAGCAAAGAATAATTCTTAATCTCGCAAACTCTTGACGTTTTCGGTGTATTTTCTGTAAAGCCAATGAGATGAATGGTTGTTACAAATCCATGAAATAATTGGGTTAGGGGAACGTATGGCTTACAAACATGAAGACGTCATGACAGTCGTGGATATCGGAAGTTCAAAAATTTTGGTTTTGATTGCACGTATAACACAAGGAATTCAGTGCGAAATCATCGGGATCGGCTCGTGTGCTTCGCAAGGGATTCACAAGGGCATTGTGGTTGACATTGGTCACGCAATGCGATCGCTGTCAAAAGCGGTAAAGGAAGCGGAAGCACAAGCTGGTGTTACCATTCGCTCAGCATATGTTTCGATTGCTGGAGCGCATATTTTTTCTATAAACTCATCCGGAACTGTTCCGATTAAGGGTGGAACAGTACAATCGAGTGATGTTACTCGAGCGCTTGACGCGGCGCAAGCGATTTCGATTCCTGAGGGGAAACATATTTTACATCTTATTCCACAATCATTTTTGATTGATGGTAAAGAGGTTGGAGACCCAGTATCAATGCATGGTGTTCGACTTGAAGTCAAAACGCATGTTATTTTAGGTGCGACCTCTGCTGCGCAAGATTTGCTGAGCTGTTGTCAACAACTTGGCATTTCTGTTCTTGGCGTGATTCCAAATCCGCTGGCGTCAGCAGAAGCAGTGCTCAGCTCCGATGAAAAATATCTTGGCGTCGCATTACTTGATATTGGTGCAGGATCAACAAATTTTGCACATTTTTACCAAGGAAGCATCAAACACAGCGCCTTTTTACCAATTTCAGGTAATCATTTTACGCATGATTTAGCGATTGGTCTTCGTATATCACTTTCAGAAGCGGAACGTATCAAACGAGATCATGGCTCTGTGCTGTCTTTGTCTGATACACAGGACGTTATTGATGTCGAAATGTTGCACGGAAAAGATCGGCATGAGATTAATCAAGTTGATGTACACAAAATTTTACTGAGTCGAGCACGAGAACTACTCTTATTATTGCGTGAGGAAATGGACAAGGAATCATCATTGTGTTATTTTTTGACGGCGGGACTTGTGCTCACTGGTGGTGGTGCATTATTACGTGGCTTAAAAGAGCTCGCAGAGGAAATTTTTGCGTGTCCTGTAAGACTTGGTAGGCCCCACACGTTTTGCAAGGGTGCTGAGAAATTACAAGAACCACCTCATGCAACTGCATGTGGTTTGCTTCTGTATGCACTGCAACATCAAAACATGAAAGACCGAGATCTCTTTCATCAATCGGTGGGTAACCGAATTAGGGAAAGAATGAAGAGCTTAATGAATGATCTTTTTTCATGATAAAAAGGAATGAGAATATGGCAATGATAGAAAATGAAATTACAAAACCCTCCAAAATTGTGACAATCAAAGTGCTTGGGGTTGGCGGTGCGGGTGGAAATACAATTAATAGCATTATGACATCCGGCTGCGATGATGTTGAATGCATTTCGGTGAATACTGACGCGCAGGCGCTTGAATTATCGCGTGCAAACAAAAAAATACAGATCGGTATCAAATCGACAAAAGGATTTGGAGCGGGGGCAAACCCAGAAATGGGAAAACGTTCGGCTGAAGAGGACCTTGATAAGGTCTTAGAAGCGGTTGACAATGCCGACATTGTATTTTTAACTGCTGGCATGGGTGGTGGCACCGGGTCAGGTGCGGTGCCGATTATTGCTCATGCCCTTCAAGAGCGAAATATTTTAACGATCGCCGTGGTAACCAAGCCATTTACCTTTGAGGGAAAGCGACGACAAAAGGTTGCAGAAGAAGCGATCAGTCAGCTTGAAGCAACGGTCGATACGCTCATTATTATTCCAAACCAAAAATTACTTGATATTGTTGATCAGCACGTATCTATGGTTGATGCATTTGCGATGATTAATCAGGTACTTTCGCAATCGGTTCGCAGTATTTCAGATATTATTACAAAACCGGGGCATATCAACGTTGATTTTGCTGATGTTCGAACAATCATGAAAAATCAGGGAGTTGCCGTTATGGGAACAGGGCGTGCATCGGGTGCAACTCGAGCGCACGAAGCAGCTTTGCGCGCTATATCATCTCCGCTTCTTGAAAATATGAGTATTACGGGAGCAAAAGGGGTACTCTTTAATATCTCTGGTGGTTCAAGTCTCAGTTTGTATGAAATCAGTCAAGCGGCATCAACAGTGTATGAACAAGCACACGAGGATGCAAATATTATTATTGGATCGGCAATCGATGAATCGCTCAAGGATGAGGTTGTTGTCACGATTATTGTGACCGGTTTCAATCCTGCACGATCAAATATGACGGTGACCAAGCAGGGATCAGAAAAAATTCATGGGTCATCACGAACTGAATCGGAAAAACAGATTATTCCTGCGCGGCATGGACATTTTGAAGAAACGAATGTTCCCCATAAATCTGCGAGTACACCAGCAGAATTTGACATACCAACTTTTATTCGAGAACAAAAATAACTTAAAAAGGAAGTTTTATGAAACAATGTCTGATATTTCTCATAACGTTGACTACGTGTCATCCTGTTTTGTCAATGGCATCTTTTCGTTACCCTGAATCGGTTATGCCAGGGTCGATTGTGAGGAATGGTTTTCTTCTTGGTCTTGGAACGTCCGCTGCGTTGCTTCTTGCGCACTGGTTGTTTTCAGAAAGCGATCAACAACTTATTATTCGTGCGCAGCGATTTAGTGAAGAAACGTATAAACAACACGCAATACTTCTGGAGTTGTTTGATAGAAAGTATGACTTGCTGCAAGCGTCGTACCTTGTGGAACAGCAGATGCAGAACGCGACTGAAAATGAAATTTATGACGTTGCATTGTATATGTGGGAACGTCGGATCTCGTACCAGGATCTTCAGCAAGAATTGATGCAAGCAATTAATAATTTGTCCTCTTTGCTCTATTCTCTCGATCTTCGACAACACAAAATAGAAGAGCATATTTTTCATGGTAAATCATATGAAGATTTAGTTCAGGAAATTCGTCATTTCATTTTGCATATCAGTTCGCTTCGTGAAAAATTAAACATTATTAAGCGTTATATTACCATGCATGCGACCTATTTTGAATTATTTGAAATCGATGGTCTCCTGCGCAATAAATATAACGTACCAATAGAATATGTTCAGTTGTACGGAAATAATCCATATGAATGTGCGTACAAAATGCGTGAATGGGCACTGAATCAGGAGATCCATGCACGAGCATTTCATGCAATTGTTGCAGAGCTCAAGGATGATATATTTCGTCTTGGAAAAACGATTGTAAACACAAAAAGTGCATATCAGCACCGTATCACAACCGCACAACAGCTTCGTGATGTATTAAAATATGTCAAATCGATGTTGACGATTGATCCATTATATTCTCAAGAAACTGCGTATGCCGAATGGCAGCAGATTCAACAGGTGCAATAAAAATCGTTCAAAAACGAGCAAAAACAGGGTAACAAAAATTACCCTGTTTTTTCATATCACCGCATCAAAAAAATTTGCAATATGATTAAAAAGTGAATACATTGAAATGAGGCAAATTCGGGGCGTGGCGCAATAGGCTAGCGCACTCGCTTTGGGAGCGAGGGGTTGTCAGTTCGAGTCTGGCCGCCCCGACCATTTAAACTTTATCTTGTTCAGTATCTTTTTTGTTCGTGTTAACAGGTGTGATTTTCAGCGGAGTATTAAGTTCCTTAAGCGCATCAGACAGCATTCGATCATCCTTATCATTTTCGTCTACGCTCAACAGCAGATCAAATTCTTCCTGGATAAACGTCTTGGAAAGATTAGGCTTCTTCTTCTTTCTTAAGATCTTACGATTCTTACGCCCCCCGCCCACGTTTTTACCAAATGCTTCCAGGATAAACGTCTTGATAGGCTTATTTTTTTCAATACTATTATTCTCAAGCTCCTGTTTCTCAAGTGTCTCGGGCGTAACCACGGGCAAATCAGTCCCATTTTCTTCAGTTATTTTCTTTTTGTCCGGAGTATTTTCACAGTTCAAGCGATATGCCATCAAAGCAAGAAATCCTGTTGCCAGAGAACCCGCTATAATCTTCGATCTTTTTGTCGAGAAAGTTTTCTTCAAAATATGCAATATCGCAGATGATGGAGATGCGGCGGTGATCAAAAGAAGGGAAAATAAACATTTAGAATGTGGTTTGAGTTCCATTAGTTGATTTACCGTTGATTTGAGGATATAGGCCATTTTGATTGGAATTTGGTTTTATGTGAATCTCAATCTCGTTATCAGTATTATTATTGTCTATGTACATAGAATCTCCGAGAGAATCAAGAGTATTATTCTTATCCATAAAAGTGGAAATCTGGTCTTTAAGACCGAGTACCATACTTGGTGTTGGAATATATGAGAGTAGCCAGTTCGCACCGCTTTTGACATCAGCTTTACGAATTTTACTGATGACTTCCATAGAACCATTTGTAATGATTTCAATGCCTTGTTTCACTACCTTGGCGCCGTTATTCATCCTTTCTTCTGTTCGTGTTTTTGGTATGCGCCCTTTTCCGACAGTGTTGTTAAGTTTTAACCTGTCGCTGAGTATGCGTGGATATAAAGATGTTTTTGAAAATCCTTCAGATACGTAATTTGCAAACTTCTCGGGGTCGAGCTCATCATATCCCTGTTCATTTTTTGTAAAGATATTATCAGTGTGACAGTATGGCTGTAAGGCGCCCTGAATGCGTGGTGCATATACATATATAAAATCAGAATCTATCAATTTCCAGTCATTGGGTAGAATGTGATAAAATATGCCATAGTAAAGGTTTGAAACCGCATAAAAAGCTGTTGTGCGTACATCATTCGACAAGAGCTTTATAAATGGTTTGTTTGGATTAATTTTATAGAATTCTCCGTCTTCATCAGACAGATTTTCCTCATTAATTTTTTGGAGATCAATGTTGACAATTCGCTTGTTTAAATGTTTATTTACCAAAAAGCGGTTTTGGGTATCGCCGGCGAGATTAAGAATGTTGTTGTATCTGTTTAAAATTTTAGCGGCTTCTTCCGACTCTACCCATGTTTTATCAGCGTCGCCAAGTCCTGCCATGGTAATGTTTGTTTGGTTAGACCACATGGGTGTGTCTTGTAATTTTGTAAGAACCTCTTGGGCAATAGTTTCACCATCGACAAAGATTGTATGCAAATCCTTTTTGTTTTCTGGAAGCAATTTCTGAATCTTATTCAAATCGATTTTTTCGTTTTGAGCTATTACAAATGTATAAACAACGCCCGGTTGGATCTTCATGTACTGAGTGTTACTAAACATCTTTTCTCTGCAAATATGTTCAAATTTTGTATTTCCCTCCATGCAGTTTTCTTTTGTTGCTTGATCGATGATTATAAGGTGATTTTTGGACGCATTACTAGCTTCAATACGAGTTTTTCTCGTCCGTACCTTGTACCCAACAATAGTATCATCGTTAGTTTCTATTATTTCATAAATATAACGAGCAGATGGATTTCCCTTTTTATCATTCGAGCTTTCAAAATAAGGATGATAGATAATTGCTGCTTGGCCAGGCATAGAGGATTGCTGCAGGAGATCCGTGTTGTGTCCTTCTTGTTGTTCTTGCTCGTTGTGTTGTTGCTTTAACTCGTCTACTTTCAGATCATCCTCTATTTCTTTCATTTGATTGTAACTAAGTTGGTAAATAGCAAGGTCTTCTTTTGGTATCATTGAGAGTTGCTGTCTTTGCCTCTTATTTTTTTTTATAATCTCACCAGAGTGCTTTTTTATTCCTTCGCTGATAGTCTTTTCTTGTTCTAATTTGCTGGACGCATCAGCGATTCGTGCGGCTAGTTCAGAGCATTCATTTTTTGCATCAGCTAGTAATTTTTTTTGCTCTAGTGTTTCATTCTCAGCATTTTTCTTTTCTGTTTCTAACCTTTGAAGTACATCACCATCAAGTTTACTGAGCATTTGATAAATATCTTCGTATGAATAGTTCTTCAGTTCTTTTTCATGGCCAATTGCATTTTTTGGACGATCTTCCTCTTTGATATAGGGAAGAATTTCTCCGCAAGTCTTAAGTGCTCTTTCTTTCCATCCTTTAGATTCTAGGCTTGATGCCTCTGAATCGTCAAAGAGGCCCTGCTGAGTGCTAGTTAAACTTTCAATTTTTTCCTTTGAACTTTTCACATTTCTCATTGTTAGGTACAAAGCAAATAACGTTATCAAAGATGTGCCAAAAAAGAAGCCAGTGCTGATTTTGCTTGCTTTTGTTGGTGCAATGAACTCAAAGCCGTTTTGCATGGCATGCAATATTCCCGTAATAAATGGCTTTTGTTTTTGTGGTGGGCGAGGGGGGACGGTTGCAAGCGTGGTACATGGCACATGCGATATCATGATTGCAATAAGCAGGTAGACGCGATAGATTGTGTGTTTCATACAATAACCTCTAAAAAAAGTTTTTTTGATACTTTTAAATGTGCATGAAAATCGAAAAAAAATCAAATTATTTTATTTGATTTTTGTATTTTTAATAAAGATTCACTGGTAATAACAACACAATGCATGTCTGATACGTTTTTTCAATTGTATGATAAAAGATGCAACCATCATTTTTAAGCACATTTTCATTTTTGATTACTGTTTAATGAGTGCTTTGACCGATTCGCTGAGTTGTGTTAACGTCTCTGACGCTGGAATGGCATCTTTGAATATCGTGTGACAATCCTCTCGGGCAAGTTGGTTTTTGTGTTCCCGAGCGGTTTTGACCGTTTGTGTGTTGGCAAGCAGGGCGGTATAGAGATTTGTCTGTGTGAATTCAATTGGATTATCCGAGAATGTTTTAATGCTTTTTGCGATAAAGACGGCTAAGGCGTATGGTTTTTTTTCGGTATCAACATTGTACTGAAAATACCCATGCTCTTTTGTATAGGTATATTGATAATTGCAAAATTGTATTATTTCATTCTCTTTTGCGCATATCTTTCGGTAATAAAGTGTGTTAAATCGTAAAAAACTGGCAACTGCAATGGTATCATACGTGCATTCAGAGGGCAGTAAAGGCTCGAGTGCAACGTTGATAACATTTGGAAAAAAGGTGTTCTTTGTATTGGGTCGTAGATTAAAACATTGCTTAAATCGTTGAGTGATATTATTTTTTTTGACCCATTTTCTCGTTTGTTTTCCGATGTCGGCAAGACACAGAGTTGTTTTTAATGGTTCTTTTAAGTCGTTGAATGCTGTGGCGATCGTCTCTGGTGTTATGCTTTCTCCAAAAAATGAAATCAGATCAAATCTTGTTTTATCGATTGGTAAGAATAACGTCATATCTTTGATACCGGTGCAATATTCAGGTAACACAGCAATGTATGCAAAAGTGTACAATGTGCCATCCTGTGGATTCAGACATGAAAAACAGGAGTGCGCGTGGTATTTGCATGATTTTTGCAGTGTTTTTTGCTCATTTTTAAGAGTCTGGATAATGGTATCCTTTGTTTTTTGGTCAATAATAAATAGATAATTTTTGTATTCAGCGTATTGTCCAGATGTTTTCGTGCTGTATTGAAACACGCAACGATCCGGAGTTGTCGAGATAATCTTATATTTGTGCGCTACAGTATCATTATGTTCTTCGGTTCCAGCATCCATCATATTTTCGACGCGGACACTTTTTTTAACGCTTGTTTCTTGAGCGTTTGCCTGTGTATCAATGCGCATCTGAATTTTATCTTGTTTTTTTACAACAATGCCTGAATATTTATTCGATTCTTCTTTCTGTATTGTTTTTTGAGCGTGCCCTTGCAGCGCAATTACCAAGACTTTGAGATCAGCCTTTTGTTGTTTGAGAATTCTTTTTTCTTCGTTGTGTTCTGATCGAAGGGTTGATAATTTAAGCCTGAGTTCCCTATTTTCTGCTTCAAGTTCTTTATTTGTTATTTCAATCTCTTCATATGTCGCCTCAAGTGCTTTCTGTGCTGTTTCAAGTTCTTTATGCATTGTTTTAAGTGCCTCATGTGCTTCTTCAAGTTCCTTGTTTACCCTCCTTTTTTTGCCTAGTTTTTTTGTTAACGTTGTAACCTCATTGAGAAAATCGTTTATTTCTTTCGATTTTTTCTGCATCTTCGTGTCGCCAAGGCATAGTTCCCATTCGTTCGTTTCTGTATTTTTTTCAATTGATACGCCGGGTGGGAATGTCTGTTTTTTAAGGCGATATATTTTGATGAAAAACGCAGTAAGGGGTAGTAATAACGCAACTATCGGAGCAACTCTACTCGTTTTTGTGGGGAAAAACGCATGAATCTCTTTGAATGCAACAAACCGAAAAAGAGAGGATACTATTTTCTGTGAAAATTTTGATTTTATGTTTGGCTTTAGTTGCACAGCACACATAATTGGGGCGTGAAAGAAACACGCAAGCAAAAAGAGACTGGCGCTTTGAAAAATCTTTTTCATGGGCAAGCTACAATTTTAGGTGATAAAACGTATATAGCTTCATCAAAAAGATGTCATAGAATCAATACACAGCAAAAATTGTTACCCAGCGGTACGCACGAAGCGATTACGGAGTGCAATGCTTCTTTTTTTGGTTAATCTTAAAAATAAGTAATGCGATTGCAGCCGGCGTCATTCCTTGAATCAGCGTCGCATCGGCAATCGTTGCAGGTTTGAAACGTGTTAATTTTTGTTGTAATTCTTTAGATAATCCCGGCATGTCTTTGTAGATAAAATCATGCGGAATTTCTAAATTCTTATACTGTTCTCGCCGTTTTACCTCCTGTTTTTCCCGGGCAATGTACGGACCATATCGAATTTCTGCATGGACAACCAGTAATGCGCGCGAGGACAACGGTGTGGTGTTTTGTTCAGGCATTTCAGTTTCAAGATATGTTTTTAGTGCTGGAATATCATCTTCCGATTGTCCAAACTGTTTCATCGCGGTGCTTTCCGGGAGCTTTTTTTGTACTGTTTGCATCGCAACGCGAATGCTGGTCTCTTCTTTTTTAAAATCCTGATATGTTGTATCGTCGACCATACCAAGCTCGTGCCCTTTTTGCATAAGTCGTAAAAAAACGTTATCTTGTCGCAACGTCAGTCGATATTCTGCCCGTGATGTAAACATGCGATACGGTTCATCGACACCGCGAGTAACCAAATCGTCAATCATAATCCCGATATAACTTTCAGAGCGATCAAATATCAGTGCCTCTTTTTGCTGTGCTTTCAAATGTGCATTAATGCCAGCGACAATTCCTTGGCCAGCCGCCTCTTCGTAGCCGGTTGTTCCATTAATTTGCCCTGCACAAAATAATCCGGAGATTTTTTTTGTTTCAAGGTTATGTTTGAGTTGTTCAGGATGCACAAAGTCGTATTCAACGGCGTAACCACATTTTTTAATAATTGCATCTTCAAATCCAACAATCGAGCGGATGTACTGCAACTGTACATCTTCAGGAAGTGATGTCGACAAGCCGTTTGGATAAATTTCATCAGCAATACCACTTTCAGAATCCATACTTTCTGGTTCAACAAAAACAAGATGTGACAATTTATCGGGAAACCGTCCGATTTTGTCCTCGATCGATGGACAATAACGAGGTCCAATCCCCTTGATGTTGCCGTTGTACATTGCAGATCGATGCAGATTGTTTCTGATTATCTCATGTGTTTTTTCGTTTGTGTGTGTTATATAGCACGGTTCTTTTTGTATGACGGTTTCAGGGTAGAAACCAAAAAGATAAGACAACGGTTCCTCTTGCTGTTGCTGCATTTTGTCAAAATTGAGTGATGAACGCACAAGACGCGGTGGTGTTCCGGTTTTGAGTCGTCCAAGCGAAAGTCCGATTGATTTGAGTGATGTTGATAGGCCAAATACTGCTTCTTCATCACGTCTTCCGGCATGTTGGTTGAATGATCCAATATGAATGAGTCCCTGCAAAAAGGTGCCGGTTGTGATGACAACCGCCTTTGCGATAATCGTGCCCTGATTTTGGGTACGAACGCCATAAATTGTTTTTGTTGTTTCATCGTACAATAATTCATCAACGCGATCTTCAAGAATTGTTAGATTGGGGACCGTTTCAAGGAATTGCTGCGCCTCTTTTGCGTAGACATATTTGTCAATTTGTAATCGTAAACCCTGAACCGCGGGCCCTTTTTTTGTGTTCAGCATTCGCGCTTGTAAATAGCTTTTTGAACATAAACGTGGCATAACGCCTGAAAGTGCGCTTATTTCATACACAATATGACCTTTGCCAATACCGCCAACCGCCGGATTGCATGGCATATGTCCAATCTTTTCTTTTTTTAAACTGATTAAAATAGTTGCAGATCCACAGCGAGCCGCTGCGTGCGCTGCTTCAATGCCGGCGTGTCCGCCGCCGATAACAATAACATCTGTTTGTAAAGTGGTGCGAATTGAAGACATCGGGTGACCGTTTTTTTGCTAAATGGGTTACGATAAAAGTTGTTAGTACCAGTGTAATTTAGTGGTTTGGTTAAGTCAAAAGGACATATTATCTGAAATCACTGAGATGCCGCGGTTTATGTATACCACAAACATCTGAGTGTGATATATTACATTTTTTAGTAGTATGATGATAATATAAGATTGTAAATTAGACACTGATTTGAACTATGAATATAAGTTTTGTAAAAATATTTTTCATTTCTTTTTGTATATACACTTCTCTGCGGCCTATGTTGCAAGGTATGGATGATGATGTGAAAAAGAGACTAATAATAACCACAAGACAGGGGGGAGCATTAAATGTTCTCGATTTTACGAACGTTGGTTATTTTAGAATTGCGTTACGCCCAGAACAAATAAGTGAGCTTACTTATCATGTGCCAATTAAAAAATTTTGTGACGATATCAACGGAGCTATGGATAGCATTTTGAACCAACTACCCCGGGAATGTAAAGATGAATTCAAACAATGGTATTCCGTTAAAACGAAATTGTTTATTGGAATACCAAATGACATATATGTAAATCTTGTGTTGGGAGCATGTCCTGGTAGTTATATCATTAAGAGGTTATTGCATACCGATTTTCCGACTGAACCAGAGAATCCATTCTTAGCAAATGAGGGCAGAATCAATTTTGTTAAACAATTCATTGTTGTGAAGCTAGTGCGTGCTTTGCATTTTTCTAAGCTTCTTGAAAACGAGAGCTTAATACCAGCGTTTATTCATGCATTCGGCAATAGAAAAGAGCTGTTGTTTGTGGGATTATTTGAAAATATCCTATTTCATGCCTCTGACAAGGCCATACACGTTGCCCCAGAAAATAAGGGTTCTATATGGCGCGATGGAAACCACCAAGAAGACGACCAATCCTTTTTGAAATATCTAGTACAAGATGAAGATATAAAATTAACCAGAGAAGAACGTGAGCGATTGATATTGATAACTCAAAAAGGTCTTAATTTTTGTAGAGATGTTGAGTATCGCGATGAATATGATCAAGATAGAGTCAACGAAGTAAGCAAGTTATTTGAGCAGCTGTTTGAAAAACCGGTTGAAATTAAACAGGTAGCACAACAGGTTATACTGGAAGTTTCTCAGTCAAACAAATCAATGTCATTCGTCACAAAATTGTTTCTGGGAGGTTTGTCGATCGGGGCGGCCGCATTGTTTTTGTATGTTTTAAAACAATATGGATTATTTAAAAGACTGAGGTCCTCGGATCAGAAATGATCGACAGACCTCAGTCTTTTAAAATATGGGAAATGTTTATTTAGACTTTCTGCTCATACGTACGGTGATATCGTTGAACATTTTTATCTCATCCTTTTTATTCCACTGGCCGACGATTGTGCGAAGGGTGCGAATAAATCCGGACAAGTGATCAGCAAATACTTTGTCTTTTGTTGCGTATTTTGCTTGTAATTTATCCAATTTTATGATGATATCTGAAAAAAGTTTTTGTATGTTGATTTTATTTTTGAGCTTTGTTGCGAAAGGCATGGCATGACTTGCTGGTTTATGCTTGAATTCATCAACAATCGTAACAAACAGTTTGAATTGATGCATGAACGAATCTGCATAGGAGACAAGTTCAAAGAGTGCTTCGTGTCCCTTTGTGATCTTGCGAAGATCTTCCACCATCTGGATAATTTGTAGCTCTACCTTTTTGAGTTTCTCGGCATGAATAATTATAGTATCGTGGTTGGTTTGTGAGAAAAACTCCTGTAATGACATATTGAGTGTAACGACGATATGTCGTACTGTTTTAAATACCTGGTCATGCTCTTTAAGGTGATGCTCCTCTTGGTGCATGTTTGGAGGACACGTGTTTTGAGGTGTAGGCTGTTGACTTCCCGTCGCGATGCTACAACTGCTTATAATAAGAACCGGTGTTATTAATTTCAAATTAAACTTTTGCATAGAGAACTCCCATAGCTAATAATCTTTTTTATACTATCATGTATTTAATATGTGTCAAAGTTTGGTCCAAAATGAGAAAAAAACATTTCAAATAGAAAATATCAGCTCTTTTTGACCGGTGTGCGCTCTGACAAGAGCAACATAGCGATGCCAAAAAGGAAAAGACAAGCGAATAGAATAAAGGAGTATGCATTTGTCTTGATGAGAGAATAAAAGCTCGAAAAGACGAGGATAAGGCAATTAGCAATTCCAAGAACGGGTAATACCGTTGACCTTTTGTCTAATCGGTACCGCTTATAAAGCGCAAAAACGCTTGTTGTAAAGGTAAAACTGAGCGCTAAGGTGCTACATTGTTGCAAGAGAATGATATTTCCTGAGGAAATAGAGAGGAAAAAAAGAGATATAACAGCCTCAGCGACGATACATAAAAACGGGATTCCAAATCGATTGAGTTTCGTGAAATACATATGTCCAGGTATATGTTCATGTTTTGCGAGTGTAAAAAAGTTCCAAATATTGCTGTAAAACATGCCAAACGCACTTCCAAATGCAGAATATGCAAGGCCGCAAAAGAGAAGAAGTTGTATGAATGTTGTTAATGCGGGGATATGAGCAGATTGTGCCACCATGGTGAATAATTGTGCATATTCAGTAATTTTAGTATCAGATTGAGCAAAAAGTATGTAGGCAAATAATTGGTAGAGTGCCGCAGTGAAAAGAACGGCGACATAAGAAAAAAGAATTGCCCGCGGCGCATTTCGTGCCGGATCTTGGATTGTTAAGCTCAAAATGCATGCCGTCTCAAATCCCGATGCCGCATATAATACCATCGGAATTGTCCCAATTAATTCTTGAAAGTGAGGTGTAATTCCAGAAAAATTGATATTTGCAAGATAAAAAAGGCCGACAAGGATAACAATTGCGATTGGAAGAAACTTTGCATAGACAAGTATCTTCTGTAAAAACGATCCGAGCCGCATTCCCATGCTGTTGATCAAAAGAATCATGCATAAAACAGCGCTATAGACAATGGGGCGGTTGATTGATTTAAGTAGTGGAATGATTTCCTGCAATAACATTGTTGAAAAGGATAAGACTAACGTTGCCGATGCCATTTTTCCGATGAAATAGCTCCAGGCAGCGGCAAAACCAAGTCTCGTAGACAGTGTTGAGGACGCATAGGTATAAAACCCGCCTTCTGGATAGTATTCAGTTAATTTCATTGTGCTAAAAATAAGTGGTAACAAAAGAATGCCAACGATGATATAGCTCAATGGTGAAAATATCCCGATGCGCTCAGAGAGCGGTATTGTGTTGACAAAAATACCGGCGCCAATCATAACGTTTATGTTAACAAAAATAGCTTCTTTCAGCGACAATCGATATAACGTGGTCATAAAAATTTTCCTTTGTTGAATAACATTTGATAACAACTTTATATAGTATGCAAGAAATATTACTAATGTGCCACGGGACTTTAACATATTGTCTTTGTTTTTTCTTTGTTTCTGGGGGTGTAGTCTCGCGAATAACGTGACATTGTGCTGCAATAAAATTTTGACATTCCACAATTCTTTATTTAAGATTTCTTTATCATAGTTTGGGCGGTTAGCTCAGTTGGTAGAGCATCAGTCTTACAAACTGGGGGTCGTAGGTTCGAATCCTGCACCGCCCACCATGACTTAAACGGTATTCCTCGGTAGCTCAGCGGCAGAGCAAACGACTGTTAATCGTTAGGTCGCAGGTTCGATCCCTGCCCGAGGAGCCACTTTTACAGCCACGGGGCTGTAGCTCAGTTTGGTTAGAGCGTCCGCCTGTCACGCGGAAGGTCGTGAGTTCGAGCCTCATCAGCCCCGCCATTTTTGAAAGATATGCTATTTCTCTATGATTAAAATTAAAAGTATTGCGTTTATACTTACTTTCTTCCATTTGTACGTAATAACATCTGATGGCCCGCAAAAAAGGTATGAGGAATCGGTACTAGAGAAGGTGCCGAAAGAAATATTCGAGAAAATAATTTTTTATTTGCCATTAACAGAACAAAATAAAATAGCACTTGTTAATAAATCGGCGTATAAATTGACTCATGATGCGCTTCAAGAGCATCGCCACCGTGCGTTTCGAAATTATTTGTTGTATCCGTTTTTGTCCTCTTTCGTTGGGGAGCCTGTATCTGAGAGATTGGGAGTACAATGTCATGGGACAGAAGAACGAGACACCTTGCGCGAATTGTTACAGAGTAAAGAAAATAAAATCTTTCTTGATTCTGTACTTCTGAAAGACGCGCATCGTAATTATTTTGGATCAGGCTCGTGGCCCACGTTTTTTAATTTAAAATCAAAGTTCTTTAATGTAAGACCTGGGGAGTTAGATGAGCATTGTATAGTGCAGATTGTGCCTTGTGCCCAAGAGCATGAGGCACATAAAGAGATCAATAAAATATTTGTGATACGTATTTCCGATGATTTGTTTTCGCACCTTACTACTGTAGAGGATTGTGCACGTCATTGTGCTGATGTGCTTAATCAGAATATGCGTGAGGCGAACAAAATAAAAACAAAAGATCGCGTGCGAATTATTATAGATGATATCGATGCACACAATGAGCTTTCGTGCGATGTTTTTCGTGATCCAAACGCGCTTGCTTTGAAATTTGAATTTTTCAATGTGCTCATTGCAAACATTGTAAAGCCTCAAGGTGGAGGCAAAAAAACTCCTAAGATTGATTTTATAAAAACACTTGATTTAACAGCATATGATCCTAGCCTTGTAACTTGGTCTGATCCGATGGTTAATGTCATTAAGCAGATTCCCCGCACGGTACAATTATGTGTACCTTATCTCCCCAGTTTGTTTTTGGAGAAATCAACTGGAGAAATGCCAAATATAATTTTTAAGCCGGATATTTTTGTCCCTATTGCACATCAAGAGGAGGATAAGATCGTGCGAGATGATCATTTAATTGATAATCTTGAGTTGTTTTGCAAAAATGGCTTTGCGCTGAGTTTGCTCAACAATATACGATCTTATCTATTTAATGACGAGGGGTCGTTTGAACGGGATAAACGGATTATCCGTATGCTATCGAAATACATTTCACCTTTTACGCGTGACTTTTTGGATAAAACGATTCTGGATAAATTGTTTTATAAGAGTACGGAAGCCATTTTTCCTATTATTTCGGATGAACTGTCAAGAAAGATCATTGAACTTTTCCTTTTGATTATGAAAGAAGTGGGGATTGATCCTAATAAATACATAATTACTCCTGTTGGTGTAACTCCATTGTATGCCGCCTTTATGTTGTTGAAATCTGCCCTGCATAATCATATTCATGGAAGACTCTCGCTGGTTGGTACATTCAGATCGATTGATAAGGCACAGCTTTTTATCATGCACATTGCACAAAAAGAAGTTGATTTATCGTCGGAAATTGGCAATAAGGTGATGAAGTCATTTTTTGAAAATATGTACTTTTTTGGTTCGCCTGATCAAGCATCGATGTTTGATAGTTTAACTGATAATGAAATTGTACCTGAGGGCGGAAAAAATATATATCAGAGAGTGACGGAAGAAGGTGATACGCTTTTGCACAGGTACTTTAAATATTCAAAGTGTTTTAATCGCGATATAATTTTAAAGATATTGGATAAGTTGCCCAGCGATATGATCAACACAAGGAATGAAAAAGGGGAGTCAATTTTTGAGTGTTACATTCGATTCTTATACAGGCATCGGGCAGTACTCAGTATTTCTCCTACTTGGCCGATCTCTATTGCATTGCCCGATCAAGAGTTTTTTGTTGTGAAGTTGCTTGATAAGGGGTTAGACCTAGGTGCGGGAACAAGTTCGCAACAAACATATGTTGATTTTATAAGGGATTTGATTGATGAAGGTATGCAGGTGGGCAGTGCGTTTCCCGATCTTTCAAAGCGCCAGGCTGCAAATATTTTGAAATCCATTTTAAATATAATTCTACCATCGCAGGGTCGGATAGAAAAAAGAAAAACTCGTTGGTAAGCGATATTTTTCTTCGTTTATTCGCATGAAATAAGGTTTTCTTAGTGGTGAAACCTGGTCGCATATTGTGTGGCATTTGGGTGCGGCGGCAATTGCTGATTATTCTTTGACGCAAATCAAGAATTTATCTTGACAAATTGAAATAATAAGGTATCCTGAAAGGAATATAGCTTTTTTTTAGGGGTATTTTATGAAAAGGATCATTTTTATTGCCGCAGTTTTGTTGGTAACAGGTGCCGATTTGAAGGCAGATTTGAGTACATGGCTTTCAACAAAAAACATGGTGATGGGCCAGGATCTTGTTGAGTGGTGTAAGGATAAATTTTTTAAAGCAGTGGTGATTGACGAGCTAAAAAAAATGAAGGCTGGCGAGTCAATTGATTTCTCAAGATTTACAAAAATATATGATTTTGCATTGCCGGTAAAATATTTTGTATTATCCCTCGGAATATTTGGAGGGGCAGCTACTATCCTTTATTTTATTAGAGCATGTAAACGTTTATTTCTGAGTAGATCTAAGGATCAAGAATTGAAAGCTGAAAATAATTTAGCTTTATCGATATTGTTTGGTCTTATCACTGGTGGCCATTGCGTCCTATTTCGTGCAGTAGATCTTATTCTGGAAAATTGTAAAGATCGTATAAAACTTGCAAGCACGTTGAAAAGCATAGGGTTCCACGAAGTTTTGAAAAATATAAAATAATTGTTAAAAATTCATAAAATGTTGTATAATAATAGAAATTATATACGATCGTAAAAATTGGGGGCGTAATGGCTTCGACGAATTATGATACGGTATAAGTGCATGTCGAGCGTTGATTGAGTGCTCGTTAAACAATTGATCAAAACAATAAATGACAACTCTTATATGTCAGCAGGCATCCCAGCAGGAGTAGCGCTAAGCTAATCTTGTTGGTCTAACGGAATGTTAGACTGCCTTATATGTTGAACGTGTCTATGCGTTTGACATATTCGTATTAAAAAAAATAGAACGATGCGTGGGAGATTTTTTGAAGTTTTCGTGTCACGCGGGGTCTACCAAAACAACCGAGCATAATAAACAGCGTCTTTCTGGTGTTATGCGGGAATAAAGAAAGACTATACATGGAGTACTTGTACTTTTTCGTGATGCGGACATGGGTTCGACTCCCATCGCCTCCACCAAATTAAAATTGGCTGTTTAAAGCAGCCAATTTTTTTTATGAATTAAACACGGGTATGCGTGATTTAAGCGATGTTTTTTATCTTAAAAACGATCTAACGGGGGCGGTTATGATCTCTCTAAAGCGATCCGGATTTTTTACTGCGCTAATGAAAAGCAAAATATTTCCTCCAATGAGAACGTAATCTGTTATTTTGAGATAATACGCAATGTTTTGACGAAATCCTCGCCATCGACTTTGCGCGTTTTGGTACATTGTATCTATTTCATTTTGTAGTGTCGTTATCATCGTTTTTTTATCTTTATCTATCAAAGATGACATGGTGACATACTTCGTTACCAAATACTTGATATAGGATTTATACCTATCATAAGAAGCGCGAGAGACAACAGAAGAGCGAGAGATACTTCTTAATGTTCGTAGTGCAGACTCAAGAAAAAAGTCAGGGACTTTTGTATGCACTATTTTTTTTGTTGCTACGGTTGATTCTGGTTCTGCTGATAAGGTTGATTCTAGTTCTATCTTTTGAATTGTGTTTTTTTGCGTTAGTCGTGCAAATACATATGATTGCAAAGCACCAATAACCATGTTTTCAATAATCTTTGGTTGTTTTTTGTATTCGTCCAGAGTGCGGTTCCAGGTTAAAATACGTGATTGTAATAAGCTGCATAGGTTACCAACTAAATCTATATAATGTCTTTTGGTTGTATCAGAAATGGTTTCATTATCTAAAATTTCCGACTCGGACAAAAGCAACGGTAAAAAAAAATCATGAAAATATCTCGAGATTTCATCACCGGACCAAAAATTGATGATTTCTGAAAATGTTATGCCCTGTGGAATTGTTTCTTCAAAAAATGATGTAAAGTCCGTATAAAATTCTTTTTCTAGCGCGGTGTTGTAGATGACAGTACTGAAATATTGATGAATTGGTTCGGGTATGGCAGCGGCCCCCTTTAATACTGCCTCAGCCCCCTCTCTTAATAACTCTTCCTTTTTCAACAGTGCCACTATGGGATGATTTCTCAAGACATTTTCTTTTCGTACATATCCCAATCCCCATTCAGATTTCTTCTTTAATGCGCTAATTTTTGTGTCTGCGCCATATTCTGTTATTATTGGTTGTACTATCGCGCTCAGTAAAGCTCGTATTTTCTCGTAATCTTCAGATTCTTTTTGTATGTCCTTGTAGTTTTGTGTAATAAAACCTTTTATAGTACTTTCAAAAAAATATTTTACCGTATCTTTCTGCTCTTCCATAGCCTGTTCCTCCATTGCAACAGAACGCATTGTAACCATACAACAGAAGAGAACGAGCGTTATTTTCACTATTTTTTTGTAATTCATAAAAATCCAAGATAATAACCATTAGATTGATTGTACTAAAAAACAAATTCAAATTGGAATATTTTAAGCATGATCCCCAAACTGGCCAATGCAAAATGTCTGGAAAAAATGCACATTTTTGATATTTCTATTTGTTATTCAGATTGAAATTATTATATTGACAAAAAAATGCTATATGATAAGATAAAAATAACCTTTAAAATGGGGTTTTTAAAAATAGGGGATCTATGAAAAATATAATCAAATTATACAGAGGTATATCGATGGTAACGTTGATTTCCATGATATTTACCTTTAGTCCTGTTCGCCCTGAGAACAATTTTTTTTCTTATATAAGTAATGTGTTGAATCCAAAAGTTTTGTTTAAGCCGAGTATTGATGCAACCACGATTTTTTTTAAGCCTGAACAAACAGGTAAATTTCTTGAGAGCAGGGCGCATGAAGTGATAAAATCAAAAGTGCAATGGGTTTTTCAGGAAGGACAATTTATTCATTGTTGTGCTCCAGAGTGTGAAAAACGGCCTGAATTGCTCGAATATATACAATGGGTTCTCAAGGTTTACAAGAATGACCACTTTTTTGGCGCAATGATGTTTGGTGGATTGGGTCTCGCTTGTTTTGCTGGAGCCTATTCTCTTTTCAAAGACCTTTTTAAAAAGAAGATTGAAAAGGCTGATGACTCTAACAAAAGAAGTTTAATTTCATCTTTAAACAATAGTAAATTAGCAATAGCTACGGGTTCTTTGTTTTATTTTTTTGGTTTTCTATTTTTCTTGAATCTATGTGCTCAGCGTTATGTTGATGGAAAAGTGTTCTCTTATTCGGCTGAACTTATTGAAGATTCGGAAACATTTAAAAACACTATTTCGACATTGTATGACACGGTGAATTCAGAGAAAATTTTGAATGTCTTTCAAAAAGGAATGCGACAATCTTTTTGATAAGTGAATGAAAATTTTCTTTTCTTACGCATCTTTCTCAAATTTCTCATTGCAAAACAATTTAGCAAAATAAGATTCGCGATTGTCTAGAAAACTTTTTGTAAGCTGATAATGAGCTGTATCTTCATACTGTATTTTTTGAATATTGCCAGTATCAAATGAATAGATGGTACTTCCAGGATACGCAAGAATAATGGGTGAATGAGTTGCAATAATAAATTGCGTCAAGGATTCTTCTTTGCAGAGTTCATGCATAATTGAGAGTAGTGCTAATTGTCGTTGTGGTGAAAGTGCTGCCTCCGGTTCATCAAATATGAAAAATCCGCCTTTGCCTATACGGTTTTGAAAAAGAGACAGAAAACTTTCGCCATGTGACTGCTTATGAAGTGATTTATTTCCATAAGAGGCAAGAATACCCATGCCAATATCGTCAATTTTAGTGGCAAGATTATAAAAACTTTCAGCTCTAAAGAAGTAGCCATCTTTTGGCTTTTGGCTCCAAGAGAAGCGAAGATTTTGCGCTAGTTTCTTCATTGCTCCGTTGCTTGATTCATCAATAGTCGTAAAATTAATGTTTTTGCTACCGCCCTCCGGCCCAAAACCGGTATAAGCGGCAATCGCTTCAAGAAGTGTTGACTTGCCACTTCCATTTTCCCCGACAAAAAACGTTACTTGCGTCCGAAAGGTAATTTCCTTTAGATTTTTAATTGCTGGCACATTAAAAGGAAATGCAGAAAAGTCTACACTCCCATCAAACGTAGAAAATATTTTTTGCAATTGCTGCTGTTCCATACATTATCCCTGGAGCATAATGAACTATTGTTATTAATAGTATAACATGTAATAGCTTTGTTATCATATTTAAGAATATATACTTCCATAACAAACAAAATTTGGTATTTGATACCTATCTTTTTTTATAAAATCAGGGACTGATTTTTTTAATTGACCTAAAACAGAGAAGTTTCTACACTTATCAGGATATCTTTACACTAAAGGGTTCCTATGATAAATGTACGAAACTTTCTTTTTTCTTTTTTGATTCTCTCAAGCATTACGTGTGTTGCTTCAAAACAGGCTGTTGCACAACCGACGCTTGGTGGTGGCGCGATTGTTGCGGAAGTGAATCTTTCACATCGAACTGGATTTATTAATTCGTATGAATTAATGACGGTGAGTGCGATGGGTATGGAAATTCGTGCAAAGGCGTCCTCAACGGAAGAAAAATTTCACCAAGAGCTTTCAAAAGATGAAACTGCATTGAAAAAGGCGGTTGAGGAGTATAAGGCAAAAGCACCATTAATGTCGCAGGCAGCACGTGTTTCTGAAGAAAATCGGCTCAAAGATCTTGAGGAAGCGTATAAAAACAAGGCACGTCGTATGCAAGATGAGTTGAATGCGTTTTTACAGGAAGAAACAACAAAGCTTTCTATGATTATTGAAGCTGAGATTCAATCGTTTGCTCAAAAGAATGAATTTGATGTTGTGTTTGATATCGCAACCGGTCGAATTGTGTATTGTGAACAATCGCTCAATAAGACATCGGATTTAATTGCGCTTGTCAACACAAAAACTGAGAGCTTGGCAAAGGAAGAAAGTAAAAAGGCAGACAAGAAAGTTGCTTAAATACTATGAGCGAAGTAACGCCGAATTATTCAGTTATTATAGGCCTTGGAAATCCAGGGCCTACTTATTATAAAACACGACATAACATTGGATTTCGTGTTGTTGATGCGCTGTGTGAAAAATATGGAGGTGTGTGGAAACAGAAAGAAAATTATCTTTTTTCAGAGATTTTGATTCAAGATAAAAAGTTCCTTCTTTTAAAACCACAAACGGGAATGAATCTATCAGGTGCAGTTGTTCCAAAATTAAAAAAAATGGGATATGAGCTGTCGGATATCTTGGCCGTATACGATGAAATGGAAAAACCATTCGGGGCGGTACAATTACGACTTGGTGGAAGTCACCGAGGTCACAATGGCGTTCGGTCATTGATGGAACATGGCGATGGTTTTTGGCGATTACGTTTTGGGATTGGACGACCTGCGCAAAAATCTGATGTGGCTGAGTATGTCTTGGCACCATTTACGCAAGATGAAGAAGCGATAATGGACGAAAAAATTGTAGAATCGATTGCAGCAATCGAGAAAACTATACAGTAAAAAATCGTACTGTGAATTTAGCAAGAAATTATTTTGAAGAAAATACGAGCACTGCTATTCTCATTACGGTCAAAATTATCTTAAAAACATTTATTTAGGTGGCATATGTTATTTTTGTTTAAACCATTTTTTGCTCTATTTTTTGTGTTGATCATGTCTGAGGTAAGTGCGTCTGAATTAACTGAATGGACATTTCCTTCTGATATCGAAACTGATGAGGATCGAGCAGAGTATTTTATTGATAACTGCGAAAGAAAAAGCAGAGGAGAACTATCACCAGATGTTGTTTTTCATATATCGAGTAATGCGGGAGCTGGTTTTGGGGCAAACTTGGTTTATCACGGCCCGATTGAACAAGATGCGTATAAAATTATGAATGACCTTGATAATTCAACAAGAAGGGCTGTCGTACTTGGCTGTGGCAATGGTCGGAATGTGATCGATATCTTGAAAAAAACAAAGAATACACATGTAATTGCAAATGATCTCGCGAAAGATCAATTGGATCTGTTGAAATCTGCAATTGAGACGTTGAAAATAGCAAAAGATCGGTTATCGATTGAGTGTCTGGATGGAAAGAAATTGGTTGAAGAAATTCCTGATAATTCTATCGACTATTACTATGTTACTAATCTCATACATTTTTTCAGATTCCATGAAATTCGTGATTTGTTTCAGCATATTCGCAGAACAATCAGGCCAGGAGGGATGTTATTTTTGTCATGGGCAGGCTACGATCCATGTGGCCGGTATGGAGAATCGCTTTGCCTCGAAGCGCGGATGGAAATAGATTATTTGAAAAATAAAAATGTGGATGTGGGGATTGATCCCGTATACATTGAACAAGCAGGGGTGAGCAGGCCGTCTATTGCACAAATTATAGATTTAGCTTTGGGCGTAAAGATGAAGGTGCTCTGTGCAGAATACTTTTATCGAACCGCAATTGGGGGGACAGTTCTGGATGGAAAATGTGTTCTTTGTGACTATCAATATGAGCTATTTCACACTGGAGTAGACCGAGATACCTTGCCGATTTGTCAGATGATTTGTGGAAAGTAAAACGGGGTAGTATGTTTTTTTGGTATATTTTTTTTACATTTTTTTTTATTTTTCCTCCTTTGCATTGCAAATCTCCTTTGCATGGCGAAGAAAAAAAAATCGTTCTTGTGAGTTGTTGTTATAACGCCGCGGCATCAATTCATCAGACGCTTGATTCAATATTTTCGCAAAAATACAGTAATTTTCGAGTTGTGTTGGTCAATGATGCATCAACTGATAACACAAAAGAGTTGATTGATGCATACCTTGAAAATTTTTCGGAATTTCACGATGCGCCGCACTATCAGGTATATCATAATGACGTGCGTCGAAGAAAACTTGCAAATTTATATCCTGTGCTTCATGAATGTGATCCTGATGAAATTGTTTTTTTACTTGATGGTGATGATTGGCTTTTTCATGATCACGTGCTTACACGTATCAATCAAGCCTATGAAGAAAGTGAAGAAAGTGAAGAAAATAATGATGATGATCCATCGGTGTGGATGACGTTTGGTGATTATCAAAATTATCCAGCGTATGAAGCAAAGGAGTGGGGGGTTGCAGAAGGAAGTTATTGTACCGCGGTTTCAGACAGTGTTATTGAGCAATTGTTGTATCGAAAAAAACCATTTGTTTACATGCACCCGAGAACCTTTTATGCCTGGTTATTTCAACAGGTCAAACTTGGAGATTTGATTACTGAGAGGATTTCTGAGTTTGCCGGTGATTTTTTTCCGGCATGCAACGATCTTGCCATGTTTTTTCCCATGGTTGAGCTTGCTGGTACACATGTGAAATTTATTGATGAGGTTTTGTATTGTCGCAATGTTGAGTCCGATTTGGTTGGGTTTAAAGTTGATTCAGTTCTTCAAAGACAGGCGGCGCACGAAATACGCAGAAAGACGGTATATCAACCGCTTCTTTTGCGACCAGAACCACGACAATTATCGGTATCAAACGACGTGCTTTTCATTGTGGATGACGTGTTGCTGGTAAAAAACGGAGCGCATGAATTTAAGATGATTGGTTATCTGAAACAGTCTCGAGATATCCGAGTGATCATACAGGCGCTTGCCAATGTATTTTGCTATTGTGTTATATGCCAGACAAAAGATAAATTATCGATAATGCATATTGATTTTGAATACGCCGTACAGTTGTTGGAGCAAACCGGTTGTCCGTTATGTTTGTTTTCACAAAAACCAGCGCGGGTTTTATTGTTGTCAGATTCTGTGTATGTGTGGAAACGATCATTGAATCTTTATTTGCCAGATGTTGATATATGCATGATTTCGCTTACTGATCTTGCGCGGTTTGTGCAACAGAAAAATGTACATGCAACGATTCATGAAGTTTGTGATTCGTATATTCAGTCGTTTCAATACGATGTGGCACTTTCAATGTATTTTTGATTGCTTTTTACGATTTTTTTGACATGTCGTAACTGCCTGATTTTTCCCGGGACACCCTTGACCCAGTTTGCATGATGCATTACTGGTTGTTTTGGGATATGCATCTCTACGCCTTCATCCCAATACACACCGGTAAAAGTTCCACCGCCAAAGAAATATTGTTCGGGCAAATAATCCCAAACAATCCCATACCGATTGTTTTTTTGGTTGCGAGAGATATGTTGATTAAGTGATCGCTGGTCGCTGATGTCTGGATTGTTTTTCATATGCGCAAGTACATCAGAAAATAGTGTTCTGGTTTTTTCGTTTGCCTGACAGATAAAAAATCCTGAACATAATGTTCCCTTTGGATTATCGCGTTGTATCAGAAGATCATGACCCCGCATCAATTGTCTGAGCATATCTGAAAAGTTGCCAAAAAACTGAATATCAACGTCGGACAAGATAAAAAAAGAACCCCAATTTTCGTCGATTGCTCGAAGCACTAATTCTATTTTTTGTATTGTTGTTTTGGTCCAGCCCTCGTTCATAAATTGAGCACTTTGACATGTTTGTTCCGGCACTTTTACAAGAACAAGTTCGATATTTGGGTCAATAAGTGAGGGCTTGAAAAAGCGATGTACCAAAATTTCATGTGATGGGGTATATAAGGCATACATTTTTATTTTATCGGGCATCGCGCTTATAGAAAAACACAGAAAAATTATTACAAATTTGATCGCTGATTTCATACGTTCTCTCAATTATATTGCATTACAGAAAAGCAGTATCACACCCTGATGACAATGCACAAGGTATAAGAGGTTTTCATGATGCGGTTGATTGTTCTGTGGTTTAGTCTGACTTTTGGATTGATGTACGCCGATGGTGCAGTGACCTTTGAGCGAAATGGAGGACGATTTGGAGACAATCTTCTTTCTTTCATCAGTGCTGCATGGTTTTCTTATGTGTATGATGTCAGGTTGTTACTGAATCCTTTTGATTATTCTGATCAGCTCACGCTTGATGAGTTGTCATATTATACGCCATCGATGCAAGAGCAGTTCAAAGAAACTGTTTATTATTCGGAAAATTTTTCGTTTGAACCGTATAAAAATGGTGACGAGATACTTTTTATTACATCATTTTATAGTCGACCAAAACCAGACATGAAAGATCCGGTGTTTCGCAAAAAAATACGATCTCTCATTGCACCAAAACAGCAACTGAAACTCCTTGAAATACCATCGGATTGTGTTTCTGTGGCCTTGCATGTGCGGACTGGTGGTGGTTTTTCGATGGATGAAAAACTGTACGCGAAATATCCGTTGCGTTTTGTACCATTTCATTTTTATGCCGATCAACTAAAAGCAGTATTGAAAGAATTCCCGAGGCAAAGATTGTATGTTTATATTTTTACTGATGACCAAAATCCTGAACGTATTATTGACTATCTTGAAGCACATGTTTCCAGTTTGCTCATTACGTATGATAGACGATTGGGAAAAAATCGCCATAACATGAACGTTCTTGAGGATTTTTTCTCTATGATGCAATTTCAAGTGCTCATCCGACCAGTGTCAAATTTTTCTAAAATGGCAGAATATCTTGGAAATTTCGATCTGGTGATCGTGCCAACAAGCGTTAAATGGCTATCAAAAACGGAGTGGGTTATTGATGGAGTGAAGATCACACGAGTTTGAGGGAGCAATAGATTCTCTTTTGGTTTTGCTGTAGCATTCCTTTCAAATAAGCAAGTATTAGATTGTCGTTATCCTTCTCAAGATATGCATCTACTAAGTCAGTAAAAGATTTGCCCGTGCCCGTTTTCTTTTCAAAATCAAATTGTTTTGCAATAAAAATTTCTGCAATTTTGGCCGCCGCAACATTTAAATAAGGATCATTTTTGAGTCTCGAACAGAACCATACAAAATACTCAAAACTCGTTCTTCGCTCGATAAAATAATCCAAAATCGGTTCTTCCTCAGAACCAGAAGTATAGAGGTCAATGGGAGAAATAACAGGTTCAATTGCATTAATATCAAAACTAGATTCCTCTATAATGGTGTTAATAATATCGGGATTAACTATTGAGGCATATTTAAAATAGCTATGCAAGATTGTTTCATGCATATCGTATCCTCCATTGTTCTTTATAAATCGGTTAAAAATACCTATTTGATCATGTGACTGAAATTGTGAAAGATGTCTGAAAAAGCATGCAAGGGTACGCTCACATTCCAGAGTGCTTAAATCAACACCTAACTTGATCAATTCATATATTAACATAACTTGGTATTGCGTCTTGGGTCGATCCGTCTTACCAGCAAAGGAAAAACAATTCTGTAGTAACGTTGCATTGTTCTCAAATTTGTAATTTGCATTGATATTGAGTTGTTTTATCAATGAAATTAGATATTCAGAATCTGCCATTGGAAGATTACAGGATATATTATTTGTTTCCTCAAAGGCATTGAGATTAAGCAGTGTGAAAAAAATTCTTTCAAACATTTTTTTTTGTATGTTTCGCATTTCATTCCCGCGAGAAAGAGCGGAAAATGATAACGAGAGAACTGATAGCTTAAACAACTGATTTTGCTGATTCATACATTGTTTTGCTGTTCTTTCTAAACCAGTCGAAAAAATTTTTTCTTCCCGTGAGAGTAATTCGTCAAGAATTGTTTTTTGATTCTTCGTTGCAATGCCAGGATTTTGTATTACTGAAACAACATAATTTGCAAATTGTACGATATGTGGTCTATATAGTTGCAATGATAGATTCGTCTGAAAGTTTGGTGCGTGATGTTCAATTATTGACCCATCTTTTAGTGCCTCAGGAGAAAAATATTGAAAAAGTAAATCTTGAAAGCGTAAGTAATTTTTAAATGAATTTGTACGATGTTTTTCAAGTTGACAATATGCCTGTTCTGATATGGCCTTATTAACAAGCGCCAAACTTTTTCTAGTTGCTATCGGTGTGTGCGAAATGATTTTCTCTATGATTCCTTCCGGGAGTATTTCTAAGACACTATGTTGTTCCTTCTGAGAACAATCGGCCGTAAAGGCAATAATAGACAATAAAAATGATATGGTTAATTTGATTATGGTTTTCATGAAGATCCAGTTTTTTAGTCATATTGTAAATTGTTTTTGATTCATGGTCAATTTATATGCAAAAAGAATGCAAAAAGGGAACTTCGTACGTATCACGAATAATAAATCAATTACTATTTTCATTTAACTTGTAAACAGAATGCAATTTTGTTGGATGTATACCTGTGCATTTCGCCCCGGTTTCCTATTTTTCCACGCATGTGTTAGAATTATTTCATAAGTTTTCTCACAACATTTTATGTATGAACTCCATTGATCGTTTTGTTCTTCATCTTTCACTCATTTCAGGCGTTGGTATTGAAACCATACGGCGGATTGTATCGCTTTTAGATCGGTATACGATCGAGGAGATCTATCAGTTTTCATCCTCTTATTTGCAAAAGGTAACCTTTTTTTCAGAAAAGAAGGCATCTTGTGTGGTGAATGGACTCTCAGACAAGCAACTACTGGAAAAGGAGGAGGCCCAGATCGAAAAATCTTGTGCTTTTTATATCTCATTTTGTAATGCGCAATACCCAAAGTTACTTCTTGAGATTGATTCACCTCCTCCTATTTTATATTATAAAGGGAAGCATTTTTCTGCGTATGAATATCAGCCAATGATTGCCGTTGTGGGATCTCGTCAGGGTAATCACTATGCGCGGCAGGTAGTTAACCAGTTTGTTCCAGAACTTGTTAAACGAACTATTTGTATTGTAAGTGGTGGTGCGTTTGGTGTTGATTCGATGGCTCACAAAGCAGCGCTGCAATCGCACGGTAATACGATTGTCGTTTTGGGATCTGGTCTTTTGCATGTATATCCGTACCAAAATAAAAATCTTTTTGATGCCATCATCAAATCAAATGGAACCGTGGTCAGTTCTTTTGCGATGGATACGCAACCGCTTGCGCATAATTTTCCAGCACGAAATCGAATTATTTCAGGCCTGTCTTTGGCAACGGTGATTGTGCAGGCGGCGGCAAAAAGTGGAGCGTATATCACGGCACAATGTGCACTTGAACAAGGGCGAGATGTATTTGCAGTTCCAGGTAGTATTTTTGATCCTTTGAGTGCGGGATGTCATGCGCTTTTAAGTCAAGGTGCACAGCTTGCCGATTCTGCCGAATCCATTATTCGTTCTTATTTTGTGACAGACATTGTTCAAAACCAAATGGAAAAAGAAGATTCAGTCGTTGCTCAGTGCCAAAAAAGGGATGAATCGTTGGGGGTAGTTGCAGCGACAATCCTTCAAAAGTGCATCAACCCAATGTTTTTGCAGGAATTGTCTGAACTGATTGATACCATAGATATAGTAAGTTTGCAAAAAGAGGTGTGTTCGCTTCAGCTGAAAGGCAAATTAAAACAGGATGTTTCCGGCGCATTTATAACGGTAAAGCTATGAAATACAAAATATGCTTCAGTTTGATCGCATTTCTTTTGTGCCTATGTTGTTTTTATGTACACAATGCTGATCGACAAAATAGTGAACAGGTCAAAAAAGTCATTGTATGTACGACAATGATGCTCGCGGATTTAGTAAAAAATCTCGTCCCTTCGGAACAATTTTTTGTTTGTGCATTAATGGGACCAGGTGTTGATCCGCATACGTACAAAGCAAAGCCCTCCGATGTGACAGCGCTTTTGCAAGCTGAGTTGATTATCTATAATGGCTTACATCTTGAAGGTAAAATGGGTGAATTGTTACAAGAATTAAAGCAAAAAAGACCGGTGTTTTGTGCGGCTGATGCAATTGCAAAAGAGATGCTTATTAGTTCAGGATATGAAGGTATCTATGATCCGCACATTTGGCATGATATAGAGTTATGGAAACAGGTAGCATGCGGCGTATATCAAAAATTATGCACCATTTTTCCTCAAGATATATTGGTATTTGATGATTTGTACAACGCGTATAAATTATTATTAGATAAAACATCGCAAGATATTGCATTATATATTGAAAAAATTTCTCCAGATCGTCGCATTCTCATTACGGCACATGATGCCTTTCGTTATTTTGGAGTACGGTATAATTACACCGTGTTGGGACTTCAAGGATTGAGCACAGAATCTGATATTGGTATTCGTGATATATATAATCTTGCAGACATTATTGTAGAAAAAAAAGTAAGCGCCATCTTTCCAGAATCGTGCATTTCTCCTCGAAACATGATTGCGTTACAAGAAGTTGTTTCGAAAAAAGGGGGGGCTATTTCTGTCGGTGGAGAGCTCTTTTCTGATTCTTTGTCAACCATTGATGGGTTTGCTCCGACATACACGAAGATGCTTTTGCATAATGCGAAAACCATTGTTGATGCATTGGAGTAACACGATGGAGCATGCATTGGCTGTTCAAAATCTTTCGGTACGCTATGGAAATCAGGACGTTATTTCTTGTGTATCGTGTCATGTGCCTCATAACACGATAGCTGCGATTGTTGGCCCAAATGGTGCAGGAAAATCAACATTAATCAAAGCTATTCTTGGATTTATTCGACCATCTGGAGGCTTAATTTCTTTGTTTGGGTTGCCTCTTGAGCGCGTACGAACAAAAATCGCATATATTCCGCAACGTGCTGATATTGATTGGGATTTTCCGGTCACTGTGTACGATGTTGTACTTATGGGGCGTTATCCTTCTGTTTCATGGTTTTCTTCATTATCTGCCACTGATCATGACATTGCACATGAGGCGATTGTTTCTGTTGGTCTTGAGCGATATCGTGATGTACCGATTTCGAAATTATCAGGCGGTCAGCAACAATTGTGTTTTCTTGCTCGTGCATTTGCAATGCAAGCCGATCTTTACATTTTAGACGAACCGTTTATTGGTGTTGATGCGCTGACAGAAAAAAAGATTATCACGCTGTTGCATAACCTTAAAAAAGCAGGAAAAACGGTTATTATTGTGCACCATGATCTGCACACGCTTTCGCTATATTTTGATTGGATCATTTGTCTCAATCGCTCCGTTGTTGCGCAAGGGAGCGCAAAAAATATTCTGAGTGATCAAAATTGGATCGCAAAAACATACAAAAGGATATAACAACATGGTATCGCTTATAGAGGCATATATTTCTCTTATTCCATTATGTGTTGGCATTATGGTGCTTGGATGTACGTGTGGCATGCTGGGCACTGTTCTTTTTTTGCGCAAAGAGAGCATGCTTGGTGATGCGATTTCGCATGCATTGTTTCCGGGGATTACGTTGACGTTTTTGCTAACACAAACACGCTCACCTCTTTTGCTCTTTGCAGGGGGCATAATAAGTGGTTCCGTTGCTCTTTTTTTAATGATGTTTGTGGTGCACGTTACCAAAATCAAAAAAGAGACAATTCTTGGAGTGATTTTGTCGGTTTTTTTTGGGTTCGGGTTTGTTATTCATTCGATCATCCAAAAACGACAACTCGAATATCAGGCAGCAATTAATAAATTTCTGTTCGGTAATGCCGCAACGTTATTGTCCCATGAAATTGTCGTGATTGTGTTCGTTTCACTGATTGTGCTTCTTCTTTTTTTTTCTCAAATAAGAATGCTGAGTGTTGTGTTGTTTGATCGTACATATGCCCAGGTATGTGGATATTCTGTGTATCGATACGATGCGTTTCTTTTTTTTCTCTTAATTCCAATAATTGCGTTAGGACTTCATATGATGGGCGTTATTTTAACGGGGACGCTTTTAATTGCACCGTCCGCAATATCCAGGCAGTGGACACGATCGATGCGTTCATTTGTCCTTGTTGCAGGTATCGTTGGTGGATTTTCTGCGTTATGTGGAACAATGATCAGTTTTTTTTATGAATGTATGCCGACCGGTCCCCTGATTGTTGTTGTAATGAGTATTTTTTTGTTCTTTTCACTTCTTTTTAATTCACGGTAAACTAAAGCGTATGGCACATATATTTTTCTCCATACAAATTGTTCTTATTGCTACTTTGGCGTCAATTGCGTGTACGATTCCGGGCGTTCTTCTTGTTGTGCGCGGTATTTCGTTGATGAGTGATGCAATGAGCCACTCAGTTTTGCTTGGAATTGTTGTTGCCTTTTTGTGCGTGCACACCATTCATTCACCACTTGTTTTTGTTGGTGCGGTGATCGCTGCCTGTGCAACCGTTTTTTTAACTGAACAAATAATTAAATCAAAACTTCTCAAGCAGGATGCAGCAGTAGGCCTTGTGTTTCCACTTTTTTTCTCGCTTGCGGTTATTTTGATTTCTCGGTACGCACGATCAGTGCATTTGGATGCAGACATGATTTTGACCGGTGAGATTTTATTGGCGCCATTTCAACAATATACTATTTTTTCCTACTCCATAGGTGCTCAAGCCTTGTGGAATCTTGTCGGTATTATTCTGTTCAATCTGATGATCGTGTGGTGTTGTTTTCGTGGGTTTCAGATAACATTGTTTGATCCAATGAGTGCTCGGGTCAGTGGCTACTCACCGCTTTTTTATCACTACCTTCTGATGATGATGACGAGTATGACAACGGTGTTTGTTTTTGATGTCGTTGGGACGGTGTTGTGTGTTGCATTAATTATTGTTCCGGCGGCAACCGCATTTTTGTACGCCAAATCATTGATTTCTCTGTTTTTTTATGCGATTGGTTGTGCGATTATCGATGCGATTATCGGTGTGCTGCTCGGGCTTTATTTTGATGTATCAATTGCCGGTTCTATCGCCTCAGTCGCCGGAGTTCTCTTTTTTTTGAGTGTTTTGATAAAAAAAGATCGATAAAACCTACTTTTTATCAGCATATAAATTCAAAGAGTTCGCGTTGCAGGCATTCCTTTTTCGGTCTCTCCCGGTTCCATCTTGCCTCCTGGAAATTCCCATTTGCCGTAAAGAGCATCTTGTTTTCCGCGTTTTGCTATAAGAAATGTATCATTTTTTTTTATAACTGCTGCAATTACTTTATTAAGCTTCAAATTCTGCATTTTTATATATCCATTTCATAACAGAAGTATGGCTGTTTTATTTTTCTATGTTTTGTAAAATAATGCCATCGATATCTTGCCATGAAATAATGTCGACGTCATGCAGTATTTTGCTCTCTTGCCCACCATAAATCAATATACCTTTTTTGATTGATAGCGTGTCATTCTGTGCTATATTGTTCCATTGCCGTAATGCATCAAAAAAATCAGATGCAATGCGATTGGCGGATTTGATTTCAATGGGGAGAAGTGTTCTTTGTTGTTCCATGAGGCAATCAACTTCAATTCTTCCATTCATATCACGCCAAAAAAAGAGCGTTGGGCGTTTTCCAATATGATACAGTTGTTTATATAAATCTGCGATGATAAAATTCTCAAAAATGTTTCCATACAGCCGGTCAATTTCGAGTGTATGTGTTGATTCTATCCCAAGAAGATGGCAAACGAGTCCCGTATCATAAAAGTATATTTTTGGTGATTTGGTAACGCGTTTGTTGAAGTTGTTAAAATATGGTTGTAGTAAAAAAATGATGTACGAAGCCTCGAGGATCGATATCCAGTGTTGCGCTGTTTTGAAAGTGATCCCGCATGAACCGGCAATTTCACTGATATTGAGCAGTTGACCAACGCGGGCTGCGCATAATGTGATGAATTTAAAAAATGCGTGTAAATCCCCGACATGTGCAAGTTGTCGGACGTCGCGTTCAACGTATGTTTGGATATAGGATGCCGACAGTAACGAGGCGGGGATTTTTTCTTGATAAATTCGAGGATAAAACCCGTTAAGGATATATTCCTTTACTGATTCGGTTAAAAGATTGTTGATTTTTAGTTCATGTATTGAAAAAGGTAACAGCGTTAAAATACCGACACGCCCAGCAAGTGATTGTGAAATTGTTTGATTGACGAGAAAGTTTTGTGATCCGGTAAGTATAAAATATCCTCGACGATCGCTTTGATCGACCTTAACTTGTATGGCTGATAATAATTGAGGCGCATATTGAAATTCATCGATAACAAGGCCATTGTCATTTTGGTGTAGTTCAAGAAAGCGCTCAGGATCGCTTTGCGCAAGATCGCGATTTTTTAAATCTTCAAGCGATACATACAGATATTCATTAAAAAACTTTTTGGCAAGTGTTGTTTTCCCCGATTGACGGGGTCCTGTGATAACAATGACCGGAAATTGTAGGTAGGTCGATAAAATCGATTCAATATCTCTTTTAAACATAGCCTTGTGCGAATTTGATACTCTATGACTAATTTAGCACAAAGTTCGGAAAATCGCAATAAAATTTGAATTTCCTGTCGTGGCAAGGTGAAAAGTTTCGCTCAATCTCTTTATCTTTGAATTATCGATAGATCAGAGAATGGAACAAGCATTGATTGATTTGTCATTCCTTTTTCTTTTCCATTATAGACAAGATACGATTCAGTTTCAGGTTCAAGTTGCCGAAAATAGGAAAGACCGGAAAGATGGTTCAGTGAAAATGTTTCAGTGTATTTGATTTCTATTGCCTTTATTGTACCACCCCACTCTGCAATGAGATCGATTTCATGTCCCGTGTGATCGCGCCAGAAATACAAATTTGTTGGTAATGCTTGATTTAACCGCATTTTTAAAAGTTCCAGGACCACAAGATTTTCATACAACGCACCTTTGAGATAATGAGTATCGATCTGCTCTTGATGTTCGAGGGTGAGTAATGAGCAGGCAAGTCCTGTATCATAAAAGTATAATTTTGGCATTTTGATGACACGTTTGCTGAAATTTTTGTAAAACGGTGGCACGAAAAAGATAATGTAACTTGCTTCCAGGACTGAAAGCCATGCGCGAGCTGTTGTATGGGAGATTCCGCAATCTTGAGCCAATGAAGTTAAGTTGATTGTTTGGCCAATCCGTCCGGCGCATAGTTTCAGAAAATTTTGAAACGTGTGCAAGTTTTCGATGTTTTTAAATTCTCGCACATCACGTTCAATATATGTTTGTATATAGCTTGGATAAAATTGCGTCGGTTGGATATGTCTTTGGTAAATTGCTGGATACCCGCCATAAAAAATGCGCTCAATAACTGATTGATGTGATGGGAGTGTGTTTAATTCGCTTATCGATAACGGCAATAGCGTTGTCATGCCTATTCTTCCCGGCAATGTTTGCGAAATTTGATGGCTCAAAACAAAGTTTTGTGAACCGGTAATGATATATCTGCCCGGTTCTTTTTTTTTATCAACGATCTCCTGCAGGTAAGAAAGAAGATCGGGAGTTTTTTGTATTTCATCAAAAATGGCGCCGTTTTGGTATGCGTTGAGAAAGCCGCGTGGATCGGCAATTGCCCGAGAACGTGTATCCAGATTTTCAAGTGAAACGTAAGGAAGATCGGGGAATGTATGTTCGGCCAGCGTGGTCTTTCCTGATTGCCGCGGACCAGTTATGCCGATAATTGGATATAATTGTTTGAAAGATTTGAGTATTTTTTGTAATTCGCGCGTTATCATCATGGACCGTGAAAATTGAAACTTATACTTTCAGTTTTACAAAATGACGAAATTTCCGCAAGATTTTCAAGAAAAATAGAAATTTTTCAAGCATGATTTCAGATAGAAAACAAATTGCATCATAATTATTTTCTATTATACTTATTGCTAATGACAGTTCAAAAAACAAGAACGAGAAAGAGAAAAAATGAAAAAATACGTGATACTTTTAGTGGCGATGGTAGTGAGTCAACATGCTTTTGGGATGAATACATTGGGAGGAGCTTTTTCTTCAAATCCAATTGCTTTTCTGTTAGAGCGATTGTTCAAGCCCGCAGCGCTTACAACAAATACGAAAGAAAGCGAAGTGCTGGTAGGTAATGATGGAAACGTGGTATTTGTACCTGAGCAATTTAGCTTAGATGAGTCTCTTGAGCTTGCGATTGGGATTGATAAAAGATTCTATGACGCAACAGTGCTTGAAGTGCTGAACGATATTGTTTTGCGTCAAAAAGGGAATCGGGTTAACGCGGTAGATGTTAATGGGAATACACCCTTGCATTGGGCATGTATTTTTAAAAATCATGATGTTATAAAGTTTTTGTCAAAAAATGGGGCTCGATATGACATTTGTGACAGCGATGGAAATTTTCCAGTGCATTATATAAGCGATAGTACTACGCTTGAATTGTTGTGTGCCGAATTTGGAAATGAAATTATAAATCTCAAAAACGCACAAAAAGAGACACTTTTAGATATTGTTGAAAGACACACAGATGTTTATAATAGCCGATTTGATCGTAATCAGGGTTTTCTTGAACATGCTAGAATAGAAAAAAAAATAGAAGAATTTAAAAAATATGCTTCTTATTTGAAATCGGTTGGTGCAAAACGAGCATCAGAGCTTTAATCTTCAAGACAGAATTGTGAAAAAAGGGGTGCAAAGCTTGGTTCTGAATTGTAATATACAGTGAACGCACAAAACATAACGAATAAAATTTGAATTGATTTTATAACCTGATCATGCGGTTAATCTCCATGATTAGGTTATTTTTTTATTTTAACTATACCTGTAATAATACAAAAAATAGCTTGCACTCTTAATGTTTTTCTAACACAATAGTATTGTTCATTTGAAAACCATAAGGGGTGTTTATGCATTATATTAAAAATAGTTTCTTGTTTCTGTTTCTGTCTGCTGGTGTGCTATGCGCATCGAGTCAAGATATTGTAAGGTTTTTTAGTCCGGAGGAAAGTGGAGTGATAGGGGACTTATTCCTTTCGTACAACGAGCTCTCTGAAAACGTTATTATTAGCCAATTACATACTATCTTAATCGATCAGAATAAAATGAATTTTTTTGATCGAAACACCGGCGAAACATGCCTGCATAGAGCATGCCAATTTTTAAAGCCTGAGGTTGTTCGGTGGTTGATAGGAAATGGAGCGCGTAGTTATCAGGATAGAGGTGGAAGGCACCCAATTCACTTTGTTGCAAGCAAGAATATTTTTGACGTATTTTCTGATGCAGAACTTGACATAAATGTAAAAAATGCAGCCAACGAGACGCTTCTTGATCAAACAAGCAGAAGGATGCGTAATATTTTGTCGAGCTGCGCTAATCATAATGAAGAGTTAGATCGGAATTCGCCATGTCATCAGCGATTGCGTGAGTTCGGTCGTTATATAAAACGCTTTGGTGCCAAAAGGGCACGTGAATTAGTGAAGCGATAACACTGATTTGTTTTGTTTAAAAGATCTTGATTTTGTTTTCAAATAATCTCTTTTCATAATATAATTATCCAATATCCAACGGATGATATCTTTCGTGTTTTTACCAATATTTTTTTTATCGCTTTTTACATTGTCTCTTTGCAAAGCAGGCGATGATCAGCAACCAGAAACGTTTACACTTCAAGAAATTAACTATTTTGAGCAATGTATCTCCCAAGGTTGGAATTTCCGTGCTAATGTTATTGCGAAAATTAACCACGTGCATCCTGAAAATGGAAAAACATTGCTTCATTATGCGATGTTTTCCTCAAACCAGGAAGTGACAAATTTTTTGATTGAAAACGGTATTGATGTTGAACGATATGATCGAGATGGGTTTTTGGGGGTACATTATATTAATACAGTATCTTTTTTATCTTTTATGATAGAAAGAGATCCAACTATGCTCACTGATACATGCACGCAGTCTGGAGTTTCTACGTGGCTTATTTTGGGCGCTCTGTTTAAAAATAATGATGAATATAAGAGTCTCAGGCAAAGATTACATATGAGGCTTACGATTATGAAATCATCAAAAAATCATAACAGTGATTTTTTTTAAATTTCCAAATTTTACAAAGAATCCAATGTTTTATACGATAAAAGATAGTCATATAAAACATTGGATTTTAGTTGGTACGTTCATTTTATATTCACTGGCCATTTTGCCCGTATCGTTGTTTCTATTGTCCCTTTTTAGCTATTGCTGGCCAAGATGAGTTCATGGAGCACTATCACACGGCATTAGTTGCTGAAATTACTGCGTATGCAAAAAATGGACCAAAAAAAACGATAGAAACGTTGTATTTTGGTGGTGGAACGCCAAGTACGTATCCGCTTCCGTTGCTTCTTGACACGTTTGCTATACTGAATAATGAGTTTATTTGGTCACAGAATCCTGAAATTACCCTTGAAGTGAATCCCGGGACGGTGACTGAAGAGCATTTGAAGGTATGGAAAAATATTGGGATAAATCGAGTGAGTATTGGTGTACAGAGTTTCAATGAAAAAGCACTGACAGATGTGAATCGGCATCAAAAGGTTGCTGATGTGAAAAAACTTTTAGATACAATTTTTTCGTATATTACCAATGTTTCTGTTGACATTATTTTGGGGTTGCCGGGTGTTTCGGCTCCTGATTGGAAATCGATGCTTGCAGTACTCGTTGCGTATCCAATTACTCATATATCGATGTATATTCTTGAGGTGCATGATACAACACAATTATTTTATAAACTCAAAACGGGTGTATTGCAATTGCCCAATGAGGAAGAAACGATTGACCTTTTTTATTGGACACGCGACTTTTTGGCAAATAATGGTTTTTTTTCGTACGAAATATCAAATTTCGCGCGAAGGGATATGATATCAAAGCATAATAGTTGCTATTGGGATAGAAAGCCTTTTATTGGTTTTGGACTTGGTGCATGGTCATTTGATGGTGAACGGAGATTCCAAAATGAAAAGAATTTAATGATGTATTGTAAAAAAGCGCTATCACACAGCAACGTGATTATTGAAGAGGAACGCGTCTTGGAAAGTCAGAAAAAAATAGAAATGATTATGCTTGGATTACGACGAGTGAATGGGGTATCTTACTCTCTCGTCGTGTCGGGCGATGAAGCAGAGCAAAAAAAAAGAAAAGTGTGTGTTGAGGCTTTGATTCAGGAAGGTTTGATGATTAGGACAGGCGATGATCGACTTGTGCTGACACCGCGTGGCTTAATCGTCGAAAACCGGATTGCGTCAGATATTATATAAAAAAGAGAGAGACGTAATGATGCAGTAATAATGATTTTTATGTGAGGTATAATTTATGACAAAGCATGTGAGTGTACGATTACCTGATGAATTAGTTACTGTATTAAAGGAAGGGAGAACCGTAGGGATCTTGGCGACATTTTCTGAAAAAGGAATTCCGAATACAACGCCGTTACAGTGGATTTATCCAAAAGGTACAGAAAGTTTATTGCTTTCAATTCACAAGGATCACGTTGGGTACCACAATATGGCGTGGCAAAAGAAGGTTATGATTTCCTTTTTAGAAGATGGGAATATTGCATACAGTGTTCTCGGTCGTGCAGGTGTTGTTCGAGCCCCTTCTGAAGTCCATCCTCTGGTGAATGTTGTTCGTATTGATGTGATTGATGTAAAAAATGATCAATCAGTATTAAGTAAAATTGACACAGGTGTTCGCATGAGTTATACGTCGTTTGAGGCTGAAGAGTTATCGCGTGCAGTGATGAATGAATTAAAAGAACTATCAATTTCATTGTAAAAGGAGTTGGGCATGAAATGTTATTCTCTCTTATTGCTACTTATTTTATATACATGTTTTATTCAAGCCGGGGCGGTTTTGGAACAAAGTGAGCAGGGTATAACCACGTTGCATGGAGATACAAGATTAGATACAGCAAATGAAGGACAAATAAAAGAAGGACAAAAGGTTGAGCAAAAGCCACAGCCAGAACAAGCACCGAAAAGTGAAACTCCGCAGGAACCTAATCTTGATCAAGGGCCGGTTCCGGTCGCTGTGCATCAAGAAAGTGGGGCGCCTCGACCGGAAGGCGAAAAAACAGTCCAAGAACCGTTACAGCAACCTACTGAACTACCGACACCTTTCCCTTCTGGGCCAGTTTTAGAAAAACCAACGGAAGCTCCGGTTTCTTCTGAACCAGTACAGCAACCTGCTGAATCGCTGACACCTATTTCTTCTGAGCCAGTGCAGTCGCCGCAACCATTAGTTTCTCCTGAACAAACAGAAAGTAAACCAGTACCTCCTTTGAATATTCCAATGAAGACCGAAGAGCAGGTCGAAAAACAACAAGCAATCATCGCGCCACCCATTGTTCCCGATGTTGTTCCAGAGCTGACGGAGCAAGAAATTGAACGCGAGATGCTCCCGGATACACAAATTGCGAACATCGATACAACAACGCTTGCAGAGCCGCAGGGGAATTGGTTATTCAAGCGGATGTGGTGGGAACGTTCCCTAGAAACGTATCAAAAACTGAAGGATTTAGTTGATAAGATCATGGATCGGCGCGTTGAGTTTTTCAAACAACGTTCTGCCTTAGACAAGGATCTCTTTGATACATTTTACATGGAACTTGGCATGGGTCTTGCGGAATTTTCAACGATTGTTCAAGATCTTATGGATCGACTCGAAAAAGAACAACCGCAAGAAGAGGTTATGTCCCAGAATCGGCAAACATTGCTTGATTCACTGCGGCTGGAAAAGGCAACAATCGAGCAGGTGAAAAAAAATATTGACGGTCTCAAGCAAGTTGACAATGCGATTGAAGATTCACTCGGTATTGTCATTGAGACAATTAATGCGGTGCGGCGTTATGAGCGTGATGGTTGGGATTTTTTCAAAGAAATAGGACAACTCTTGAATGAGAAAAAAGCGCGTGAACTATTCTATCGACTTGATGTTGCCTATCAGAATGTGAAGCAATTATCGAATTATTTAGAGCAATCATTTGCATCCTATTTTTCTGCACTGGAAACACGAGCGCGTTCTACCGTTGCCCAATTACATGATCAGATGAATATATTGAAAGAAAAAGGAATCGACCTACGAACTCGAGTTGCATTGTTGGATCAACCGGAGGAGGTACCGGAACAGGTGCTGTCGGTTGAGCAAGGGCAAGAAGAGGAAGAAGAACGGGTAAAAAAACCGACATCCTGGTGGAGGACGATCATTGATACCGTTAAGTCGTATTTTTGATATCGTATTATTTCGAATTTTTTTAAAATCTGTAAAATAGTGTCAGTTGCTATTTTACAGATTTTTTTTATAATGAAATATATTTATAGCAATAATGCTGCCTGAGATTTGTTGGAGGGGAATGATTTTCTTCTTAGTGTTTTTTATAATGAATACTTTTCTGCATGTAACATGTTCTGATTTTGTGAAAACTGATATTAAAAATCTTCAAGATGACTGCGGTAAAATTGAGTCTTTGATTGAGGACGAGAACCGAAAGATCAGCGATTCGGAGGAAAAGATTAAATCTTATGAGCGCATATTGTTTTCAAAGAAAGAATCGCTCAAATCGCTTGAAAAACAAATCGAAGAAGAAAAAAATGAGCAACAAATAAGAAAAGACCGATTTGCTTGCTATAAAAGATTATTTTTTGATCCTGACGACAATGATGTCACGATTGAAAATGTAAAAAAAATTGATTTAAAACCGAAACGATGTTTCCATCAAAACGAGTCGAACAAATCAGAAAATGGTGAGTGTGACATCTGTAAAAAGATAGGTAAAAAGCTCAAGGTTTACAATTTAGAAATGGTCCGTTACGTTTTTGATAAAGAATATCAGGACAAAGACATGATCAAAACAATACTATCTTGCGACGTTATTGGTTTTACGTCTGAAGATTTGTTTCATGAGAATCAGGAGAATAATTTAGAATTTTTCATTTTAAGGCACCAGATAAACACTATGGAAGATTATAATCGATGGGTGCCGATCTGCTCCATTTCGTCGTTGATAATCTTGAGAAAGTTGATCGAAAAAAAAGATTTATCCGTTGATGAGGTTACAGAATATATTAATGCTCATCGCAGCCTTGCCGACTACTGGCCTTCTATTCTTTTTAAAAGAGATTCCTTTGTAGCAGATGTCAAAAAATGGATACAGGCAAAAAATGATTATGAGCAAAAAAATACTCAGATTGATAAAGAAAATAACAATGTAATCGTGAGTAACGTGGGATATGACAATGGAATAAAAAACGATCAAAGACGCAAAATAAAAAATACTACGAAAATTAATAACGGTGTTCCCTTCGGGAAAAAAATCGCGCGATTTTTATGTTTTTTTGTTGTAGCTGGTTTGGGCATGTACGGTTACAAAACAGGAATAATACGTAACACACTTACCCGTTATAGAAAATCCTTGTTTGTGGGCGGTGTTGGTTTGGTGTTCCTTGGTTTATGTAAATACTTTTCACAACCGTTTTTTAGAATTATAGGGCGGGGATATAAAAAATATGAAGGTACAAAAGAAATTTCTAAGCAAAAACGTGAACATGAGAAAATTTTGTTATTATTACGTCCTGGTGATGACAGTAAAAATGTTATTTTATGTTGTGAAGCACGAGATTGCTACATCGGTGCACCAATGGCCAATCCCGTACTTAAAGTGGACAGAGGTTGTTTCTTTGCCCTTTTTAATGAAGAAGTGAAAATGTCAGATTTCAATGCTAACCTTGTTCGTCTTGCTGATTTTAGAGATAATAGTCGAACATTTTTTTTAAAAAAGGGCACGCGTGAGATTTTGTATCGCGTGGTTATACTCGAGGCAAAAAAAATAATTAAAAAAACGCAACAAAAGCAAACTCTATATATTTCTGGTCAGTTAGCATATGATTTTTTGAGTCATCATGAACAAAGCAATGAGAATTCTTTGTTAAACCAAGAATTCCCATGTATTACAAAAGATGAAAATAAAGAAATAACTGGAGAATGTACGATAAAGTTTGTTGCTGTTGATAATGAAAAGTATAAGCTGGCTGCTGATGGTTCCTTTCCATTTTCTCAAATATATTAATGGGGTACGAATGAAATTTGCTTGTATAATTTTGTTATTTTTTCACTTTTTTACAAACGCTATGGATAATCAGGAGCAGAACTTGTTTCAGACTTGCCATGCTGTTCCTCATGAGATTTGGTGGATGCTCGATGATTTGGAAGCTGATATTTTAAATTTTCTTTCTTGTTGTAAAGGGTTAAAGGAGGCCGGGTTCCTGGAGGCTTATAAGAAGATACGAAGCAAAAATCTTGATCAAAAAGCGAAACGGCATGTTGTACGTTATATAAAACATTTGCAAACAAATGAGAACAACAGTCCTTTGATATCTGGCAGTGATACCATTTCTTCATTATTAATTGATGAAATCAATGAGAAAATCACTTACTGGTATTACGCTATAAAAGCTGATCTTAAAGAATATTTGAAAATTGTGAATTATTGCCGTTTAAACTCTGACAATGTATTATCAACGAATCAGATAGAGTTTCAGCGTTGGCCTCTAAAAAATTCTATCAAAAATGAAATTGAAAGATCGTTACCTTTTAACGCCAAAGACGTTTTAAGAGGCGGCAAGGCAGTAGCTATCTTATGGAACAAAGAGACGGAAAGCGGCATGCCATACACAGTCTTGAGTGCATCTATGAATAACATTCAGCAATATGTTGAGTCGCTGCAGGGATCTTCTGTGTGTCTTGTGAGGATTATCCTGCCCTGTCAACTATGTTTTAAGGACATGCTGAAATTATATTGTCAGAAGCATTTGGATTTTTCGAAACTTCCAAGTCCAAGTGATATATCATATACAGATGGGTCTACCTTATTTCATTATATTGCATATCGTGGGCGGGACACACTAGATGATGACGTTGAATTAATGCGTAAATTCCTCAAAAAAGAGCAAAATAAAAGAGATATTATAGAAAATACGAATGATGTTGGAAATACGTTATTACATAGTGCTGTGAGGAACGGTAAAGTGGACTTGATGCAGTTCTTGCTCTCGATAAAAGAGAGTGTGTACAGCGTAAAGAAATATGGTGTTGATTTGCTTGGCATTTCTCTTGATAATCGTCGACGAGATACTTTAGTGCCACTGCTTGTTACTCATGGTGCAGATATAAATAAGCCAGATAAAGATCGAAATACTGCGCTGCACGTGGCGGTAAGAAAAACGTATCCATTTCTTGTGCGGTATTTTCTAGAACATGGTGCGGATTGCATGTCAGAAAACAACGAAAAGGACATTCCGCTTTTTTGTATGGTGCGTCGTGATGATGTAGTTGCTTTAAAAAAATATCAGGAAACATTAGGACATTTTCTGGATTTTGGTTTTAATATCAATACGCAAAATACAACGGGTGACACGTTGTTACATATCATGGTAAGGAATGGTCATGATACAGAACTTTTCGCTCTTCTTCTTGATCATGGGATAGCCGTGAATATAAAAAACAACGATGATCAAACGGTGATCGATCTTGCAAAAGTTAATAAAACATCCGGCGGTGACTTTTGTTTGATCTTAAAAGAGCGCGGGTTGCTGTTGTCGGACGAGTAAACTGGAATTATTTGATACGTTTGTCTTGTACTTGAAATCCACGATCTTCAATGATTGTACGAATTTCGTCAGCAAGCGCCCAATTTTTTTCCACGCGTGCCTTTTCTCGCTGCTTCAAAAGTTGTTTGATATCTTCCGGATATTCCAGGCTTTCTTCTTTGCCCTGTTCAAGGGTCAAGCCACACATCTCCTGGAGTATCATTTTTACAGCACATTGTAGCTGAATGTTCTGTTTTACTTCATTCAAGTGTTCAAACAATATTCCCAGCATTGCAGCAGTGTTGAAATCATCACGCAAACAACCGATCATCTGTTCGGCAATTGGTTGTGAATAGACATGTTCAAGCTTTGTTTCTGCAGGTACACTATTCAGTAATATGCATAATTTTTTATATGCTTTTGCATGACCTTCCATAGTTTCGTACGAAAAGGGGAGCGGCGCCCGATAATGATGTGACAAATAATAGTAACGCAATATCATTGGATCGTATTCTTGAAAAATATCTTTTAATTGAACAAAATTGCCAAGCGATTTAGACATTTTTTCTTCGTTACTCATGACAAGGCCAACATGGAGCCAATAGGTTACAAAATCGTGTCCCAAAAGAGATTCAGATTGCGCAATCTCATTTTCATGATGAGGAAAAATAAGATCCAACCCCCCTCCATGAATATCAACAAAATCACCAAGATATTTTTTTGCAAGTGCAGAACATTCAATGTGCCAGCCGGGTCGACCGATTCCCCATGGACTTTGCCAAAAGAAATGCTCAGTTTCAGATTTCCATAAAGCAAAATCGAGAGGGTTGTGCTTTTCCTCTTTAACATCATGGCGCGTTCCTGAAAGTAAATTTTCCCTGTTTTGATGAGATAATTTCCCATAGCCCGGAAACTTTTCAATCGAAAAATAGACGCTGCCGTTTATTGCGTATGCATATTTCTTGTTGATGAGTTCTTGGATGAATGTGATGATCGGATCAATATTTTCAGTAACACGTGGTTCGTGTGTTGGGGTGATGCAGTTGAGTGCGGTCATATCTTTTTTAAATTGTTCGATGCAGTTATTTGCGACAGCAAGGTATTTGCTCTCATCTTGATAAATCTGTGCGGATTTTTTGAGCAATTTATCATCAATATCGGTATAATTTCTGCAATAGGTGACTTCGTAGCCAAGTTGTGTCAAAAAACGATATGCCACATCAAAAAAAACATAACAACGTCCATGCCCAATGTGTGCATAGTCATAAGGAGTGATGCCGCAGACGTACAGAGCAACCCTTTTTTCAGTGTGCGATTTAAAAATAGTTTTTGTGCCTGTTTGTGTATCTGAAATATGTATCATAAAATAGTAATTGGAAAGTAAGCATTGATAGTATAATCAGACCACAAATAGCGAAAAAACGCAAGGATAATATGGGTGATTTTTGTCGGCGTACAAGGTGAAATTAATTCATGTGGCATCCATGATGACATGAGTATTGTCGGGCAAAAGTTCTGGAAATTCATCTTTGGTAAATACATGACCAGATTGATACATTTTTGGGTACCAATTATCTTGAGTAGCTATTGCTGTGATATACAGATGTTTTACTCTCTCCTTATTTATTTTACTCAATAGAGATTTTATAGTTTCTGTTGCATAAAGGCATTGTTCGTGACCTCGTTTCATATTGTACACTACAGCTAATCGAACAACCTGTTCAGTTATGTTTTCGGGTGCATTCATGAAAAATTTTTCTTTCTTTGCGCAATTGAACAACTCCTCTTCAATCTTGCTTGACCGTTGAGTAAAGTGGTTCCAGTTATAAAATTTATAATATAAAAGCATTGTTTTTAGATTGTTATTTTTTCCGTATGCAATTGTTATACACCATGGATTATAGACATATGGAACGTTATTTGAATAATCATAAAGCGTAAAAGAATACTGAGTATCCAAGTATCTTGCGTCAAAAGAGCAAATACAATTATTCTTCAAAGTAGTAACCAACAAAATAAGCCGCTCAAAATCTTTTTGCCCATCATAATCTTGTGCGTAATTGATAACCTGATTATTCATAAGCACTTGCTTGAAAAAATAAGTCAAAAAATAATATCTCTGAACAATAAAATTATTTTCGTCCTGAAGCCATGGACTATTTTTCTTTACGTAACTGTCAAGCTGTTTTTCTAATGTTTCCAAAGCTAACCGCTTATATTTGGTAAACGTACATTTCATTTCCTTTTGCATCAGCCTTTTAATAGTTGCTTCGCGAAAATTTTGTCCCTTCGGCGATGCATTAAAATACGCTTGTAAATCTCCAGAGAAAAAATTTTTGCAACATGATATGAGACGTAATTGTGTATTTAGAGAGAGGAGTGAAACTATGATCTCTACAGTTTCAGGTGGGAGATTTTGAAAGAAGTCATCGCTCTCCCCGTTTCCTGAAATTTTCCCCAAAACAAATTCTTCTTCAAAATTCCTTTGTTTTACTACTTCACTCACTTTAAATTTGTAAAAAAAATTAACACCGGAAGATAATATGATTAAGAGAGAAAAAACATGTATGAAAAGCATTTGAATATTCGGAAAAAACTATTGCGATTAGATACCATTATTTTTCGTTTTTGTTATCATTAATTCTAATCAGTATCTACTTTTTGAGAAGAAAATGAAATACACATTACCCTCACTGCCCTATTCATACGACGCGTTATCTCCCTACATTGATGCAAAAACAATGGAGATTCATCACGCAAAACATCATCAAGGATACATTGATAAATTAAACGCAGCACTTTCAACACACCCGGAAATAAACACACCGGTTGAGAAAATGCTTTCAGATTTGTTATCAGTCCCCCAAGACATTCGCATTGCGATCCAAAATCAAGGCGGTGGACATATCAACCACTCTTTTTTTTGGCAACTTATGAAAAAAGGGGGCAGCCAACCAAAAGGCTCAATTGGCGATGATATAAAAAAATGGTTCGGAACAATCGATGCATTTCAAGAGCAATTCAGTAAAGAAGCGCAAACCCTTTTTGGCTCTGGTTGGACGTGGCTTGTTACAGATAAAAATGGAACATTAAAAATTGTATCAACAAAAAATCAGGATACGCCAATTTCACAAGGGCTTATGCCACTTTTAGCTCTTGATGTGTGGGAACATGCCTATTATTTGTCATATCAAAACAGGCGCCCTGACTATATTGCTGCATGGTGGCATGTCGTCGATTGGGAAATGGTTGAAGAACACTACAGAATGTGGAAAAAAGCTTCTTAAGGAACTCTATGTCAAAAAAAAATAATTTTGAATCACCCGATACGCACCAAAATGATATAAAATCTGAATCGCAAGAGTATCACATTCGCAAAGACAAGGTTGAAAAATTAAAGGAATTGCATATTTCGCCATGGCCAGCAAAAGTAGATGCAATTGCAGACAACGCCGCGCGCGTTAAAGATGAATTTGATGTGCAGCAGGGCAATAAAATCTACACAACTGCCGGAAGACTCAGAGCGATTAGAAAACACGGAAAAACAATCTTTGCAACGCTTCAGGATCATACCGGCTTTTTGCAGATTTACATCAAACAGGATCAGGTAACAGAAAAAGAGTTTTCTCTTTTTGATAATTACATTGATATCGGTGACATTATCACTGCAACGGGCACATCGTTTCGAACAAAAATGGGAGAAATCACGTTGTTGGTTACGCGACTGTCGTTATTATCAAAATGTTTGCGACCATTACCTGAAAAATTTCATGGACTTTCAGACACAGAAACCAAGTATCGCCAACGCTATCTTGATCTTATTTCCAATGAGGAAAGCAGAAATCGTTTCGTAAAGCGATTCCAAATTATAAAAGAGCTACGATCACTCCTTGACGAACATGGCTATCTGGAAGTTGAGACGCCGATGCTCCATCCGTTGTATGGGGGCGCCGTTGCAAAACCATTTGTTACGCATCACAATGCACTTGATATGGAATTGTACTTGCGAATCGCACCGGAATTGTACCTCAAGCGGCTTGTTGTTGGTGGATTTCCTCGTGTCTATGAAATTAACAGAAACTTCAGAAATGAAGGAATATCGACGCGACACAACCCAGAATTTACTATGCTTGAGTTTTATACTGCATATGTTGATTACGAAACAATTATGAACTTTACCGAAACACTCTTACAACGTGTCATACAAAATGTTTGTGGGACAACCGATATCACTTTTAATGGACATACACTGCATTTTGGCAAAACCTTCAGCAAGATTAGCATGCTCGATGCAGTGGCGTTTAAAACTGACAAATCTACGGACGCACTTTGCAAAAGAGATACACTCGTCGAAATCGCAAAAGTACATGGCATTGATCATAATGAAGGTATTTCGTGGGGTGCTTTGCTTGCACTCTTATTTGAGCATTTTGTTGAGAAACAACTTATTCAGCCAACATTTGTTACTCAATTTCCAACTGATATTTCACCGCTTGCAAAAAAGAATGCGAATAATCCACAATTTACTGATCGCTTTGAGCTTTTTGTTGCGGGCATGGAATTAGGGAACGGATTTAATGAATTAAATGATCCATTTGATCAAGCCGAACGATTTAAAGAACAGCTTGCAAGTTATAGCGATGAAGATGAACGTCACTTGTTTGATGCAGATTACATTCAAGCGCTTGAATATGGCTTGGCCCCAACATCAGGTGTCGGCATTGGCATTGATCGTCTTGTTATGTTTTTAACTGATGCGCATTCTATTCGCGATGTTGTGCTTTTTCCAACACTCAAGAAAAAATAATGGCCGTCATTCTCGATGTAACTGTTGTGCCGTTATCTGGAAAAAATGATTGTGTCATTGATGAAAATGGGAAGATAAAATGGTATCTCAAAAGTGCCCCAGAAAAAGGGAAGGCGAATCAAGAATTAGTTCGTTCGATTGCAGGATTACTGTGTGTGCCACAAAATACCATCTCAATACTTACTGGATCTTCTGGCAGGAAAAAACGGGTAAAAATTGATACGATATTGTCCAAGGAAGATGTGCTAAAAAAAATCAGCGACCAAAAGTAACCCAACTTCTGCTCATTATATACCCTATATACCCTTTTCTACACCGTGGGGACATTGCCAAGTGTTCCACTTATTTTTTCTCTTTTCAATGCATTCTTGAACAGTACATGTTATTGATGCCGACCATTTTTTTTTAGCGTTGTTGTTAATTTCATGCGTTTCTTTTGTTGTTGCTGTTGTTTGTTTCTGTTTTCGTTTCGCGTAATATTGCTTGCAGTAATCAAAACCTTTTTTTGCTGTATAACCAAGGGAAACAAGAGCAGTAACGCATCCAAGTGTCATTTTTACCGGATGAAATATCACAAGTCTTGAAGTTAAATAATTAAAAGATACATCGTGAGAAACTTTATTTAAATTAATGTTTTCTTTTTTTATTCTATTATACAGATCATAGATAGCTTCGTTTTCTACAAGCAGTTTTTCATAGGGTTTTTTAATAGATTCGATATCGCGGTCATAATCGCTTTTCAATTCATCTACTTGAGATTGTAACTTCGCTGTCCTGTACCCGTCCCAATAGGTATTGGCAGAGAGTCTAAATGATACCTTATAAAATTTCTCTAAAATAAACTTTATATTGGGATCATTAACATCGAGCGATAATTCGTTTTCTGCCATTATTTGTTCAACAAATTCGTTATATGTCATAAAATCGTGTGTGTATGTTGCAAAACATAACACAAATAAACTTGCTGTAATAATAACTTTCATTGGCTTATAATTCATAAAAACCCTTATCGAATTTCAAAAACAGTTATTTCTTTTGTTGCAACAGTTGTTTTTTGATTTTGTTTACGCTTTGCGCAATGTTTTTTGCAATAGTTATAAATGTCAGAGACTGCACAATACAAAAATGCCACTCCACCGGAAATGAGTAACGGTTTACCATACCATGTATCCCACAAACGACCCACGGATGCGCACAATTTATCAGCACAAGTTGGATCATAGCCCATTGCGTGCACTTCGGCATCAATCCTATTATCTGGAAAACCAATGCTTTTTAGAAAATCGATATATTCTTCTCTTGATGGTTTGATCTTATTTTTCAAAAGATTTTCTTTATAAACTCCCAGGCGTAAAAAAGAAAGCTCAAGCTCACGATCCTTGCATAATTCTTGTGTGGTAGCAGACCGTTTTCTTTTATTGTAATTATAAATGTCAATAAGAGCAGAACCCGTCTTTCCTATTTCTTTATCAAGATTGTTCAAATATTTTTCAGTGGTAATGTCATTCTCCGACGCTTCATTTACCGCGGCATCAAGAATAACATCACCTTGAAGCAGTTGTTCTAAACTAGTTTCATTTTGATCTGACCATTCACGATATGTTGTTGGAACTTCCTGTTGACTGTCCGATCCTGTTGATTCCTTGATATCTTCTGCCATTAAATGCGCCAAGCACATACTGATAGCAACGCAATAAAAAACCTTAAACCATATTTGTTTCATATTTATTCCTTACTCTTTCGTGTTATCAAACTTCAAAAATAGTTATTTCTTGTGTTGCAATAGTTGTTGTTTGTTTTTGCTTTTGCTTCGCGCAATATTTTTTGCAATAATCAAAACTCTTTTTTGCCACATAGCAAAGGGTTGTGCCAGAGATAATAGCGGCAGAAATCATTGCAAAGGGTTTTAAAAACGAAGAAAATGAAAGCTCTTTTCGAATTCGTTCAATTTGCTCCCGAGCCTGCGAAATTAATTCTGATTTTTTATTGGCTGATGTAATTTCTTGATTTATTATTTCCGTTAAATCTGCTAAGTGTTCACGTGTATTTGCCATTTTCTCACGGACATGGTAGTAATACGTCATATAATCTTCCATAAGATCATCATATTTGGTTTTCCAATCTACAGAATCAGAATCAAGCTTAGTCTCTTGCGCACCGAGTTCTTTGTTCTCACTGTTATCAAGATCACCATTCTTTTCGAAAATTTCATTAGAAGTGTTCGAGGCATCAAAATCATTCGAAGAAAGAGCCAATTTGCGATATGTTGTTGGAACTTCCTGTTGATTGTCCGATCCTGTTGATTCCTTGATATCCTCTGCCATTAAATGCGCCAAGCACATACTGATCGCAACGCAATAAAAAACCTTAAACCACATTTGTTTCATAATTATTTCCTCAATATAAAATTACAAAAATAATTATAAACAATTAGGGAAAAAAGTAAATAATCAGGAAGAATGTGGAAAAATTGTTTCAATTTGAAATTAATAGATCTGCTGAATTTCAAGCAGAAAAATGTGACTCCTGTTTTCTGCTTTGTTTATGCTTCGCATACAATCGTTTGCAGCAATCATATGCTTTTGAGGTCAAAAGACAAACTGAAGCGAACAGAGGAGCTGATACAAACAGCATTTTTATTGGATGCAGTTTGACAATATATGCAAATGCCGACGCAAGCGAAGATGCATGTTCACGATTTGTTTTCTCATATGTCAAAAAGACATCATGTTGCAATTTAAGATCATTGTTCTCGGCCCAGAGAGCCATACAGAGTTCCACTAACGCTTCTTTGTCATAACGTGTTATATAATCTTGACGTGTTATATAATCTTGTATTTGCCGACGCTTGGATTCCAGATCCGCTCTCTTTTGCTCATTATGTACCCCAGCAGGAGTATGAGATGTTTGATTATTGATTTTAATGTGGTAATCTTGAACATCGAAAGCAACGGTACCGTTCCCTGGAATTTCTAATACGACTTTGTTTTGATTATTTGTCGTTGATGTGACCTGCGTCGTCTGGCTTGAAACATGATGATTTTCTGCATGAATTGATACATCAGCACTTGACAAAACAATAAGAAAAATCGCATTCAATCTATTATTCATAACATCCCTAACGCTTTATTGGTTTTTTTGACTTCTCAGGGCTCCATTTTCTTCTAAAACACCAATCGCGGCCGCATTATTGGCATTATATGCCAGATCAAGTGGTGTATCCCCATTTTTGTACTGTTTATTAAGGCGATTTTTATAGAAGGGAATTTTTACAATATGTTCCAATATGTCCTTTGCGCTAAACTTTGCGTTAATTTTTTCCAAGAATATATTAACCGTAAATGGAAGGTTGTTGGTAGTGAGCAGACAAGCCTGAAATATGTCTCGATTATGCTTAACATGCTGGGCAGTTACAGCGCCGTGATATAAAAGGAATTCAATTACTTTCAGATTTTTTTCTTTAGACGTCTCAGTTTTGTATGCTTTTCTTGATTTTAAGGCTTGATCAAGAGGAGTATAATTATCCAAATTCTTTTGTCGAAGTGCTTCATGAAAAAATTTTCCTTCAGAGAGCATCTCCAAAACGTCTGGATAATTTAATTCTGCCACAAGATGTAGTGCGTTATTGTTGTTTTTTCCTAAAAAATTTATATGAATACCATTGTTGATTAATGCCTTAACATTTCCTTGGAACCACTCGAAATGATTGTCGTCAACAAGATACCACACTCCCCGCCTATTATTATAGTGCTTTATCTGGAAAAGAAGCGCTGAATTACCATCTCTGTCTCTCTCGTTAATACAAATATCTGCAAAAAGTTCGATGCATTTTTTTGGGTAGAAAAATAACAGTGTGTAATTTTTCTTAGTTTTTACTTTTAAAATATCATTGTTAAAGGTTTTGTAATTTTCAAGATTATATGGTAAAGAAGTTGTTCGCAAATTTATATGACCAAAGTAATTAGTGCGATCAAAAACAGTGTTTGCAGAGACATCTTGTATAATGTACTTGCTACATTCCGAATCATAGCTATTATTTTTTAGCACATCGCCTACCACACTGTATAAAAAATTGTCTTTAAATACAAGTCTTGCAAATGGTACATATGACTTCACTATTTTTTCAATACAAATCTTTGCTTTGTTATATTGTATCTCTAGTTTTTTAATACTTTTTTTTGCAACAAAATCATCATCAACTAGGATCAATTTCGCGTTGTCATTCTTCTCTATCAATGGAGTAAAGATAACGAGGCGAACTAACTCATTAACTAAACTATTATCATTATCAATAGTAATGATAATCGGTACCTCCTTTCTCAAAATCTTCAAGGTAATGTAATTGGGAAAAATCATCCCTGATTCAAAAAATTCTTTGTCGCAGCGAAAGAATTTGAGAAAAAAAGTAGGATCGGTGACGAGCTTGTTATATTGTTTGTTCCAAGCTGATCCCAATCCATCAGGCGTGTCCTTATGGCCTTTGTTATAACCTTTATTAAATACGTCTCGATCATAGTTTTTTTCAAAAAGATTTTTTCGAGCAATATCATCAACAATTTTCTTAACTTTTTTGGTGTTTAACTTCTTCAGCAGCTGATACGCTTTCTCGTGGGTGCGAAGGAATGCTGTTCCGGCGTCAGATTTGATAATAAACAATAATTCAATAGGCAAGTTGGTAAATTGATGTGTTGAAAGCTGAAGTTCCTCTGATGAGGCAAGGAGTAGAATTGGATAGATAAGGAACGCAAGATATAAAAACATGCAAAATACCAGAAAAATTACAACAAAAAAAACCTAGCACAAAATAAATTAGATAAGCAAGTCCTGTTTGAAATAAACTGGTGCGCCCAGTAGGAGTTGAACCCACAACCTACAGATCCGAAGTCTGTCGCTCTATCCAATTGAGCTATGGGCGCATCTCTACTATAGATATCATAGATAAAAAAAATACGCTAATTTTTTTGCTTCAACTACTTATTTTATATTAACTGGCACGACCTTTTCCTTTTCAGGTGTATGCGGTATTACAATGACCATTTCTTGTTGTGCCATATGAAGATCAATCGTCAACTTTTGAAGATCAATGGGATATTTTGTGGTTATTGTTTTAACAATTTTTTGTTGCTTGGACGATGACGCACGTATTGTTCCGGCATCTTTGTTTTCTTCAGCAGTTTGTTTTGATGTTGTAACGATGTCAATTGAAAGATTATTATATCCATAAGAACAAGATAACGTAACAACCGTATCAGGATTGATCTGAATAATTGCTTTTATTATGGGAGGCAGCGACTCTAAAAACATTAATTTTGCCTGACAGCATGCAGTAGTATCAACGTTTTCAAGGCCATTGATAATAACGGTTACATTATCCGGATTTTCCTGGATAGAAACGTGAAGTATACCGCTTTCTGGTTGTTGTAATGATGCAACATATGAGGAAATTGAGCTCCCCAACTTTTGGGTTTGGTGAATTACCTCACTGCCCACTGAATGCAGTAGGGAGCCGACGGAGTAGGCTAAATCCTTTGAGTTTTTTGCAACAGATGCGAAATTTTCTTGAATTTCTGAAGCCTGTACACTATTTGCACGTGATCCGCACACGATGAGCGTGACCAAGATGCATAGAACTGATCGAAGATTAAGCATGGAAATCTCCCGAGATTATGGTAGAATAAGTCATATACAATACTACGTAAACTATATAGAATATAGCAAAAAAGATGTTCCCGAGCAAGGTTTTAAAGAAATAATGAAAAGTAGAAATTTAAAAGAAACAGAATTGATTTATGGTGTGCATCCGATCACCGAAGTGTTAAAACAAAAAAAGCGAAAATTATACACATTGTATACAACATCCAATACACCGGAAGCATTTGATGAAATTCAGCCGTTGCTTGCCAAAGGATGTAACATACAATATGTTGATCGTGAAATACTTGCCAAAATGTCAGGAACTACCGATCACCAGGGGTTAATAGCACGTGTTCAGCCCTATGTGTACAGAAAAAAAATGTTTGATCCGGCTGCAGAACCAATTCTTATTTTGTTGGATTCGATACAGGATCCAAGAAATGTTGGTTCGATTATCAGAACAGCGGCATGCACGGGTGTGAATGGGGTGATTATACCAACGCGTCATGCATCTCCATTGAGTGCAACGGTGCACAAAGCAGCAGCGGGTCTTACTGAACGAATAGCAATCATGCAAACAACATCTTCGGGTCATGCACTTGAATTGCTTAAAAAAGCGGGATATACGACGTATCTCACGACCGTCGAGGGAGCCCCGATCCATGAAATGATGTTTCAAAAGCCGCTTTGCCTCGTGATTGGAAATGAGGGAAAGGGAATTTCCAAGACATTATACCACTATGGAGCTCAAGTCTCTTTACCACAATCTGCTGATGATATTTCATATAATGCTTCAGTAGCAGCCGGTATTTTTATGTTTTATGTAGCAACGAACAAATAGCGATACTATTTATTCTATAAGCGTTTTAATCAATGCCAAGCGTTTTAATCAATGCCTCAATCACACGTCTTTTTGTTGTCTTTTCATTTCGTGCAAGCGGTATTAATTCTCCCTTGATGATTTTTAAGATCTCGTTTGCATTTTGTTGTGTTATATCCTTTTGGTCTGAGATCGACCTTATGAAATCATTAAGTGTTACGTCCTCTGGATCAATATTGTTCATGTCCGCTTGATAGTATATGTATGTATCAAGTAAATATTTGACAACAGCATATTTGCGTGCGTTATTTTGTTGTATTTCGTTTTCCTTTGAGATATCATTTTTTTCTTTGCGAAGCTCAATGACTTTGTTGATTCCGTGTAGTCCAATATCAAATGCACCTAGTAGTCCGACAAAGCGTACGGTCGGAACGAAAAAGAGTCGTTTTGTTGCGTGTCTTTGCAATGCTTCCATTTTTGACGAGATATTTGGATTGATCAAAAATTGTGTCAGAGCGCTCAAGGATGTTCCCGCAAAGACAGTTCCCCAGGTATGCAAAAGATTCTTTGAAGATTCAATATTATCCTTGATAATGGCGTCAATTTTATTAATGATAGCCAACCCCTCATCCGTTTGTGTTTTGGAGAATAATGATTGCGCAAAGTTTTTGATGAGTTGCTTGGAGAATGTTGTTCCCCGCAATGACTTTGGAAGTTTTTGTTCCATGCGCGGTGTGATAATATAAGAAATTTTTTCTATGATTTTCGATTTGATTTCTGGGTCTTCATCTTTGTGTTGGACGATGTATTCATGTATTGAACCATGTCTGTATATGTCGGATATGACGTGGGTGATCTCTTCTTTACTTATAACATCAGAAAAACTGCGGCCAATATTTTTTAAAAATAGGTTGTCGATGTGCTGAAAGAGGTGTTGTTGCGATTCCTCTTTTAGTGCGATGATATTTTTTTCAAGTCTATCTTTTTGGTTTCCAAGTATATCTTGTGAAAGAAGGTAACCGGTACCAATGACACCCCCGATGACGACTGTTTTTTTCAAAAGAGATGATTCTGAAGTTGCAGCCTCTTTTTCGAATCCATTTTGATCCTGAAATTGCTTGTATTCCTTGCTGTTTTCTTGGTTGTTTTTTGACTTTTGCCTTTTTGATGATTCTTTTACCGAGTATTTTTGTATATCAGATGCATCCTTTAGTTTTTTCAAGGAGATGTTATTGTTGTGCTGAATGTTCTGTTGAAAATTTGCCTTAGGCATTTTGAATTGAGCATGACAAGCAATTTGGTTTCTTTTGTTGTTATAGAATCGTTTTGGCGTCTTCTTTGATGACTTCTGTTTTAATAATTTCTGAGGATGTTTAATTGTGGTGAGCATGCCATAATTTTGGCTTTGGCATACCAGTAACAAAGTAAATAAAGTTGAAAAAAATGATTTTGTATTCATGGTTGTCCCTAACTTGTAATACGTTTACTATGGTTATTTTTTAAAAAGTTCTGTGTAGTATTGATCGATGATTGCAGTGGCGGTTCCAAATATGGCAGTGAAGGCAGCATAATTGGGCACGAAGCGTGATGCATAAAGCAATGACCTCTGTTTATGAGATGGTATTTTTAATTTTCTTATTTCTCGTGTGGTTGTAATTACCGCGGGTAAAAGCGCGTACAGACTTCCCTTTTTGACGTAATCTACAAGATCTGTCTTTTTTTGCATGTCGGATGCGTGTGACCGGTGCACACAAGTAACCAAGGCTGCGATTGCTAAATAGTTTATATATTTCATTTGATTTCCTCTATTGAATATTTCATTTGTGAATTTATTTTTGTTTGTTGTAAAAAAGTGACCAAATAGTTCAATTTTATGTTAACATGATGATCAATTTTGTCAATTAGAGTTGATTCTCATTTCAGAAAAGTATTGTTATGACGGTATTTTATCAAAATAAATGAAAATAGAGTTAAAACGAATAAAAGTATCAATAGAAACTTTCAAGAAAGGTAATAAAAAAATCTATTTTTCAATGATAAAATTCTATTGTATACTAAAATTACTAAAATAGGCATAAATAGAAGGGTTATCATGAAATTGGAAATTCATCCAAAAACGTACGAAGTTACCGCACAATGTGCATGCGGAGCATCATATGTCCTTACTTCGACCGTTCCTGAGGTTAAAGTGACCATTTGTTCTAACTGTCATCCATTTTATACTGGAACACAAAAATTCCTCGATACAGCAGGTAGAATCGAGAAATTTAATAGAAAATATGAAAAAAAAGAAGCAAAGAAATAAGATTTCACCTGTTCGTTGATTGTATATGAAGCAAGCGATCGAAACACTTTTGGAAAAAAAAGAGGCGCTGGAGCAACAGCTAAGTGCCTCTCATCTTGATGTTGGTAAGCGGGCTACCTTGCAAAAAGAGCTCGCGCATACCAACCAGGTTATTGCACTTCAAGAAAAAATTTCAAAAATAGAACATGAAATTACGCAACTGAAGCAATATATTGTCCAAAATCAGAATTCCTCTGATTTTAATATTCTGTATCAGGAGGAGTCCGACGCGCTGGCGCGGGAAAAAAAACAGCTTGAGAACCTGCTTGAGGGCGTTCTTTTTCCTGGGGACCCATTTTATGATCGATCGGTTTTTTTAGAGATTCGCGCTGGAACCGGTGGTCAAGAAGCGGCGTTATTCGCCTCTGATCTCATAAAAATGTATACCAATTATGCACTCAAGCATAATTGGCGTGTCGCATTGGTTGACGAAAGTTTTACCGATCTTGGTGGTATTCGTGAGGCAACACTACATATTCAAGGTAAAGGGGTATACGGGGCGCTTAAGTTTGAGGCTGGTGTGCATCGTGTGCAGCGGGTTCCAAAAACAGAAACATCCGGGCGTATTCATACATCGACGGCGACCGTAGCCGTATTTCCGGAGGCTGAAGATGTTGATATTCCGATTAACCCGTCCGATTTGCGAATTGATGTTTTTCGAGCAAGTGGGGCAGGCGGCCAACACGTAAACACAACTGATTCTGCTGTTCGTATTACACACGTGCCAACCGGTGTTGTTGTGTCATGTCAAGACGAACGATCTCAACATAAAAACAAGGCCAAGGCATTGAAAATTTTACAGTCTCGCCTTCTTGCGTTTGAGCAGGAAAAAAGGGAGGCCGAGGTTGTTAAGCAACGTCAGAAGATGGTTGGCAGGGCGATGCGTGCTGAAAAAGTACGTACGTATAATTTTCCACAAAACCGTGTGACTGATCATCAAGCTGATATCACACTGCAGAAACTTGATCGTGTTATTGCCGGTGATCTTGATGACATTATCGAAGCGTTACAAAAAATGGAACGCGAAGAACGAAGAAAAGATACAGCTACGCACTGATTGCAGTTAGATGGTCCTGCTTTGATGTCATAAAAAGATCCTTTACTGACTTCCACGCGAGCGATAAGTACCATCGAACATGGTCTGAAAATGTTTCACCCTCTGAAATTCCGACGAGTGTTGGAAAATGTTCTGTGTCAACCAGAGCAATGATAACGGTATCATCCAGGTCTCTTTGCACGATGAAATTATTACTGTGAGGATCAATAATAACATTGACATTATTACAAAAGTCCATGACTATTTTGTTGCTTTTTGATTGTGGTATTGTCTGATATTCCGGGTTAATTTTCAGTTCATCTGCGATGATCACGTACGTTCCCGGTACCGTCATTGATATTGTTTTGTGTGGAATAACATTATAACCGGTTACTTCTATCCATTCGGGATCTTGTGGGAGCCAGAACCATTTTCTCGGTAAGATAACGTGATAGTCCTTTTTTTGGAGCATCTTTTGTAATCGTTTTAAATTGGGAATACGTGTGAGCCCTGCAACGTGTCGATTGGCGCCATGCCCCATAAAGTGAAACATCCGGTTTTCAAATCCCTTGCAAAATGGATTTAATAATGTGTCTGGATGTTCCATGAATAATTTGGCGACGAAAGGATAATCTTTAAATTTTAATACGATCAGACCACATTTTTTTTTTCGATTAAAATTTTTATTTTGTAATAGGGTGAAATGCGTGTAGAGATTTTTTTCCAAATTTACCTCAGCAATGAGTGTTTCAAGCATATCATTCAATGCATCATACGGTAATGTAACATTGTTTTCAAAGCGATTTGTCATGGAATATTCTTGGACGATATTTGAAAAAAGGTCAGTTTCGCAAAATGCGGTAAAAATTGGATTTCTATAATAAAACCAGTCAGAATGTGTAAATTGTACATCGGGATTCTTTTGACTGGACGTGATAAGCATTGGCATCCTCGGATCAATTTTTCTAAATGGACTCCGACGACACTCGATGATTACCGCGCAAAATAACAGAAAAAAATAAATATATTGTTTCATATACTCGCACACTAAAAATAGTTCTCCATTCTAGTATATAAATTTGAAAAAAATATTCGAATTTCTTTTGATATACATGAAAATGGCACGCATCTGTTTCATGATTGCATAATTTATTCTTGTACAGTATAGTGGGATGAAATGGGAGATGGCTAGAAGGGGCTCGGCATGAAGCTTGAAAGCAACAGTCAGGATCGTTTGTATGCGTTGCAAACATTACTTAGGATACCGCATAAAATATTATCGCGACATGATATTGATAATATGGCTGAGTATGTGTTGTACGAATTGTGTAACAACGCTTGTTTAGAACTTGATCAGGCAGCCTATTTTGTTGATAATCCAGATTTTAATCAATTTAGGGGTATTGCTGGGGTTTCCCGAAAAGAGTGTCCTGTTGAACGATATTGTATCTGGGATGATTCAGAAAAATTTTGTATGATGATGCGTAATTCATCTTTTAATACGAAGGTGAAAAATATTGCAATGCCGAGTCAAAAAAACTCAAAACAAACAGAATCGGAGTTTGTTGAACAGATTATCAAGCAGTTAGCATTTACAAACCACGACTTTCACGTGTTGGACATAAAACATGGAAATCGTGGTTTTTTTATGTATCAACCAACAGGCGGGCATTCGAAAGAGTTATCAGATCTTGTTGCGGATGCTGTTTGCTTTCTGGGATTTTGTCCGTTATTTTGACAGTTGAAATATTTTTCTAAAGTCTTCAAAAGCCCCTAGGTAGGACTCAACAGTGTCGCTGTCAATGTCGTTTTGATTGATAACAGGTATCGCGAGGTTCACTCGGCAGTCCCTTCGTATATTCGTAGCAATATTCGATAGATAGTGAATAGCTTGTATGTATTGAATTATTATTGTATCAATTTGGTTTTTTTGAAAATTCTCTCGAACATATCTGACTACCTCTTCAAGATCGTTATCAATCTGCCTAATATTTTCCTCTCCATACGAAGTTTTAATTTTTTCGCAGAAATTGGAATAATTTTCAAAATCCTTGTCGTCGAATTCCGATCCTCGAACGGAAAGTTCACAAAGTGCTAAAAGGCAAATCAACATTATTTTTTTCATATTTATCTCCATATGTATTAGTAAAACTGCATTTAGTGTAATTTGATTTGTTCTATCAATCAAATATTGTGTCGCAGTAAAATGACTTAGGGGTTATTTTAATTTTTAACTTTTTAGAAATGCTTCATAACTCTCTACATAAAGTTTCACAAGATCTGTCCGAGAGAGCTCTGTTTCTTGAATGAGGAAGACCTGACCTGTGCATGGGATCAATTTTTTAATATAATCGAGAAACATGATCTGCCCAAAGATAGCCTTCGAATAGTGACGTAATAAATTATTTATTTCTGGGAAAAAAGTGCGACTGTACCTTTGTATTTCTTCCAGATTATCTTTTTCAACAAGATTCGGAATTTTTCTTTTGATTTCTTCAATAAAAACAAGATATTTCTCAAAATTCGCGGCTGCTTTTCGGTCGGCTTCGATATCATTCGATCCGTATATAAAGCTATTACAAAGTGCTAAAAGACAAAGTAGCATTATTTTTTTCATATTTATCTCCATATGTATTACTAAAACTGCATTTAGTGTAATTTGATTTGTTATATCAATCAAACATTGTGTCGCAGTAAAAAGATTTTAGTGCTATTTTTCTGAAATGTTTTATAACCATCTACATAACGTTGCACAAGATCTGTCCGAAAGAGCTCTGTTTCTTTAATAACAGGTACTCT